>Ga0326728_10007814_pt1 | contig 27066 bp, 25 predicted proteins | sample MB3enrmetagenome_FD_207602 | JGI IMG/M metagenome (GOLD analysis project Ga0326728, IMG submission 207602) | Lab enriched peat soil microbial communities from McLean, Ithaca, NY, United States - MB31MN | ecosystem: Environmental > Terrestrial > Soil > Wetlands > Peat | place: USA: New York...
GCTGTCGGCGGCTGCGCTCATGCCGCCAGTATGGCAGGCTCGCGCTTCCAAATCCACGGAAGCAATTCAGCGAGCCTCGTCGGCGGCGTGTCGGCGATCGCCGCGAGAACGTCGGCGAGCCAAGCCTGCGGATCGACGTGCCTATGCCGCGAGCGGCATAGGCAGGTCTGGACGAGTGTGTACATGACGGCAGCCCGCTCGGCCCCGCGCTCCGAACCGGCGAACAACGACTGGAGTCCGCCCACTTCAACGGAGCGGGCCCTTCGCCCCAACGTCCGCTTCAGAGGCGCCGCGACAATCGGCTGAACGGCCAAGTTTGGCGCACTGCCGCCGGCGAAGAGTGAAATTAAACGGCCGCTTCGGAGAGATGTCCTTTGGTCCTATATATCGACCGCCATGGTGAAGGATTTCGGACGCCGGCCTCTGGCACGGACGCGGCGTCACGGACACGGAGGCCGGCGTTCGAAAGCCCCCCAAGGAGGAAACCGCGTTCAGGAAGGGCGGCGCCGCCGCCTGCACGACCTATGGGGATTCAAGGATCGCGGGCTGTCCGGGCCGAGCGCTCGAAGCGAAGATCAACTGAGCATTGGCCGGATTTGGGGGCCGAATGGCGAGTCTTTTTCTGGCTTCGGGATTAGGTTTGGCGTGGGTTTGGCGCGGATATGTGGATCGCGTAGGCCCGTCGAGCAAAGGGCGCCCAGGCCGGCGAACGGCCAGTGACGAGAGAGAGCGGAGTTGCGATGCGGCGAGCGGCCCGATCTCGATCATGATGTGTCGATCCTGATCTTGCTGGGCGCAGCGGGGCGTTGATATCCTAGCCAGCATAAAGCGCTTCTGCTTGAAAACCCTCACCATCGCACAAGCCCAAATCGCAGCTAACTCGGAATCAGGACACTAGCACAAACTCGATAATGAAAGTGGTCGGGTGTTCTTTCCCTTGTTGGCGATGAGCGCCAGCCAGACGCCGACTACGGTCATCGCTGCGGCGAAAACACCGTAGGTCGCAAATCCTGCCCGGATGCCCCAGTTTTGCGCAACCGAGGACATGAGGAAGGGGAATATGAACGAACCGATACCCCCGCCGGTTGCCGCAAAGCCGATCGCTTGGCTCTGCGCATGCGGGAAACATTTGCCGAGCAGGGTCATCACCGTTGGGTAGTAGATCGAGCAGCCCAGGCCCGCCAGAAACACCAATCCCTTGCCGATGTCGTTCGTGATCGCGTTGTGGGTGGCGTAGCCCAACAGCATGAGCAGGGCGATGGACACTGTCGCCAGCGCTGAATGTCCGACCAGCAACGCGTCAGGGTGCGAGCCTTTGTATAGCAACGGTACGCCGAAGCGGCCGGCCAGCAGGCCCATCCAAAACAGCGAAACGAGCATTGCGCTGGCATCTGGCGAGTAGGCGAAGACGGCGACAAAATACTCGGCCACCCAGTTCGAAATCCCCAGCTCAACACCAACATAGAGGAGCAGCGCGAAAAACGACAGCCAGTAGGCTGGATTTGCGCTCAGTCGCTCCGGTGTTTCGTCGTGTTCAGTGGCTTTCTGTTCGACTGGCGGCAAGGTGGCGAATGCCATCTGCACGGCCAGCAGCACGAAGATCACGGCCATGCCCCGGTATACGGCGGTCCAGTCAAGGCCGCTCTGCATCAGAAGGCTGACCGCCAGCGGTCCGAGGATCGCGCCGACGGCGAAGGCGCCATGCATGAGGTTCATCGGCCGACCGGTGTTCCGAGTGTCGATGCGCAAGGTTGACCAATTGACGCCGACTTCCACGCCACCCTGGCCGAGGCCAATTAGCGCGCTCAACAGCGTGTTGGCAAAAGGATCGGGCGTGGCGGCAAAGAAGGTAAGCCCGGCAACGACTAGCGCCAGTCCGAGCAGGATGGTCGGCTTGGCAGCCCAGTGCTTCACCAGGTAACCGGCGACAAACGTGGACAGGAAATAGGCCACGGCACCGGCGCCAAGAACAATTCCGGCAGCCAGGTAATTCCAGTGGAAATTCACCAGAATCTTCGGCAGCGTCGCTCCGATGATGGTCATGGACGTGCCGAACAGGGTAAAAAGCGCGAAGAGGGACAGGAACAGGGCACGGAAGCGAGGTTCGATCAGATTCATGTTTGTGCCTCCAGGACGATGCTGCAGTTGGCTTGCAGGTCCGCCAGCCATTCGACCGGCAAGCCTAGCTCGACCATCAGGTATTCGATCGCCGAAGTCGGGGCGATCAGGTAGGGCGCGGTGCTCATGAGCTTTTCCGCGGTCATGGCCAGGGCGGTCTGGCCGTTGGCTTGGATTATGGCCCGCTTCAACTCGGCTTCCTCCGGGTCGAACGCGAAAACGCCTTCGGTGGGGTTGAGGGCGCAAGTTTGTCAGAAACAGCTCGCAGTCGAGCCCTCAATCCAGCATGAGACCCATCGTCGCATCGAACAGATAGAGACGCTCCGCCGGAACCGCGAGCTTCAGAATGTCCCCGGGCCGCGCGGCGACGCGGTCCCGAAAGACGGCGACGATGTTCATGTCTTGGCTGCCACGGTCAAAGCGCTGGCGGCGACCCGCGCCGTCAGCTCCGGCGAGTTTGCTGGCTGAGCGCAACCGCCAATATGATGATGGCTCCTCGCACAATCAGCTGCTGACTGTACTCAAGCCCCATCAGTATCAGTCCGTTATTGATCAAGCCGATCATCAACGCGCCGACGATGGCGCCGATCACCGTGCCGACTCCGCCGAATAGGCTGTTGCCCCCCAGCACGGCGGCGGCAATGACTGACAGCTCGTCGCCCTGTCCAAACTGGTAGCGGCCGGACTCCAGCCGTCCTGCGTAAAGCATCCCCGCGATCGCCGCGGTGACGCTGGAAATCATCAACACGCGCCGCTTGATCGACTTGGTGTCGATCCCGCTAAAGCGGGCCGCCGTTTCGTTGCCGCCGGTGGCGAGAATGCGCCTTCCGAAAGTGGTTTTTCTCAGCGCCAAATGTCCGATAACGCCGAAAGCCAGCGTCCACAGCAACAGGACGGGAACCGGGCCGAGGTTGCCGCCGCCGAAAATAAATGAATACGTATCGTTGAGGATCGGAATCGCCGCGGTGTCGCTCATCCACATCGACATCCCGGTCGCAATTCCCATCATCGCCAGCGTCGCGAGGAACGAGGGTATCCCTATGCGCGTCGTGACAAGCCCGTTGAAGAGACCGACGGCGACGCCGGTCGCGACGCCTGCGGCGACGCCGGCGGGCATTCCCGCCGCGCGAATGGTCATGGCGGTGACGACCGAGGAAAACCCGGCCAACGCGCCGACGGAGAGGTCAATCTCGCCGGTGGCCAGAACAAAGGTCATGGCCACGGCCATCACCGCAATCATGGCGGATTGCCGAACGATGTTCAGCAGATTGTTTGGGTTGAGGAATCCCTGATTTCTCAGCGTGACTGCGAAGACGACGAAAATGCAGACGAAGCCAATATAGATAATGTACCGCCGCCAATTGGCCAGGATGAGCCGCTTGGCCGGCGGACGATCGACGCTCTGAGTGAGATTAGCTTCTGTGGGCATTTGCCGGAGCCATCGCAAGTGACCGAGATTCAGGGGTTGCAGCCGTATCAAATCCGCCCGGCGCTCTCTTTATGAGCGCGCCGGGCGAAAGTTGGGAAGGCGTCCGGCTACTTCATGCTGCCTTTCACGTCCGCCGGCGCGTCGGTGTGATAGACGGCTTTCCAAGCGTCCAACAAATTATCCTTTGTCACGGCCAGCGACGGCAGCGCCACGTAGTCCGGCGCCTTCTTGCCCAACAACCCGTAAGCCGCGAGTTTCGCCTCGGTCACCCCTTGGTCGTAAGGTCGCTGAGCGCCCAGGCCTTTGACGAACCCGCCCTTCGCCATATTGATCGCGACGTTCTCGCCCAAGTCCTCGGTCGCGATGATGAGGTTGCTCTTATTGGCTGTGCGCGCGGCCGAGATCACCCCTTCAGCGGGAACGTCCCAGACAGCCCAAATGCCATCGATGTCAGGATGGGCGGTAATCATTGCCGAAGCGACCTTGTCGGCGTCGCCCGAGAAGTCCGGCCCACCGATTCCTTGCGATTCGATGATCTTGATGTCCGGGAATTCCGAGATGGCCTTTTGGAACCCTTGGTAGCGCTGCTTGGTCACAAAGAAGTCCGCGGCATGGAACACCGCGCCGATTGTGCCTTTGCCCTTCAAGAATTTCGCCATCAACAGGCCGGCAGCGACGCCGTTGCCGTAGTTGTCGGCCGATACGACACTCACGTAGTCCTTGCCGGCGACCAGACCCTTAGGGACATTGTCCATGAACACCAGCTTCACGCCCGCGTCGGCGGCCTTCTTGTATGCGCCCGCCTCCGACACCGGATCCACCGGGATCGAGGCGATGATGTTTGGCTTCTTGGCCAGAACCGTTTCGATGTCGGCGACTTGAGTTTCCGGCTTGAAGCCTGCGTCGGTCACCGCGATCACATCGATCCCGAGGTCGGCGAACTCGGCCTTCAGCCCTGCGACCTGCGCGCGCGACCAGTCGTTGCCGCCGTAGTGCAGGACGATCGCCGCCGTGGCGTGCATCGCTTTCACCTTGGCGATCTCGTCATCGGAGAGCGTTACGACCGACGCCGGCGAGGGCGTCTCGCCGTTGGGTCCGGTGCTCAGCACCTTGCCGGCGAGCGCGGCAAGCTCCGCATCGGGATCCGCCGCATAGGCTGCGCCGACGCCAAGTCCGAAAGCCAATCCTGCGACCAGCAGCAGCGCTTTGGATGTTTCCTTCGACGTCACTTTGACCATTTCTTTCACTCCTCATTTCGGCTTTGTATTCGGCCGATCCATCCTTGTCGGTCAGGCGGCGCGAGACTCATTGTCCGCCTGACTGGACGCTCTACGCCGTCGCGGCCGCTCCGGCCTGAATCGCCAAGAGCAGCTGACGTTCCGCGTAGCGAAGCCGCTCCCCGACATCGAAAATCTCGGCTGAGGGCGGATCGAGACGGCGACGCGGAATTTCGCGCACGATGCGGCCGCTCGACATCACGACGATGCGGTCGCAGGCCGCCAGCAGCACCGACATTTCGGATGAGATCAGCAGTATCGCGCGCCCGGCGCGCGCAAGCTCCCTGATCACTCCGACGATTTCGTACTTGCTGCCGATGTCGATGCCCGCTGTCGGCTCATCCAGAACCAGAACGCTCGGCGTTGTGGCGAGCCACTTCGCAACCACGACCTTCTGCTGGTTGCCGCCAGAGAGCGTGTTAACCGTGGTCTCGGCGGACTCCGCCTTTATACGAAGCTGCGAGATCTGTTCGCCGCTCACTTTCGCTGCGTCGGAGTCCGACACCCAGGAATAGCGACTGATCCGATCCAGCACCGGCAGCGTTATGTTATCGCCCACGCTATGCTGCGTGACCAGGCCCTGGACGAGGCGGTCCTCGGGAATGAGGGCGATACCGGCGGCGATGGCGTCCCGAGGGGTTTCAATTTTGACGCGATCGCCGCTTATCCGAATATGGCCCGAAACAAGCGGCTCCATTCCGAACAACAGTCGCGCGAGCGAACTGCGGCCGCTTCCAAGAAGGCCCGCCACTCCGAGCACCTCTCCCCGATGAATGACAAGGTCGACGTTTCTCGGTTTGGCTGGTCCGGAAGCGCCGCGAAGTTCGATCAGCGCGTCGCCCGTCGCCTCTGCGCCAGGCTCGACATCGGCAAAACCGCGAGCAGCGCGCCCGATGATGTATTCTATGATCTCTTCCAGACTGAGTTCGCTCAGCGGCGCGGTGACGACATGACGGCCGTCGCGGATGATTGTCGCTCGGTCCGCGATGCGCATGATCTCGTCCATGCGATGCGAGACGTAGATGATTGCGACCCCGTCTCTGCGCAACCGATGGAGGAATCCAAAAAGTCGGTCGACTTCCGACGCCGACAGCGCCGAGGTCGGCTCGTCCAGAACCAGGACGCGGCCGCGCTGGGAAAGCGCCTTCACAATCTCGGTCACCTGCCGTTGGCCGGCGCTGAGTTCGGCGAGCGGCGACTCAGGGTCAATGTCGACGCCGAATTCGTCGAACAATTTGCGGGTCGCCCGCACGGTCTGCCCGTCATCCACCAGGCCCAATCGACCGCGAGGTTCGCGATTCAGAAATATGTTTTGCGCAACTGTCAGCGTCGGAATCAGGCTCATTTCCTGGAAGATCATCGCCACGCCCGCGCGACGGACTGCGTCGGCGTTGTACTCGGGCAGCGGCTGGCCTCCGATTTCGATCGTTCCTGAATCGCTCGGCAACACGCCGCGCAGGATCTTCAGAAGCGTCGACTTGCCCGCGCCGTTCTCGCCAAGCAGGGCGTGGATTTCGCCGTACCGGACGCTGAAGTCGACGTGGTCGAGAGCGCGGACGCCGCCGAAGGACTTGGAAATCCCCGTCATTCGGACAGCGTCCGGCCCCGCGGCGGGAGCACCGCTTACCCCGTTGTCTTGCGCTTGCGCCAACGCCCGTTCCACCGGCAGCCGCCTTTGTCTTTGCGCTTCTTAGAGAAGCCGCGTCACGCTGACCGGCGCAGGCTCGGCCAACAGACGTCCGTCGTGCGCGATCTTTTTCAACGCAGACAGTTTGTCGGGGCTCGCAAGAAATACGCGGGCGTCGTCGACGGTCGTGAACAGGCCAAGCGAGCAAGGCGAGAATTTGCTGTTGGCCCATGCGACCATCTCACGCGCCTTGTTGCGCCAGTCGCCGGCGGCGGTTACCGCGGTCGTGTCCGCGGTAGCGATTACATTTACGCGCTTGTTCTCATCGAAGCTCAGGATCAGGCTCGCCCACAGCTCGTTTTCGGAGAACAATCCGAATATCGCCGTCGAACGGGGCGGGATGAAGAGGTTGACGGCCTGCTTCACCTGCTCATAGGACGCGCCCAACCGCCATTGGAGTCCGAGCGCGCTCCGCGCCGGTCCGGGATAGGCGACTATGCCATCAGGATAGTCGTCGAGCGTCGCAAACATCCGATGCACGTACTCGTCGAGATCCTCCGTGGACTTCCACGTGTCCTGAACCCTGCCGAAATACTGGCTGACCGACCGGCGATCGAGAATGACGATGAAATCCGCCTTGCCCGGATTGGCCTCGAAGATGCGGCGGGCGTCTTCCTGCGGCCGCGTGATCCGATTGACCACGCTGCGGTCGATGTCGACGCGCTGGGAGTGGACGAATTTCCGAATTTCGCCGTCGTCGTGGATCACGATGATCCGCCGCTTTTCCTTGGCGGAGTCGAGCAGCAAGTCCTGAAGGTTTCGCCAGTGATCGACGTTGATGTCGCTCATGAGTGGATTTTCGTGCAACATGTCTGCAACTCCCGCCGCTACTTCGTGCATTCGTAAATGTTGATCGAGTACGCCGGCAGATGGTCGGCCCAGCCCCGCCCTTGCGGACGGATCGACCGGTTGCTCCAGATCTCGGAAATGGACTTGAACGGCGTATCGAGTCCGATTTCGGCGTCGATCGGCTCGGCCGACGGATTGGCCACAAACACGATCGCGCGATCCGCGTCTTCGGACGCGCGGCGAACGACCACGTCGAGCCTCGCGTCGTTCTTGGAGACGCGAAGCAACGCGCGGGCCGCCAACGCGACGGTCAGCGCCTTGTCGAGACTCGACAGCCGATCGACGAGCACGATTTCGCCGCGCCCCACCGGATAGCTCGAGCCGACCGCCACGCCGTCCGCGTCGAGCGATTCCAGCACTCGGGGGCGACCTTCTTTCGTCGCGCCGAGAAGGGTCTCGTCCCTGCGCATCAGCTCGTCGAGCTTCGGCAGCCGCGGCCCGAGGACGACCAAGCCGCCGGCCCTGGCGTAATCGACGAGCTTCCGCTGCAGCGCCGCGCCCATGAACTCGAACGAGCTGACCGCCACCGCCTTGAAACGCGAAAGCTTCTCCGGACGTGCGGCGCTGTCAGACAGCAAGAAGGCGAAGCCGGCGTCCGTCAGCCCGCGATAGAAAGCGCTGAACCAGTCCACTTTCGCCTGCTGAATGGGCTCCTCGAAGCCGAACGCCTCTTCCGAGGTCAGCATGAAGTTCGGATATTCGGAGAAGCCGAGCATCGGCTCAAGGAAGTCGCCGGGGAACGACACCAGCGCGCTGGCGGCCTCCAGCCGATCGTAGTCGCGATTGGCGAGCAAGAGCACGTCGGCCTGGCGGTCGGCGTGGACGAAGTCGTGGTCCTCGAGCATCTCATTGGCGCGGCGAAACATCGCATAACGATCTGGCCTCACCGTGCCGTCGCGCATGACGGGCGACGCCATCCAGCGGTCGCGCTCGACCAGCATGTATCGGCTAAACCCCTTCACGCCCTGCATCAACCCGGCCTTGGTGACAAATTCCTCGTCGCTGAGGGAGCCGGGATTCCGGTACCAAGGCCAAACTCCGGCGATAAATTCGGGGATGTAGGGATAGCGGCTCGATCCGACGACGTATGACAACACCGTCTTGACGTGCTCGAACAATTCCTTGCGCGAATAGATGTCGAAGCCGACGAAGTCGAGCTTCTCCTCCAGCCCCATGAGGTTGAACGGCGTCGTGATGCCGCTGACCGAACCGCCGGGGCCCAGCGGATGCGGATAGTTGTGGAACATCGGCACGCCGGCGAGACCGCGCGCCCTCATCATGTCCGCCAGGCGGGCGAGGCCGTCGATCAGATAGACTTCGCGATATTCAATCCAGTCGGTGTAGCCCGGCAGATCCTTGCTTGACTTCGCGTCGAAGCGCCGCGGCGCATCGATCTCGTCGAAGTTCGCATAGGCGCGATTGTGCGCGCTCGCGACGGCTTCGATGGCGCCATATTTCCTCTTGAGGAATTCGCGATAGCGACGAATCGAGGCGGGGTTGTAATCGGACGCATAAGGGTTGACGTGGAAGAAGTACGCCATCTCATTGTCGACCTGTACGGCGACCAGGCGGCCCTTTGGGTAGCGATGTTTGGCGAGGATCGGGCAGATCGCGTCATACCAGCTGGCCGTCTCGTCAAAAAACTTGTCGACCGCATAGCTCATCGCGGGGATCGGCCGCGGCACTTGCGCGAGAACCGCCTTGGTTCCCTCGGCGTTCAGAGCCTGCAGCTCGGGATCTTCGAGAAGGCGGCGCGGATATCCAAACCAGGTAAGCTCCGCGTTGATCTGCGGACCCGGTCGCACGACGATGTTGAAATCTTTCAATTCGCACAACGTCAGAAAGGCGTCGATGTCCTTTCGGGGATCGATCGAACCGAAATCGAACGCGCCTTTCGCCGTCTCATGGACCTCCCACGGGATGTAGATCGAGACCGTGGAGAACCCCATCCCTTTCACCTTGTCGAGGATGTCGCTCCACTTGTCGCGATCGAGACGCCAGTAATGTATGGCGCCTCCGTACAAGGCCTTCGTTTCTCCGCCGATGCGGAACTGTTGGTCCTTGGCCTCGATTTCGCTGCTGGCAGCGCTTCCAATCGTCGGGGACATGTCGCCTCCTTAATGTCGTCTGGAATGAAATTGGCGCGCTCTCCGCGCCGTTAAGAGGTGGAACGTCGCGGGAGTTAGACCATCGCCGATCCCGCCAATGCGGTCCGCGCCGTCGATCAGATCGTCGTTGAGCGGTTGGACGCCTTCGAACGCCGCATTTACGCTTGCGCGAATTGTCAGATCGATGTCGACGGAGGCGCGACGGGCCCTAGCGATGGCCCCGACTGGGTTCCCGCCCAGGGTTTCCCCGCGATAGGCCGCAAGAGGTCGGTTGTGCTGCGTCATTTTCCCTCCCATTGACGCCACTAGTGCTCTGACTCTTTCGGAAAGTTCACCGGGATGGGAGCCGGTGGCCGACAACCCTCCGGGATTGGTCGGGTCGTCGGGCATCGAAACCGGCGCGCCACACTTGCCCGTGAATCTTTTGACGGTGTCTGAGCACTAGGTCGCTCTTCGGCATGCCGAGGACCGCATTCTCGCCGCTAGCGTATTGCCGTTCAACAGCAAAAGTCAACACTAAGAATGCATAAGTGCCCATTCGAGCAATGGACTCCTTGTCGCATCATTAACTATTTGATATCATTGCCGTATGTTCCTGGCATCTTCTGACGCCCACTCGCACATGTGGCGATCTGGCGCTTGCTTTATGCCGCCAGGCGACATAATGCGCGTGAGGATGGACCATGTTCGGCTTGCGATGCGGCGTCGACGGCAAAACTGCTGCTTGCTCCTGCGAAACGCGCCGAAGAACGTCGCAGCCACCCGAGGCGTCCTGTTGCGGCTAAGCGGGCGTCCAAGGAAACGACAAGAAGTCAGCATGTTACGGAATTCCGAGGTTTTGCTTGGGGAGGGAGCGTCTCTTTCGGCGCAAAGAGGCGGCACGGTGTTGTTCTGGCTGATAGGATGGACGGATCGTCTCCCGGCCTCGGAGCGGCGGTTTTCATGAGTGCGAATGAGACTGCGGAACTAGGGATGCCACAGCGGTCAAAGTCAAAAGGCGGTCGCCCGACCAAGAGCGGCGCCGCGCAAGCGATGGTCCGACACGGAGAGCGGGTAAGGGCCATCGACGCGGAACGTCAAAGCCTTGCGACCATTTTTGGCATCCTGCAGGCTCGCAAATCCGCCACTCGACAGGAGATCGAGGAGCATTCGGGCTTGAGCCGCACGGTCGTCGCCGACAGGCTTGCGACGCTTTCGAGATTCGGACTCGTGGATGAACAGGCGCTCGGCCGACCCATGGGCGGACGCGCGCCCCGACTTGTTCAACTGAAGGCCGACGCCGGATTGGTGCTGGTCGCGGTGATCAACGAATCTCTGCTTGGCGTCGGCGTCGCCGACCTGTCGGGCAAGCTGCTGGTCGAGCACCACGAGCCGATCGAAAGCAACGGCGGGCTCAATGGAATGGTCAGCCGGCTTGAAACCCTCTTCGATTGGCTGCTGGAGCAACAACAAGCGAGACGCCGCGTCTGGGGCGTCGGGATCGCCGTTCCCGGTTCCGTGGAGATCGCGGCAGGCCAGCGCTTCGGCGCCGCCGGCTTCCACTTCGTGCCCAATCGAGAGGGTATGCCGTTCGTGGAGCGCCTGGCGCATCGTTATCAGGCTCCGGTGGCGGTCCGGAACGCCGTTCAAATGCGGACGCTGGGAGAGTTGCGCGCGGGAAGCGGAGTCGGCGCCGACAATATGGTGTTTGTCGAGTTGGGGCGAGAGATCGTCGCCGGATTGATTTCGAGCGGCCGGCTGCATCGAAGCGCGCGGGGGACCGCCGGCATGATCGGCCACACTGCGACCGGCGAAGAAGACGCTCGCACGTGTCGCTGCGGGAATGTCGGTTGTCTTGAGGTTGTCGCGGGCGTCGAAGCGATCGTGGGCGACGCGACGCACGCTGCGATGGAGGGTCGCAGTCGCCCCCTCGCTGAAGTGCTGGCCTCCGAGGGAGAGGTGACGGTGTCGGACGTCGGCGTCGCGGCTCAATGCGGCGACGCTTTCAGCGCGGAGCTGCTTTCGCGCTGCGGACGCCACATAGGCGCGGTTCTGGCCGGACTGGTGAATGCGTTTAATCCCTCGCTCATCGTGCTTGGAGGCGAGATTGCCGCCACCGGCGACGTTGTTCTGGCGGCGATTCGAGAGGCAGTGTACCGGCGTTCCCATCCGCTGGCGACGCGCGACCTGAGCATAGTTCGTTCGCAGATGGGCAGCTCCGCCGAACTGGTGGGCTCGGCCTTCACCGTGATCGACGATTTGTTTGCGCCCGACTTCCTTTATGGATGGATCGCTCAGGGTTCGCCTCGCAAGCATCCGGAGGTGGCCGAGTTGATTGCGCGAGCGGAAGCGATGGATCGTCACCCGCACTCCGAAGCGCCGCAGCCGCCGGCCTTTGGCGGTCCGGCTGACGAGAGCGCGGCGTAAGCGGCGCGCTGGAACGGGAATCAACTCGCGAGAAACGGACCGAAAAGTGACGAAAGCGGCTGGTAGCAACGGAATCTCAGGGCTCGGGCCACACGGCGAGAAGGCAACGCCCCCCGAACGCCTGTCCCTATCCGAATCAGAAGCCGCCGAGGCGCACCGGCGGCGCTTCGAGATCGCCGTTGTACTTCACACGACCAGCAGCGATTGGGCGAAACAGCAGTTGGCGGGCATTGTCACGACGCTCGGGCGCTACTCGGCCGCCGTTGTCGAGGTCGTCGATTGCAACTTCGACGTCGCGCGCCAAACGCGCGAGATCGAACGTCTCACACGTTACCGGCCAGCCGCCATTGTGAGCATTCCGATTGGCAATGCGGAAGCGGCGGACGTGCACCGCAGCGTATCGCGGGCCGGCATCAAACTGGTCCTCATCGACAATGTTCCTACCGGCCTCTTGCCCAGCAAAGACTACGTGAGCGTTATCTCGGCGGACAATTTCGGCCTCGGCCAAATGGCTGCCGATCTCCTTTCGCCTCACGTTCCTCGCGGCGGCGTCGTCGGCATCATCGCTTACGGCGTCGATTTCTTCGTGACCAACGAGCGCGACATTGCGTTCCGTAAATGGATGGCGGCGGAACGTTCGGACGTCACGATCAAGCGCGTTCGATTTTCAACCGTCGAGAATGCGGCGCGCGCAACCGGCGCGCTGTTGCGCGCCAATCCCGAGATGAACGGGCTCTTCGCCGTATGGGACGACCCGGCGATGCAGGCCGTCAGCGTTATGCGTGAACGGTCGCGGCAGATTCCGATGACGACCGTTGATCTCGGCAATGATGTCGCGATTGAGCTTGCGCGCGGCGACGTGATCAGGGGCATCGGCGCGCAGCAGCCTTACGACCAAGGCGTCGCGGCCGCCAAAGTGACGATTATGTCGTTGCTCGACCGTCACACTCCGCCATGGGTCGTTCTCCCCGGCCTCAAGGTCACTGCAACGAATGTTGTTGAAGCGTATCAGGTCGTGTGGCATTCGCCGGCTCCGCCGGAACTGATCAAATCGCGCCGCAACGGCGAGCGCTTGGGCTGATCTCTGCTCAGGCTGCCGGCGACCAATCATCTGGCAAACGTGAACTTCCGCTTCGGGTGTGCGCCGTGAGAAGGCGGCGCTTTCCAGTGGGTGCAAGCCCCACCCGGCCAAACGCTCCAGCCGGAAGCAACCGGAGCAGTCATGGAGGTAACGAAATGGCTGAAGCCTTCGGTGTAGCAGGTCCGCATGCCGAGCTTCAAAAGTCGGTATCGCGCCGGATCGTTGATCGGCGCGTGCTGCATCTGATCAAGATGTGGCTGGATTGCCCCGTGGAAGAAACCGACGATCGAGGACGAAAGACACGCACGACCGAGGCGCGAGACACGCGGCGCGGCATCCCGCAGGGGTCACCCCTCTCACCACTACTGGCGAATATCTACATGCGGCGGTTCGTGTTGGGATGGAAGATGCTCGGGCTTGAGCGAAGCCTCGGCACTCGCCTCGTAATCTACGCCGACGACCTCGTGATCCTGTGCAGAAAGGGCAAAGCCGAAGCGGCGTTGCAATGACTGAACGAGATCATGGGCAAGCTGAAGCTGACGGTGAACGAGGAGAAGACGCGCATCTGCAAAGTGCCGGAAGGGGAGTTCGACTTCCTGGGATACACGTTCGGACGGATGTATTCGGCGAGGACCGGCCAAGCCCGTATCGGCTACCGGCCGTCAAAGAAGAGCATCAAGCGCGCGGTCGAGAAAGTCCACGCGCTGACCGACCGATCGGAGACATGGCAAGAGACCACAAAGCTGGTGGGCAAGTTGAACCGCACGCTGCGCGGATGGGCCAACTACTTTCAGGTGGGCGCCGTCAGCAAGGCGTACCGGGCCCTCGATGCCTACACAGCCGTGCGGTTACGCCGGTGGTTGCGCCCCAAACATAAGGTCAGGCGGCGTAAAGGCGGCAGCTATCCACTGTCGCACCTCTACGGGCATTTCGGGCTCGTACGCCTGAGCCGGCTTGGGCACGACGTGTCGTGGACGAAGGCGTGATGTTTTGTCCGAGAGCCGGATGCGGTCGACCTGCACGTCCGGTTCGATGAGGGGGGTGTGGAAACGGAGCTACGGCCGAGCCACTAAGGCACCGCCAGACGAAAGAGGCGGCAACGGATGCGATCGACCTAACGCCACCGCGCCACACTCCTACTCTACCGGGGCCAGTCGATCATTGGGCGAACGGGAACTTTGGGGGGCATTGTCAGAGTAAATTTTATACTGCCTGCTCGCGCGCCAGGCCGGGCTGGAGCTGCACTGTTTTTGCTCACGAATCATGGACGCGCTCGGCCGGATTCGATGCCGAAAATGGCCTATACTTCTTTGCCTTGACAGTGCCACCGCAAGCCCGGCGCGGCGTGACAATGCCGGCCGGAGGGCGGACGCCTCTTAGTCAGGCGTCAAGCATGGGTCGGGTTATCTGCCGATGTGTCAGAAATTTGCGCGGCGTGAGCGGCGTTTGGCCTGATTGAGCCTGTAGCTGTCGCCGTTCATTTCCAGGATATGGACGTGATGAGTGAGGCGGTCGAGGCAATGACACATATATTGCGGAGACGGCGTCAACGCGGTAGTCCCGCAGACAGTGACGAGCCGCTGCAGGCGAAACTTGCTATAAGCGTCCGGTGTGGGGAGGGATTCGCAGAGATTCTCCCCGAAGAGGATCCGCGGGCAATTCCTCGATGCCAAGACCAGCTCGGCCTACGCATAACGATCGCACGGAAGGCGCAATGACGCCGGAGGGGCCCTATGGGTCCCCGGAGGGCGATGTCGAACGCAATTCCCCGAATAGCGACGCGGGCGATTTTCTCGAATTGTTCGAACAATTGCAGCACGAAGCCGCGCAACTTCTCGGCCTATCCCGAGGGCAAAGAGAAATGCGCATGATCACGCACCTCATGCGCAACCACCTTGCGGCGCAGTTGGTTACAAGTTCATCGCTCGCTGCGGCTTCCGGCCTGACCTACGGCACGGCGATACGAACAATCGCGCGAATGGATGAACGCGGGCTGATCGTGCGCCGGCCCCGGACGTCGTCCGGTAAGTCGGTCTCCTTGCATCCTTCGGCAGAATTGCTCGTGCGCTGGCATGAATTCGCTTTTCGCGCCAAAAAGCGCGTGCGGGCTGCGCTGGATCCGAATGCGCAGAGGACCTCGGCGGCTGCCGGGCTCAGATCGTTTAGGGAAAAGACAAGCGCAATACTGCCGCCGCCGCCCGTCTTGGCGACTAAGTTGACATTGAGGCGCGGCCTCAGGGTCTTGGTGCACGCCGATCCGACGTTCACGGCGATGCGCACCTTGAAGCGACAATTCGAAATGATCCTGGGCGTGCCGATCCGTAGCCGGGCGCTGTCGATTGACCGCTTGAAGGTCGAGGTCATGGAGAACGGCCGGCTGCCGGTGTCGAAATACGACATCGTCGCCATCGACTATCCCTGGTTCGGCGAACTGGCTTCCAAAGATTATCTGACGCCGCTGGACGATCTCATCGCCGGTCTCGGCGACGACGTGGGCGATTTCTATCCCGACACGTTGGCGAGCTCTCGTTGGCGCGGCGTACAATACGGACTGCCCGTGATCATGACGGCCGAATCGCTCGTCTATCGCGTCGACTTGTTGGACCGTGCGAACCTAGCCCCGCCGAGAACCATCGAACAAACCATCGAGGCCGCGCGTCGACTACATGATCCGAGAGCCGGCGTTAGCGGGATCGCATGGAACGGCGGCCGGGGAACGCCCTTGGGCCATAGCTTCCTCATGATCATGGCGGCTTTCGGCAGACCGGTGCTCAACTTGCGCCGGACGTCCGACGGTTTTGACGCCGAGTGGGTCGAAGGCGAGGAAATGCGCCCGATGTTCCTTTCGCTCGAGGCGCGTCAAACCGTCGAATATCTCCTCGAGCTGGTGCAATTTTCGCCGTCCAATATCCTGAGCATGAACTGGTATGATCGCGTCGTCGCCTACCAGCGAGGCAAGGTCGCGCTGGCCTATTCGCACAGCATGTTGGCGCCGCTTTACGAATTGGACCCAACTTCTCCCGCTTATCGCCAGACTGGCTACGTGCCGCACCCGACAGGTCCGAGAGGTCGTCCGATTGTCCCGATGGGCGGATACGCGCTGGCCATACCCAACAATCTGGCCAAAGAGCGCTTTGCCGGCGCGCGCATCGCGCTCCGCTCACTGACCTCGGCGAGCGCGACAAAGCTCTATTTGATCAATGGCAGCCTCGCGAGCCCAAGGGTGAGCGTCAGTCGCGATCCCGAGGTGCAGGCGATCTCGCCCCTTATCGCCGCTGTCGATGACATGGCGGCCAACGGATACGTACGGATGTGGCCGCGCCCGCCCGTGCCGGCGATTTCAGATGTCATCGGCATTGCCGGGCAAGAGGTCCATGATCTGTTGTCCGGCACAAAATCGATCGGCACCGCCCTGCGCGACGCCCAGAACCGAGCGGACGCGTGTATGCGCGCGCTCGGCTATTACTGATCGGTGCCGAATACGCGGCGACTGCGCCAGCCGTGGGCCCTAATTAGAGGTCCCCATTCCCAGCCACCCCGCTGACACTATCGAATGTCGCCCCTTGCAAGCCACCCGGAGAGGCGGCGCCTCGGCAAATTTGTCCATTTTGGACGAGAATTCGGATATTGCCGCCCCGCGTTCTTCGATACTTTTACACCTGCGAAATGGCCGCGGGACTTACCTGCGAAGGGTGAGCGGGCCGTAAAGGAGGAAGTTCGGACCACTCAGACCTCGGATGTCCATGAACGACGAACGAGTGATCTGAAAGCGAGTTTCCCTCAAGAATTTGGAATTTGTGCTGAGGCGGCGAGTCCCGCGACGCGATCCGGTTTCGGGCGCTGGCCGCTAAGGGGCAATCGGACGAAGCTACGACGAGCGCCGAGAAACGGGAGGCGCGCGAGCGAGCGGTTATGCCCTGTTGGGGCACCCCGTGGGGATCGCCACAGAGGAGTTACTGGGATGAAGGCTGTCTTCCTGCCTGGCAATAAGCGGGTCGAGATCCGCGCCGTCGAAGTGCCTACGCCGGGGCCCGGCGAAGTGCTGGTCCAAGTCAAGGCGTCGTGCATCTGCCGCAGCGATCTCAGCCTCTACTATGGCAACGCGGTCGTCGGCGGCGATGCGGCGGGCAAATGCATTACGGGCCATGAACCTTCAGGAACCATCGCATCGACGGGGGCCGGCGTGAAGCGATTCAAGTCGGGCGATCGCGTCGCCGTCTATCTCGCCGTCGGCTGCGGCGTTTGTTCGGCCTGCCGGATGGGCAATTTCTTTCTTTGTTCGGACTGGCGCTGCCTGGGCTTCACGGCCGACGGCGGCAACGCCGAATATCTCGTCGTTCCCGAACGTAACTGCCTGCGCATTCCCGATTCGATTTCCTACGTCGCCGCGGCGATTTCCACCGACGCCTTCGGCACCCTCTACAGCGCGTGCAAGAAACTTCAGGTCAACGGCGTGGTCGCCATTGGCGTCTGGGGCCTCGGGCCGATGGGGTCTAGCGGCGTCCTGGCGGCCAAGGCGCTGGGAGCGCGCGTCGTTGCGCTCGACCCGATCGCGGAGCGGCGCGAATTCGCGAGGGCGCTGGGTGCCGATCTGACGCTCGATCCCACGGCGCCGGATGCGCAACAGAAGATCATCGCATTCGCCGGCCCGCTCGGTCTCGACGCCGCCATCGATTGCTCGGGCCACCCGGCCGGCCAGAACATGGCGCTCGACAGCACGCGTCGCCTCGGACGCGTCGCGTTCATCGGCGAGTCCCGCGAGACGGCGATTCACCCGAGCGATCAGTTGATCCGCAAGCAACTGACGTTGATCGGCTCTTGGTATTTCAACATTGCCGAATACGAAGAGATCGTCGACGTCCTTGTCAGAAAACAAATCGATCTCGAACGTCTGGCGACGCACCGCTTTTCGATTGACGAAGCGGAAACCGCCTTCCGGCTGTTCGACGAGCGCAAGACCGAAAAAGCGGTCTTCGTATTTTAAGGAGCGACCATGGCCTTCAAATATTCATTCAACACCTGGTGCTACTCGAGCTTCCCGGTTTGGGTTCCTTCCTATTCGCTCGAAGAGACCGCGCGTCGCATCGCGCGCGCGGGGTACGACGCGTTGGAAATCGGCTGCGCTGCGCCGCACGCCTGGCCCGCGCATTTGTCCAAGCAGCGCCGCGCCGAACTGAAAAAGTTCATCAACGGCGAAGGCCTCGTCGTCTCCAGCATGCTGCCCGCGCCGGGCGGCGGTCCCGGCAACAATCCGTCGTCCATGCTGCCGGAAGAACGCGCGGCGACGATCGCGCACTACAAGGAAGTCGTCGACCTCGCGCACGACCTCGGCTGCGAACGCGTTCTCTATATCGCGGGCTGGCGCTCCTACGGCGTTTCAACCGCCGACGCGAGGGCCTGGACTCTTAACGCGCTCATCGACATCGGAAAACACGCGGCGACCAAGGGCGTGACGATGTGCGTCGAGGCGACCTCGGCGGATGCGAATCTGATCGACACCGCCGGTCAGGCCGTTAGCCTGGCGCAGGATTCGGGCCTCGCAAACGTCAAGGTGATGTTCGACACCTTCCACGCGCTCTACCGCAACGAGGTAGGCTCCGACTACGTCTACGAAATGGCGCCGCACCTCGCGCATGTTCATTTCGCCGATATCGATCGCAAGCCGCCGGGCGAAGGCGTCATCGATTGGGTCGGCGTGATGCAGGCCCTGAAGGACATCGATTACAAGGGCTATCTGACGATGGAAATCGGCTTCGCCGCGCGCCGCGTCGAACCCGATCGCTATGCGCGTAGCGCGCTGACTTATCTCAAGGGCGTCGAAGCGCAACTACGATGAAGTTTTTGCAAGCAACCATGTCTAATCAACACCAGGAGGAAATCATGAAAAATATTTCCGACAAGACCGGCGTGACCGAATGGGGCGTCTCGCGCCGCAGCGTTTTGAAAGGCGGCGCCGGCCTCTTGGGCGGCGTCGTCGCGAGTTCTGCGATTGGCGCATCGATGTCTCGCGCGGCCTTCGCCGCGGCGTCGAAGCCCGCCAGCCTCAACATGCTCTATGCAACGTCGGAAGCCGATTCCGACGCGATCAAGGCCGCTCTCCCCGATTTCAAGGCGGCGATGGGATTCGACATCAACCTCGATACGATGCCTTACAACGCGCTCCAGCAGAAGGCTTTCGCGGAACTCGCTTCGGGCAGCTCCTATTATGACATCATGATCGTCGATACGCCGTGGATGCCGGCATTGACCAACAAGATCGAGCCGATCACCGACATGGTGCTCGACAGCGCGCTTTCGGCCGACCTCAACATCACGGATTTCATCCCCAAGGTGTTCTTCGATACGGCGGTCTACAAACGCGACGCCAGCAACCTGCATTTCGACAAGACCGACGTCGTCGACCCGGCGGCGATCAAGGCCGGCGGCTTCGACATTTTCGGACTGCCGATGCAAGCCAATGTTCTGACGCTCGCCTATCGCAAGGACCTCTTCGAGGATCCCGCCAACCAGAAGGCCTACAAGGACAAGACCGGCAAGGACCTCGCCGCGCCGAAGGACTGGGACGAGTTCACGGCGATCGCCCAATTTTTCACCGACCCGGGCAAACGCCGCTGGGGCACAACCCTGATGGCCGGCGCAGGCGACTGGGCGACCGACGATTTCAAGACCTTGCTCGCGGCCTTCGGCGGCGACGGCCATCTCGTCAACGACAAGTTCGAGGCGGCGTTCGACTCGCCCGAAGGCGTCCAGGCGCTGGCCTTCTACGCCGATCTCATCAACGGCAAGAAGGTGACGCCGCCCGGCACGACGTCCGCGAGCTGGGACAATGTCGCGACCTCCTTCAGCGACGGCCTGACCGCCATGACGATGAACTATCACGATTTGAGCCTGAGCCCGACGGTGAAAGGTTCGGTCGCCTATGCGGTCATACCCATGGGCAAGTCGATCGGGCCGCATTTCGGAACCTGGATGCTATCGGTCAATTCCTTCTCGAAGAACAAGGAATGGGCCTACCGTGCGACTCAGTGGTTCACGAGCGCGGCGACCCAGACGAAGGCGCTGGCGCATCAACTGCACCCGACCCGCGTGTCGGTCTATGAAAACGCAACCAAGGACCCGGCGATCGGCGCGAAGTTCGCCAACTTCTACGATATTCTCGGCAAGTCGCTCGCGGTCGGCGTCGGGCGGCCGCGGCTGACCAACTACGGCGACGTGGACCGTGCGATCTGGGTCGCCGTCAACGACGTAGCGCGCGGCGCCGCCACGCCGGAAGCGGCGCTGAAGGCGGCGGGGGACCAGGTGCGCGACCTGCTGAAACAGGCGGGATACAAGGCGCAATGAGCGCTTTGCACGCTGCGAATCATGTAGCGAGGTGGCCGCAAGGCCGCCTCGTCTTTTCCAGACAGGCGGCGATGGGCTGGGGACTCATGTCTCCGGCCCTTGTCGTTCTCTTCATCATGGCGATCGCACCGACGGTCTATCTCGTCTATGTCAGCTTCCGACATGAGAATCTGCTGGGGCCCGGCTCGATGTTCGTCGGGTGGCAGAACTTCTCGCGCGTTCTCTCGAATAACGAAAATTGGTCCGACGCGCTTTCGACGGTCGAATTCGTCGTGCTTTCCGTTTTCTTCGAACTCGGGCTCGGACTAGGCTTGGCGCTGTTGCTCAATCGCCGTCTGCCGGAATCCGATCTGTTGACCGCTCTTTTCATCCTTCCCCTGGGCGTCGCCCCGGTCGTATCGGCGCTGGTGTTTCGCGTGCTGCTCGATCCCGCCTATGGGTGGATTGATTATTATCTCCAGACTTGGGGGCTGATCGGGGATCCGATCGATTGGCTCGGCAATCCGGGAACCGCTTGGGTCGCCATCGTCGGCCTCGACGTTTGGCAATGGACGCCGTTCGTCACGCTCATCCTGCTGGCGGGCCTCAGCGGCGTGCCGTCCGAGCCGAAGGAAGCGGCGATCGTGGACGGCGCAGGGCCCGTGCTCCTCTTCTGGCACATCACGCTGCCGTTCCTGCGTCCCTTCATTGCGATCGCGGTGGTGCTGCGCGCCATCGAGGCTTTCAAGACGTTTGGCAGCATCTTCGTTCTGACGACAGGCGGCCCGGGGACGTCCACCGAGGTGATCAATCTCGACCTCTACCGCATCGCGCTGCAGGATTTCGACATCGGCGCGGCCGCGGCGCTGGGCATCGTGTTCCTGCTTTTCTTGTCCGTCATCATGACGCAATTGCTCGGGGTGTTGGACCGCAATACCGACATTTTGGAAGATTGACGATGAAATCGCTCGCGACGGTCCTCGCTAGGCTTGCGCTGTGGTCGGCGCTGGCGACCACGCTGTTCCCTATCCTCTGGATGCTCTTGACCTCGTTCAAGCAGCCGGACATCAGTCAGGCCTTGCCCCCGGTGTGGGACTTCGCGCCGACGTGGCAAAATTATCGCGACGTGCTGACCGGCAACACCTACACGTCGCAGGTGTTCGGCGTGCTGATCGTTCACACTGTCATCGTGACCTTCGCGTCGACGCTCGTCGGTCTCGTCGCCGCGGTCCCCGCGGCCTATGCATTGGCGCGCCTTCGCTTTTCCGGCAAGCGCTTCGCAGCGAACTGGATCCTCACGACGATCATGTTTCCGCCGATCGTTTCCGTCATCCCGGTCTTCATCTTCGCCTCGCGCCTCGGGCTGACCGACACTTGGCCGGTGCTGGTCATTCCCTATGCCGCTTTCAGCCTGCCGATGATGATCTGGATGCTGCGGTCCTCGATCAAGCAGATCCCGTTTGAAATCGAGGAAGCGGCGATGATCGACGGCGCCTCGCAAGCCGACATTCTGCGACATATCGTCCTGCCGCTGCTGACGCCCGGCATCGTCTCGGCGAGCCTGCTCGCAGGCATGATGGCGTGGAACGAGTTTCTGTTCGCCCTCACGCTGACGCGCTCGGCGGTAAAGACCGCGCCGGTCGGCATCAGCGAATTCACCAATATGTATGGGACGCAATGGGGCACGCTGTCGGCCGCGGCGACGGTGACGGTCGCGCCGATCCTCGTGATAACCATATTGCTTCGGCGGCGGGTGGTCGAAGGCCTGACTTTCGGCGCGGTGAAATAGCCGCGCCAGGGATCTATCAAAGAACGAACCATGGCATCATTGGAAATCCGCAACGTCGTTAAGTCGTTCGGTGCCGTCGAGGTCGTGCACAACGTCTCGATCGACATCGCGGATGGCGAATTCGTCGTCCTGGTCGGGCCGTCCGGCTGCGGGAAATCAACGCTGCTGCGCATGATCGCGGGACTGGAGAAGATTTCGGCGGGCGAAATCCGCATCGGCGCGCGCGTCGTCAACGACGAGCCCCCCAAGGCGCGAGATATCGCAATGGTGTTCCAGAACTATGCGCTCTATCCGCACATGACGGTCGCCGACAATATGGGTTTCGGCTTGCGCCTGAAGAAGACGCCGCGGGTCGAGATCGCTCAGCGCGTTGACCGCGCCGCCAAGATCCTGGGACTCGAAAAGCTGCTGGGACGCTTTCCCCGGCAATTGTCGGGAGGTCAGCGACAGCGCGTCGCGATGGGCCGCGCGATCGTGCGCGATCCGCAAGTGTTCCTGTTCGACGAGCCGCTCTCCAATCTCGACGCCAAGCTGCGCGTGCAAATGCGAACCGAGATCAAGGAGTTGCACCAACGACTGCGCACGACGATCGTTTATGTCACGCATGACCAGATCGAGGCGATGACGATGGCGGACAAGATCGTCGTGCTTCACGACGGCGTCGTGGAGCAGATCGGCCACCCGCTCGAACTCTACGATCACCCCTGCAATCTCTTCGTCGCCGGCTTCATCGGCTCGCCGGCGATGAATTTCTTGAACGGCCGCCTTTCAACCGAGAACGGCGCGCCGATGTTTGTCGCCGAGAACGGCCAGCGTCTCGCCCTCGGCCGCGGCGCGCCCAACGCCGAGGGTCGGCCGGTCACGATCGGCGTCCGCCCCGAACATTTCGTCATCGACCCCGAGCGCGGCGCGCCGGCTGAGATCGTCGTCGTCGAGCCGACGGGATCGGAAACGCAGGTCTTCGCGCGCTACATGGGGCGCGAAATCGTCGCGCTGTTTCGCGACCGCATTGGCGCGCATCCGGGGTCGGTCATCAAGCTGAGCGCGCCGCCAGAGCGGGTGCATTTGTTTGATGCGGAGAGTGGATTGTCGCTGGGATAGAGGCGGCCGTGCGGCGCAAATAGCGGTAAAATGATCCATTCTGGACCGTTCGCGCCGTCGCGGGGATACGAGCTCGGGCCACAGCGGAGGTCGCCGCCTTCGCTCATCCCGAATCGTCATCGTCTTGCGTCGCGTGAACTCAGGTGCCGCGATCGACGGGAATTCGGCAATTTTATCCGCTTTGGACAAAACACTGTATCTGAAGGCCGTGAGCCTGTCAGGGGCGGAATTGGGGGTTTGACGCCAAGACCGCTGTATCTCAAATTAATGAAATGAGCGGTTTATCGGATGACGACGATCTTGGTCCGCGGAATAGGGCAGAGCGCGATGGCGGAGTGGCTACGCTGGGGAATTCTCGGGGCGAAATCCTGGATCGCGCGCGACGCGATCGTCCCCGCCATTCAAAAGAGCCGCAACGCGCGCGTCGTCGCGGTGGGCACGCGCGACGCCAGTTCGCGTCTTGAAGGCGCTGCCAGGCCCGCCGGCGTTCGTGTCCTGAGCTACGAAGCTTTGCTGGTCGATCCCGAGGTTGACGCGGTCTATATTCCCTTGCCCAATTCCATGCATTTCGAATGGGCGATCCGGGCGGCTGAAGCGGGCAAACCGACGCTATGCGAAAAGCCGCTCGCGCTGAATTACGACGAAGCGGCCAAAATCGTCGAAGCCTTTGAGAAGCGCAAAGTGCCGCTGATGGAAAGCTTCATGTATTGTTTCCATCCACAGCATCAGCGCGTGCGTGCGCTCATCGACGCGGGTGCAATCGGCGATGTCGTGGAAGTGCGCACGCATCTCTCCGTCGACATCATGAACCCGCCGGACCCGAACAATATCCGCTTGAAGCCGGAACTCGGCGGCGGAGCCCTGCTCGACATGGGTTGTTACATCATCAGCGTGGCCCGAATGGTATACGCGGCCGAGCCGGTCGCGGTCCGGGGCTGGACGCGGATCGACGATCACTTTGGCGTTGATGTGGCGGCGGCAGGCGTGCTCGAGTTCCCTGGCGGACGCGTCGCCCTGGTGAGTTGCTCTTTCGAGGGCTTCGGCAACGGCTTTTACAGCGTCATCGGTCGAAAGGGCGTTATCGAGGCGCCGCGCGGAATCATCCAGGGGCTCGGCACGCGGCTGGGTGAGGCGCTCGTCATCACAATGGACGCCGACGGCCGCAGGACCGAAGAGTCTTTTGCACCGGTCGATCACTACCAACTGATCGTCGAAGCTTTCGCCGACGCGGTTCTGAATAAGACCCCCGTTCCGCTGCCGCTGTCTGATTCCCTCCACAACATGCGGGCGCTCGACGCCTTCGCGCGCTCCGCGCAGGAGGGGCGCGAAATCCGGTTATAGTGGCGGCGCCCGGCATGGGAAGACGGCGAGGCATGCGGGGAATGCCCGGCATTTGACGCTCTGCCGGGGATGGGGGCGCCGGCCAGTCGCTGGGCGGCAGGCCCGTCGCGGGCCGCGATACTCCGACTGAGGCGGGCGCCTACAGCTTCACCCACTTGCCGTTGGCTTTCGACGATTTGACGGCCGCCTTGATGAAGGCGAGGCCTTTGACGCCATCTTCGACGCCGGGAAAATGCGCGCCCTTGGGCGGCTTCTCACCCTTGCGCGCGGCTTTGATGGCGAGCGCGATCTCGCTGTAGATATTCGCGAAGCCTTCCAGGTAGCCCTCGGGATGGCCGGCGGGAACGCGCGTCACGCGCGCCGCCGCTTCTTGTCAATCGGCGTCGAAAATTGGCTCTGACGCATATTTGATGATGAAACCCGCCCCGGCAGTTGGTCAACCAACTGTCGCTGCAAGGATTCTTGACTCTGTGCTCGTTGCTCGCCGAGCCTCGGCGGTTGCGCATAAGACGGTTGAAAAGTAAATCACGATATCAAAGGCTTGCCGAAAAATCCGGCACGGCGACGTCATCAAATATGCGTCAGAGCCAATTTTGCACGCCGAAACACATTCAAATGGACCCACTGCCCAAACGCCAGCCGGCCGGGCGCGAGCCTCGCGGCGATCGGCGGCGGGCAATCGGCCTCGACGGGCGCGACGGGCCGCCCGTGCGCCCGCAAGCCGAGGGGCGCGTCGTCGTCTCGCGAGCGCGCTCAAACGCCAGCCGGCCGGGCGCAAGCCTCGCGGCGATCGGCGGCGGCCAATGGCCTCGACGGGCGCGACGGCCGCGCTGCGCCCGCAAGCCGAGGGGCGCGTCGTCGTCTCGCGAGCGCGCTCAAACGCCAGCCGGCCGGGCGCGAGCCTCGCGGCGATCGGCGGCGGGCAATCGGCCTCGCCGGGCGCGACGGGCCGCCCCTGCGGCCGCAAGCCGCATGGCGCGTCGTCGTCTCGCGAGCGCGCTCAAACGCCAGCCGGCCGGGCGCGAGCCTCGCGGCGATCGGTGGCGGGCAATCGGCCTCGATGGGCGCGACGGGCCGCCCCTGCGCCCGCAAGCCGCATGGCGCGCCAGGTCGCGACGGCGCCCCTTTGGTTTTCGTTTCGACTGCCTGTTGGCGCTCCGGATCGGGCTCTTAGGCATTGGAATCGCTCGCCCCTTTGGTTTTCGCCAAAACCAGACGGAAAAAGTTGTGCGCGTTTTTGTGAAAACGGTTGCAGGGCAGTGGGCGCCTGAGGAATTAAACCCCCTCCCCCCTCGGCGTGACGCGAGCGAGCGCGGCGCGAGGTGTATTGGCGAGCTCGCCAGCCGGCTCGCTCTTCTCTGCTCTACTTGCGCGCAGGCAACACTCAGCGCACGACGCGCGCCGCTGCTTGCGCTGAACTTGAAGCAACGCTGATTGCTCCTGCAGCGCTCGGAACTGGAGCGCTGGCGCTCGGGACGCCGGCGACGCCAGCCCGGCGGCGCGGCGCAGGTCGTTTATTGGCGCTTTCTCGTTCCGAGCGGCCGCGGGGCGATTTCTTCGGCGAAGGGGAGGTAGTGTCCTAATTTCAATCTGAGAAAGGGTCTCGGGGTGGTCTGGCCTTCGCGGCTTCGAATGCAGTCGTCGCTTGATTTCTAGCACGCTCAAGATCGTGCTTAAACCCATCAATATAGTTGTTTAAGTCTTCGATGCTGGAGCAATCGGGGGTGAGGAGAATGTTGTGATCCTCGTCACGCGAAAAACCACCCTCTAGTACAATCCAAGCGCTTCCATGCGGATTTAGGCTGCGGTCGGTATAGAGCAATTTCAATTCAGCCATGATTGCCCTCTCTCAGCGCGAGGTTCGATCCACCAATTCCTCAAGCGACCATAGACGGTTATCGACGTCGGCCGCCATCGCTGGCGTAGTCCGCAGTGACGAATGCAGCCGCACGAAATTGTAGTGTGCGAAGTGCAGCCCGACGGCGGCTTGAAGGTTCTCAAGCTTCTTGCTGAATGCGTTCCTTAGGCGCGTAAAACGACGCATGCTCATTCGAACCGTCAAATTTTGGCGCTCCACAAGGCTCGTCGAGATATGGGCGACATCGGGCGTCCCGACAATAGTCGTACGCTCCGCGCGAACGACGTTCGGCGGGCTGTAACGACCGGGACCGATCGACTCAGCTTCGTAAAATTTAACAGCCTGCCCGTAGTCGACATCTGCGCCGAAAGCCTGTTCAACGGCGTCGACATAGCTGTTGAGCGCATCGGAGGAAAGCTGGACGCGGTTGGCCAACCGTTCCGAAAGATCGGTCATGAACGCAATGTGTACTGCGGCACGGTTTTGAGACAGCTGGCTGCGCTTGCTCAGGCGGCCAAGGGTAAGGCGGCTACGGGCGTCGGGTCAATTGCAAGTCGTGACATGGTTTGCTCCTTTCTGACCCTCGCGGGCGTTTTGTATCCATGCCGCGCGACGAGCCAAGTCTCGTTGTAGCGCCTGGCGAATGCGACGAGCGCGACGCGCAACTCCTCAATGGTTTTGAAGGTCCGCACCCACAAGAGG
>Ga0326728_10007816_pt1 | contig 27060 bp, 27 predicted proteins | sample MB3enrmetagenome_FD_207602 | JGI IMG/M metagenome (GOLD analysis project Ga0326728, IMG submission 207602) | Lab enriched peat soil microbial communities from McLean, Ithaca, NY, United States - MB31MN | ecosystem: Environmental > Terrestrial > Soil > Wetlands > Peat | place: USA: New York...
AAAGCTAGATCCTTCAAGATCTGCCATAAAAAAATTAGCTCTTTCAAGAAGGGATCTTTCAAGGTTAGCTCCTTCAAAGTTCGCTCCCTGGAGATTAGCTCCTCTAAGGTTAGCCATAAAAAGATCAGCTCCTCTAAGATTAGCCATACAAAGGCTCGCTCCTTGGAGATTAGCTCCTGTAAGGTTAGCTTTTTCAAGGTTAGCCCCAACAAGGTTAGCCCCTACAAGTATAGCCCAATCAAGATCAGACACTTTAAGGTTAGTCTCTTTAAGATTAGCCTTTGTAAGATTAGTTTTTCCAAGGCTGGCCCTTTCAAGGTCAGCTCCATCAAGGATAGCTCCGTCAAAGCTAGATCCTTCAAAATCTGCCATAAAGAGATTAGCTCTTTCAAGGATAGCTCCGTCAAGGTTTGCTCCTTGGAGATTAGCTCCTTCAAGGTTCGCTCCTTGGAAATTAGCTCCTCTAAGGTTAGCCATAAAAAGATTAGCTCCTTGGAGATTAGCTCCCCTAAGATTAGCCATAAAAAGGTTCGCTTCTTGGAGATTAGCTCCTGTGAGATTAGTTCTTTCAAGGTTAGCTCTTTCAAGGTTGATTCTTTTAAGATTAGCCCCATAATGGTTAATTTCTCCAAGATCAATCATACAAGAACCTCTTTCTTTTACCACGAAATTCTGACTTTGTTGGCTTTTTATCAGTCGTAATCATTGTAAACTATAATCAACGACAATTCAATTGTATTCCAATAAATAGTACACTGTGAAGCATTAGAAAATATTTAATCTATAGCTGGACATGATTTAAGCTAAAAGACAGGTAGCAAAAAAGCGAGTATAAGCAATTTGTTGAAATCAGAAGTTTATCAAAATTCTCTATGATTACCAATAATACCAATACATCCAATCTGCGTACTCACACATCCTAACGGTAATCCCTCACTTTCTAACTCTTAATCTGTTTGCTTTAAGCTATAAAGTAAAATTATCTTCTTCATTATTTAAATTAATTATACAAAAAATAATTTCTGAATAAAAATTACTTCCCCATAAAATGTTTTAAAACCAAAACATAATTTTATATTAATTATGTTTTTATTATTTTCGGAAATCTTCGCAAACTTAACATTGATATTTTTTTTCTAAAAAAATGCAGATTAATCTTAGATGGAGCATGTATAATTTTCTGTAAAATCTGCTATACACTCCTTAATCTTCTTTTTGATTACACTACAATGGTTAAAGTATTTGATTTCTGTTTCAAATGCGTAATTCCGAACCTATCATGGATTATCTTTCCTGCTAAAAAGAATATGTGTATATTTCAGGGAAAAATTTAATGGGTATCAAAAGGGGACTTCAGGCCATAGACGAGAAAAAGTTTGGATTTGATATGTTTATACTTTTCACTTCTTAATGCTGGGTAGAAAGTTTAGGTCAGGATGGTAGTTGTGTGTATGAGGTAAATGGGTAGTGTAAAAGTAGAGGAGAGATTTTAGCGAAGTATTGAAGTTACCTGGTAGTAGAAAACCAACAAATATGATAAGGGAAAAAGTTGCAGAGAGTAAATGTAAATATTTTGGAGAAATACCAACCTATCTTGAGTATTTTGATAAACCTTTTAATTCTTTCATATGCTTATATACAGTATATCAATGACTCTTGAAAATAAGAGGTTTATCAAAATTCTCTATTGATGAACAATCTTTTTGTTCAATTTTCGAAAAGTTTTTCCCAAGGAGAAATTTGGATAGAAAGCTATCTTTTTGCCTTAAAAATAGATAGTTATCTCCTGAAGCTGAGGTGGTGAAAAATAAAAAAAAATTAGTTCATAGAGCCATTTTTAGAGATTAAATCAGTTAATAAAATTGTTATCTCGCTTCGTAGCATGAAATCTCCCTCGCATCTATCCTTATTGGTTTTCCCAGTTTATTTGAAACGATGCTCTTTACCCTTGCTATAGACCTGTATTCAAGTTGAATACGGACAGACATAGCTTCTCGTTCTTCAATATAAATATCATTTGAGCTGAGAATAGAATGAACGGAGATTTGCTTTTGCATAACCCTTGCTATCAGACCTGGGGTCCCCTCTTTAATGTCCTGAAGGCTGGTAGAAGTCAGAAGAACATCATCTCCCACATTAAGCTCGATTATTCCTAAAAAATTTAGAGGATTTCGGATCTCAAGAGTTCTGAGATTATGTTTTTTCAGGATATCGATCACATAATCAGCAATTCCTGTTAATGCTATGTACTCCATGGGATCACCCGTACATTGGAAATTCCTTTTTTACTTCCCCTTTCTGCTCAGTTGTCTGAACATCTTCAGCAAGCCTCTGAAGTTCGATTTCTATGCGTTCAGCCTGTTCTACAAGCCTCTGGGTATCTATCGAAAGTTCATAAAGCTCATTTAAAACTTCAATAACAGCAGATGCAGCCCTTGGATCCGGGTTCTGAGTTCTGGTAGCGCCCAGTAAGCTAAGTGCCGGAATCCCACGAATTAGGCATTCAGTCATTACACTGCCTGAAATTCCAGAGATAGTCCCCATCTGGAAAATCTCTACTTTACTCCTGATTTTTTCCAGCATTTCCGGCATAGTGGCTGCCCCGAAGACTTTGTGCCCTCCGTCCATAATAGCAATTCCCGCAATGGAAACTATTTCTTTTACATTAATAGACTGGGCCCAGTCCACCAGAGCATTACTGATATCATAAGAGACAGTGTGGCTGATAGGAATGTCGGAAATTACGATGATCAGATTCCGCTCCTCTTTTTCGTAGATCCTGACAGGCATGTTTATAAGTCCCTCATATAGCACTGCAATAGAGGGGAAATATCTGGAGTCAATGGAACCAATGTATTCCATATTCAATTCTTCGATCATATGCTGGCTTGCTATATTACCCACGAGTCCGATTCCTGGAAAACCTTCAATTAAAATCGGGTTTTTTGACTTCAAAGGTTTGGTAATAATCTTCACATCATTATTGTCATAATCCGTAGCTGACAAAAAAATCACCTCTATAGAATGCGACCCCTATGATTATATCTGACCTAATAATCGATAAACAATTTTTTTAGCAGTCTTTTCTGTTTTGCTTTCTGCATTGACGTCAACAAGAAAAAATTATGCAATGAACCCGGATTTCCGAATTTCATAACTCCCTTTTTTATTAAAATAGACTCGTTTCAATATATATTTTTTCTCCTGGAGAGATATATATGATCAAATATATTTAAGGTTCAATACAATGGATCTCCTCAATGGGAACCACTCCGAAAGAGCTTAGTTTGTAAAATAGTTATAAGGATAAGCATAGGTTAGAAAACGAACCGCAAAAAAAGACACCGTAGGAACAAAATACGAATGAACATAAGAAATATAATCAGGAAAATCTATTCTCCATCTATAAGTGAGGAGAATCAAGTACGAAAGCAGTTGTTGAGGTAAACTCAAGAAGATCAGCATAGTTGGGGATATTCCATATTATAGCAGCTAGCACGAGCGGAAAAATTGCTATAAGAGTGACTGAGATTTAAAAGGGCAACGGAATAAAATTTATCTGGATAAGCTACCATTATTGCCAGAAAGAAAAAGGCTAGTAGGAAGTAGAAGGAGAATATAATGAGAAACCTGAAGAGCCGGGGACAGTAATTGCCACTCAATCCTATATGTTTTACGAAATTGAATGCTCGGTCACAAAGAGGTTAGGAGATTATTCCATAGTGGAAATAATTCCTGATATTCAGGTATCTCTTCGGAATGAGCTTCGAAGTAGCTATTGATGTTGCAATTATGGAAGCTAAACAAGGATATATCCTTGTTTCCGATGACACGGTAATTATAGCTATAGGAGACATTCGATGGGGAACATATGTGGTCTTTGTAATCGGACCATCCCAAAGTATTGATTTTTTTCTCCCTATAGCTTCGGAAAAATCATTTCCATGTCTTGAGCAAGAAAAGATTGAGTTAGGAAAAAATACAGGTAAAAAACCCAGGAAAAATTAATTCGACACCTGAATCTAACTTAAAAATCCTTTTTTCCCCGGTTTTTTAAAGCTTGGGAAAGTGTATACAGAGGCTTCCTTCCACTTTACCCTGGTTTATCTCCAGTTCCCAAAGATAAATATATCTAGTGAGCATCTATAACGCCGGCATGTCAGTAATATTCAGAATTCTTGACAAGGACGCAGGCGGAAGGATAGGAAAGCTCAGGACTCCACATGGAACTGTTGAGACACCTACAGTAATGCCTGTAATCAACCCGAATATCCAGCTCATCTCTCCGAGAGAAATGGAAAATTTCGGGGCTGAAATCCTGATTACCAATTCTTATATTATCTACCGCAAAGAAGAGCTGCGCAAAATTGCTCTTGAGAAAGGGCTGCACCAGCTCATGGATTTTAACGGGCCCATAATGACTGACTCTGGTTCTTTTCAGCTTTCGGTATATGGTTCTGTCGAAGTAACAAATGAGGAGATTCTTGGGTTCCAGCAAAAGATAGGAAGCGATATAATTGTTCCCCTTGACATTCCAACACCCCCGGATGTTCACTATAAAAGAGCTGAAGAGGAGCTTGCGATCACATATGAACGCCTGGAAGTTGCCCGTAAGTTTATTCAAGGTGAACAGCTCCTTGCAGGACCAGTGCAGGGCTCAACCTACCTTGATCTTAGAGAAAAGGCTGCTTCCCAACTGAAAAACCTCAAATTTGAGGTATATTCTCTGGGAGCAGTTGTCCCGCTCATGGAAGCATACCGTTATGCAGAACTTGTTGACTTAGTTGCAGCATCCAAAAAAGGGCTTTCTCCAGTCTCACCTGTACACCTTTTCGGGGCAGGGCATCCCATGATGTTCGCTTTAGCAGTGGCACTTGGCTGCGATCTTTTTGATTCGGCAGCTTATGCCCTTTATGCCAAGGACGGACGCTATATTACTGTAAATGGAACTTATCATGTAGAAAAACTAAATTATTTGCCATGTTTCTGTCCGGTTTGTTCAAAATATACCGCACAAGAACTTAAAAAAGAAGATAACAGGGAAGAACTTTTGGGAAAGCACAACCTCTACGCAACTTTTGCTGAAATCCGGCTTATTAAACAGTGTATAAAAGACGGAAAATTGCTCGAACTTGTAGAGAAACGATGCCGTTCTCATCCTAGGCTTCTTGAAGGACTGAAAAAACTATATACATACTCACAATGGCTTGAACAGTTGGACCCGGCCACAAAAGGGACATATTTTTACTGTGGGCCAGAATCCTCCTCTAGGCCAGAAATCCTACGTTTTGGAAAACGGCTGGAAAGGTTTAGCTTTGAAGGCTTGGTACTTATTCGCACAGATCCTGTGAAAGGAGAGAGCAGCTATGATCAAGTCCTTAATTTCAAAGCACCATTCGGGGCATTTCCTGTTGAAATGGAAGAAGTATATCCTTTCAATGCCGAGGTCCCAAAGTATCCGGACTACGAAGCCCTCAGCACAGCTCTTCTGAATACGCTTAAACTAATGGTCTTGAACCCGCAAGCAGAGTTTACCTTTGTATGCGAAAAGGAGTCCCAGCACCCTCTATTTGAAGAAATAAGCAAAAATGCAAAACTGGTCTACAGGGAATCTTTGGAAAAAAATAATAAATTGACTCTTTAGGAGCTTTTTAACAACATTGAGCATTCAACAGTTCTTCAGACTTCCTAATATGTCCTTTTGATTTCCTTATAACTCCTTCATTAGTTCTCATAAATAAAACGTTGTCTCTGAAAAAATAAAAAGAAAAACTTTTTGAGATGCGAACCTTTATAGGACCTATTACAAGCAACCTTATAAATTAAAAAAGCCGGGGGTATAAATTATTCTGGTAAAAAGACTTCAGTATCATATTAGAAAAAAAGGTGAAATAATTGTCTCTTACAGCAAAAATTGGGGAACTCAGTCCTTACCTTAGGCTTTTGAGGCCCGAACTCTACTACATGGATCTGACTCTTCCATCTTCGAGTGCAATTCTAGCCTCTTATATAGCAACTGGAGGGCTTCCTAAACTTATTCCCTTCTTGATTGCCATAATAGGCGGCTTTGCGGCGATTACCAGTTCATATGTTTTTAACGATTGCTGCGATATTGATATAGATATGATCAATCTGCCAGGCCGACCTCTACCATCTTCCAGAATCTCAAAAAAATCGGCTCTTATTTATGCCTTCTTGCTGTTAGTAATAGCAGGCATATCAGCCACTTATCTGAACCCTGAATCTCTTCTTATCCTTTTTATTGCGGTCGGAACTATCACCATTTATTCGATCTTTGCAAAGAGGCACACCTTTCTCAGCTTTTTGCCCGTGGGTATCTCCTACGGGCTTGTGCCTATAGGTGTTTGGGTTGCCTTTGACCCTATAGGTCTGCTGAAAGGTGGCGACGTAATAACGCTTCCCTTGCCAGCTATTTTTTTTGGGCTCATGATGTGTGTTACAGACTGGGCTTTTACTCTTGGAGGTGTCTCCAGAGACTTGGAAGGGGATAGGATTAAGGGTGCCCCTACAATGCCAGTGACCTTTGGAATTCCTTTTACCGCCAGATTTGTTACTTTCTGGTGGATTGTCGGAGTTACTGCATCAGTGCTTATCGGCTGGTCTGCCCATCTCGGGCCTGTATATTTTGTAGGTGCATTTGCCTCAGGGCTCTGGATGCTTGTCCAGTGTTTTGACTTTATCAGGCACCCTACCCCGGAGAGGGGAGGCGCACTCTTCCTTAAAGGCTCAAATTACAGAGCAATCATGTTAGGATCAATGATCTTGGATGTGGTGCTGTGCATTTATGCGGGATCTTATATCTCCATTCTCTGGTAAAAAAGGTAGGAGAAAATGGATGCGGATATTATTGTGATTGGAGCATCTCCTGCAGGACTGATGGCTGCAAGGAATGCGTGTGAAAAAGGCTCTACAGTTATTTTGCTGGAAAAAAAAGAAGATATTGGAAACCCACCACATCCTGCAAATTCTTTTTTTAAGAGTATGTTCGATAAATGTGGAGAGACAGTAGATCCCTCTTATGTAGTGCATTATCTCAAGGGCATGCAAATTATTTCTCCGGCGGGAAGGATAGTAGAGGTTGAGACCCCTGGATATGCTATTGATAAAACAAAGTTCGACATATTTTATACGAAAAAAATAATAAAAATCGGTGTAGATCTTCAAAAAGGAGTCGAAGCACAGAATATTCTCAGAGACGGGAAAACATTTTCTGTCAAAACCTCGGCCGGAATTTTTAAGTCAAAACTCGTTATTATCTCTGACGGTGTTAATTCGAAAATGGCATCCTTTATTGGGCTGAAAACAATGAAACACCCGGAAGATATTGCTTGGGGAACTGAACTTGAAATTCGGGCTTCTGAAATTGGTAAATCAAAAATGTTTGAGTATTACGTAGGGAATCATGCCCCTGGATGGAAGACTACTTATTCCCCACGAGGGGGAGACCATGCTTCAATCGGGGCATATGTGCGCAGATTCGGAAAGGATGCAACGCCTTACCTGAACTCTTGGATTGAAAAATTCAAAAAAATGAAAGGACTAATAGATTTTGAAATTGTAAGAAAATTTTCCGGCGGAGACCCTATAGTAACACTTCCGAATGAGTTTATTACCGATGGGATCATGGTCGTTGGCGGGGCAGCTGGTCAGTCGGGGATAGGCTATGCAATGAGAGCAGGCCAGATCTGCGGAGATGTGGCTGCAGATGCTATAAGAAAGGGGGATATCTCAAGAAATTCCCTATCAGAGTACCGGAAGATTTGGGAAAAGGAATTTAAGTTAGAACACTACATTGGCCGCATAGGGCTTGAAACTCTCAGAAAAATGACAGACAGAGAAATTGATGATATGATAACTGTTTTTGAGAAGGAAAATCTCTCATTCATTCATGGAACTTCAGTTGAGCAGGCGATACAGATCTTTGCATTCATGTTGAAGAAAAAACCTTCTTCAATATTGAAGTGCAGAGCACTTCTCAGAAACAAATGAACTTGGGATTTTAAAAGATCAATTTAAATAGAGAATAAAATTTGCACACATATCAGCATCAAATATCATATGCAGGACAAAATATGAAGTATGATTTTTATAAAAGCCCCTTTCTAAGAATATCTCTCAAAATAGATAATGGGCACATGAGAGTAATAACCAGCAGGCCAGCGTCCATAATTATGCGAAAAAATCTTGGAAAAATCCTCTCAATTTTTGAAGGAGAAAAACCTGCAAAAATCGACCCATATAGGATTATTTGTTCAACGTGGCTACCTCCGATACCGAGCTTAGGTTTTGATCGCCTAGTTAAAAGCCAGCTTTTATCCATTCTAGGAAAAATGGTTCCTGATCAGGTAACCATCTCCATAACTGAAGAATGTCCCAACAACTGTATCCACTGTGCTCTACCTGATACGAAAAACCAGGCGAAACTTACACCTGAAGCAGTGAAATCTACAATTGACCAGGTTCTCGAGATGGGCACAACCGTCGTGATCTTTGACGGAGGCGAACCCCTTACATATCCTGGGTTAGAAGACCTGATTAATCATGTAGATCCTGAAAAAGCCATCAGTGGAATGTTTACCTCTGGAGTTGGGCTGACTGAAGAGAGAGCAAGAAGCTTGAAAGAAGCAGGTCTTTATTCCCTTACTGTCAGTTTTGACAGCGCGTTTGAAGATAAGCACGATTATGTCAGGGGTAGAAAAGGGGTTTTCAACAGTGCAGTTGAGGCAGTCAAAAATGGACTTAAGGCAGATCTGCTTGTGAATATGTATGTGGTGCTTTCCAAGGACAACGTAAACGAGCTTGAACAAATATATACACTTGCTTCAGAGCTTGGAGTCCACGAACTTTCCTTGTACGAAATCGTTCCTACTGGAAGGTGGATGAATCATGCTTCTGAAATCATGAACCCAAAAAATATGAGAAAATTTGACAATTTTGTATCGATTGTCAGGGAAAAAGAAGGTCCAAGAGTTTTTGCTATTCCGCAGGTCATGAAAGCAACCGGCTGTATGGCAGGTCGGAAATGGTTGCACATCACTCCCGAAGGGAACATCCTGCCCTGTGCTTGTGTTCCTATTCCATATGGAAATGTCTATAGAGACAAAATAAAAGATATTTGGAAGAAAATCCGGGATGATCCTGTATACAATGCAGAGTACTGTCTTATGAGGAACCCAGAATTCCGGGAAAAATACTTGAAAGTTTTAGAGTAGTTTTGGAACAAAAGTTCTTAATCCTACTTTTGTCTCACTTCCTCGATAATTGTTCCTGAATTAAACAGGGATAGCAAAGATCGAGTTATAGAGGATTCCGATGAATCTCTGATTTTCACGAGTCAATTAATGTACCATTTATGTATATATGACAAAATTCAGAGGTTTATAGAAATCCTCGGTAATAAACAGTATTTTCGAATATCTTCAATTACGAAAATATTTTTATAAATAAGATAAACATCAAAGAAATTATTTAAAATAATGAAATAGTTGATTATGATAATGAAAAATAACTTCGCTTAATTTATTTAAAAATTTGAAATAATAAGCTTTGATAATGATTTAACTTCTTAACTTTGCCAGAACTCCGAGGTGGTCTTTATGATAGGGCATCAGGTCCTTTACGCAAAGGATCTCGAATTTTGGTTCAAGTGTTTGCTCTAGTTTTCGAAGCTCGTTTGTAAATATTTTTTTAGGGTTTACTACAGTATCGATACTTCGTGCCTTGATGGAAAGCAGGAGATCCCCAGCTCTTTTCAAAAAGCGAGCAGCATTTTTTGTAGCTATTTCTACCTGGTTGGGTTGTGCAACATCCTGGAAGATAAGGTCCACAGGCTCAACCAGATAAGCATAACTATCCGGTTTCCTTGCATCAGCTAGGATTGGGTAAATATTTTTCCGTCTAGATGCAAGTCCTATGAGATCTCTCATACTTCGCGGGGCGAACTCAACGGCATAGACTGCACCATCTGAAACGATGTCAGATACATGACTGACAGTTGTGCCTGATGCTGCTCCAAGATAGAGAATTTTAAAATCTTCTTTAATAGGTATGTTGAACTTCTTTACGATCATGGCTCCCAGCTTGCTCCTGTGTGGGTCCCATATACGGTACTCAACCCCTTCGAAAGGAATTAATTTTTCTCCGTATACTACTTTACCATAGTCAATATTCCGTGTAGCAAGCTGCTTTTTGTCTGTCACAACCTCATAAATTCCATCATATAGTTTATTGACTTTAGGCATTTACTTCTCCCTTTTTTTGATTTTTGTCTCATTTACTTGCATTCGTTGAGGAGGTTTTGGATTCGAAGCCTTGATCTGTAGGACCTTCGTTTCAAGTTTTTCTACGAGGGAGGGATCTTTTTCGTCTGAATAATAGTCGAGTCTCGCAGCAAGGGATAACTTTCCTGCAAGTGCTCTTGCGATTTTTCCCCTTACCCACCAGGGAGCAGTATTCAGTAGATGATGACTATATATGATTCCATGTTTAGGAGACGGAGCTCTAGCTCGAAGGTGCTTGAAGAGAGCCTTGCTAGCCCCTATAACTTGAATGGTACTTGAAGGAAAACCAGCAAGTTTCTCGAGGCTCCCTGCAATGCTTATTAACCTTGCTCCAAGAATTGGGCCTGCAATGAGTTCCAGGTTGGGTGAAATATATCCCATGCTGTCTTCAATATAAGCTTCTATCTGTCTCTTCCTTTCATATAGGCTGCAGACGCTTTCTGCAAAGCCTTTAAGAAGCATTTCATCTGCAGCTTCTAGCTTTGCACCTGTGGAATTAATGGTCTTTGAATAAAGAGGATTTTCAGACTCTATATTTTTAGGTGAACCATAATATGCAACAAAAATAGCAAGAGCTTCGCCCCCAAGACCACTTTCCGGGAAATAAATCCCATACCATTCGGAAAGTCTTTCAGATAGGGAGTTTATATTTTCATTAATATCATCCAGGGCTTCCACAGCCTGGATAATTCGCTGATCAGGGGTAAGAGCTCCTGATACTTGAAGTTTTGCAGTTTTTAGGGTTACTTCGTGTAAAAGGGAATAGTATTCTGAAGGAGAAGCTACAAACCTGCACTCTAGAGCTGCAGCTTTCAGATCAAATTTCGCCGGCAGAAGATTTGGTATGTTTTCTCTTAGGGCAAGGGAATGACATGCAAGCTGCTGGCTATCCTTTGAAAAAAGCTCGTATTCCATAATTTCTCCTGTTCTGCTTATCTCAAGAACTCCGAACCAGGTATTAATCTTCAATCAGGACCCCCAAATATATCAGCACCACGGTTTTTAGCCTTTGTGAGCAATACTTTCCCGCCAAGAGACTCATTAAGCATTCGCTGAGATTCTTTCTGAAGTTTTTTACCTTCTCCGATACTGCCAACAATCCCGTAAACTACTGGCCCAAAAGAACTAATTCCTGAACCACTTGCCCCATTATCTCGCATATACTCGATGATGTCCAGAACAGGCCGTTGCTGAAGTTCGACTTCCCGCTTTTTAAAACCAGCAATCTGGAAGTGGTTGATGGCCCTGCCGAAAATTTCCAGATCTTCTTCCATTATTGCCGGTAACATCTGAGTAAGTATTACATGGGAAATCTCCTGGACTTCCGCAAGTGGAACAGGACAATACTTTTTGAAAATGTCCACTTCTTCTGCGCCATGGACTCCTTTAGTATTGGGGATTGCAAGGACAATCGGCCAGTCAGGAAAATTTTTCCTGAAGAGCACAGGGCTAGGAGGTACATGTGAGGCAGCAGAAGGAGAAAAATCACGCTTATCCTTGAATTTATGGCCTCCATCAAGGATAATACCACCGTATTCAAAAGCAGCAACCCCTATCCCAGAAGTTCCGCCTCTACCCACAGCAACGGCAAGTTCCCGAATACTTTTCCCAAGTCCATAAATTCTATTTAAAGCTGCTGCTGCAGAAAGTGCAGCCTGAGTCCCAGAACCGAGACCTACATGGTCAGGAATACTATCGTTAATATGGAGCTTAATGCCTTTCCCAGCAGGCAGCAGAGAATCTGCCGCTTTTCTCATTTTTCCTGATAGAATAGAATCTCCAAAAATTTCGATATTATCTGCCTTATCTGCCAAAAGTTCCATAGATGGGTATTCCAGGGTAATCCCTACCCCCCCATCAACTCTGCCGAGCTCTGCATTGAGGTCTATTAAGGTAAGATGAAGTCTGGAGGGAGACACTACTTTAATCATATTCACTTGTATCCTCATTACCTGTTCATAAATATTCGGACTTAGATTTTTAAGCAAACTTCCATTTAGGCTTCCACGTAGACTTCAATTTCCGCTGAAGTATATCCTTCACAACCGAGTAAGTGAAAGATAAAGTATTCCAGTTAAATATAAATTTAATGAATGGAAGAATCAAAGAATATATTTTTATACGTATTTCTAAACTTCCCTGAAAATCAAACATTGGATCCATGAATTCAGGTTTTATGGAAAAATTGCAATGCCTATAACGGCTGTAGACAAATCCTGCGATAGCATGTAGAAATCCACAGAGAATACCAGTATCTGAAGGGTCTTGGAGGCAAAAAGTCATGCAAGATTCCAGGCTTTTAATTTTAATTCCATTTAACAAATCAGAAAACAGACAAAATAAAGGTTTTCTCAGAGAATTAAATGCTTTAAAGCTCCATTGAAACATTTCTCTGGTGGTCATCCCCTTTTTAGGCGCTGAACCATATTCCGTTTTAACTCTTTCATCTCCTCTTATTCTATCAACTGATTCTGTTTTTTGTCCATCTTCAATTTTTTTTTTTATTTCGATTTTTTCTTTGCCCTGACTGGTTATTTTTTTCTCCTCGAATTCCCTCTTTTTAATATCACTATTTTTTTCTTCTTGCACTTTACATTCCGTTTTTGGAATGTATTCTGCTATGTCTTCACTTTGTTCAAATTTTTTTTCATCCTTCCAAGTTTCTACTACTTTTTCTGCTTTCGACTCTTTAGGTTCCTCAATAGCTTTTTTTTTAGTCTGAGGCATTTCAATTAAAAAAGTGTGGGAAAAAAACAACCATTTTACAGCAAATACGCTTCTTAATTCTTTAGTTTCCTTCAAACTTATGATTTTGAAATTGATAGTGAGGCCTATTGCTGTAAAAAGTATAAATAAAACCAACAGAATAACCAAAATAAAGAGATAGATAATGAACAGCATACTAAACAAATTACGAGGAAAAGAATAATTCTAAATGTCTTGAGAAACCTAGTCCTTTATTTTCATTTCTGGAAATTTCTTGAAAAAGTTTAATTTTCAAAGAAAGTCACTGCAAACAGCTCTCTTTCTTAACTTGAGCTTCCGTATATTCTGCTGTTTCCTCCTCTCGAACTTTTCTGTCTCTGTCCTCCCTTTCTCCCGGAGCCTCTTCTTTTTTATGCTTACCTTTCCCTTTGAGCTTATCTATAATATCAGGCAACATATCTGGAAGGGCACTAAGGATTGATCCAGCGTCATTTTTCTCAGAGATACGGAAGATTCTCGCTTCTTCTTCAGAAATCATGATGAAGGCCACAGGTTCGATCTTCACTCCTGCACCCCCACCTCCTCCGTACCCAGATTCATTATCCTTCTTACCTTCCCCACCTCCGGCCCCGAAACCCATAGTAATTCTTGAAATGGGAACGATTGTTTTTCCAGCAGCAGTAATGGGTTCTCCAACAACCGTCTTAGTGGTCGCTATTTTTTCAAGTTCGTCTGCAATTTCTCTGATAGTTGTTTCTACACCCATTCTTTAGATCCCCTTTTTGTGATATAGTTTTATTATGTAGTTTTATCTGTAGGGTAATAAAAATATTCTACATTTTTTTATTTTCAATATAACCTCATTGAATTTAAGTTAATTGTTATGAAGGATCTTATAGTTACTGTTTCAGATAATGCGAAGTTTTGTGTTTATCTCCTGATTATGTATATACTCAATGATAGGAGGGAAAAAGGAAATCACTGAACTAGCAAGAATCTTTAAACCACTCGATTCTAAAGGATATCCTTCAAATGCATTGGTTTTAGGTGATACAGGTTCAAGGAAAACAGTAGTAACAAAGTTCTTGCTTCAAAAGTTGATAGAACGCTTAGAAAATAAAAAATAATAGATCATGCCTTAAAATGGATTTACATTTCATGTAAAATTCAGCATATGGAGGAAAGTATTCTATACGAAAGGATTAGACAGGCAGATCCAGAAACTAAAGTCCCAATTACTGAAATATAAGGAGAATATTGTATGATAAAATCAGATTCGAAAGTATTACCTAAAGCAGATGACTTTAACGCAAAAAAGACAGCTGAAACGGTCGTAAAAAAAGACTCTTCTGCTAATTCTGCTAAGGCTGTTTAAATAAAACATTCATTTTTTTTCTCTTGACAACCCTTATTTTTCAAAGGATATTATCGATCAAAGGAGATATTAAAACATGTGTGAAGGACATTCCATACTAGGGAAGGGTCCAATACTACAGACTGCGATGATTGAGATGTGGGAACTTCTGACTGTAGAACAGAAAAAGAAAGTTGCAGTAATGAGAATGGATAAAGCAATAAAATGGATGGAATTAAAAATAAATGATATGGAAAAGATGATCGCGTTAAAAAAAGAAGTTATAGCTGATATGCGAAAAAAATCATGAAATGCTCAAGCAATGAAAATGAGTACGAGGGAAAAACGATAATTAAATTCAGGCGCTGTAGAAATTATCTGAAATAGCAGATTTAGTAGCTATTCAAGTAGCCTTTCAAATGCTACAATTTTTCTTTTTTGGCCAGATATTGCGTATTTATTAAATCAATCTATTGAAGGCTAACGAATTTTATGCACAACTTCGTCTTCCAAAAAGTTAAAATTAAGGAGTTAATGACTTTATGGCAAAACAAATTCAAAATGATACTCACTGGTTTGTTGTTAGTGATTATAGCAACATTGACAGCTCCTGAAGCAGTGACAGCAGAGCTAGCAAGATGAAAGACTATGCAGTTATAAAAATAAAGACAAGAATAAAAGGATGTAGATTTTCCATACCTTTCCATACTTTTAATTTTGAAGCTTAAGCACTTGAAATCAAAAATCAAGTGTGACATACATTTTTGTTTTAAGTTATTGTTATACAATTTAAAGTTGTATATTTCAGGTATAAAAATCCAGATTCTTAGTTCAGTAGCATGGGTGCTATTCAATATATAATTTCTAAATTCCTAGTTTTTGCTATAAAACCTATGTATAAGTGAAAACAAGAAGGACAAAAACTTTGTCAATAAAAATTATTGGCTCTGAACCCTACTTGTTGCGTGAAAGAAAGGGATAATGAGCCATTTAGATTTCACAGAACTCTAGCTATACTATCAAAGAAACCTAATAAAATTAAATGTAAAATTTGAAAAATAACAATATTTTATGATGATGGTTTTTATCTTTAAAGTGTGGTATTTGCTGATAACGTTGTGATATCATCCAGAAATAGTAATTAAATATAATTAGTATTAAATTGCAATGAATTTGTAAAATGTTTCATGCAGAATAAGCTTTATTCAGGAACTATTATAAAACATAATTAATATTAAATTGTTGTTCAATATTAAAATATTTTATGTGGAACTAATTTTTATTCAGAAACTATTTTTTTTATAATTAATTTAAAATAACTAACAAGCTAAGTAAGTTTTGTAGTTCATCAAAATTTGTTGGCGTAATAGTAATAGATATTAACCAACTAATTTTTGATAGCTTGAATAGCTAACAAAAACAAATTCCATTATAATTTTTAATTTTAACCATAACGTGGTGAAATAAATGTTGAAACAATCATCTAGTAGAATGAAAAAGGTATTGGTTATTTTGCTGGCAGTCCTTTTTGTTTTGTCTTTGACAGCAGTGGCAACGAGTGCACAAGGCAACGTAGGCCGTAGCGGTGGTTATGGCCCCGGCGGTATTTATGACACCCCATATTATGAGGGGAACCCCAACGAAGATTATGCAGCAGTAAACCAACCCGATTATGCGGGTGATGTCTATGCCCAAATGTAGCTGTTTCTAGCCATTTAGGACTTACTTAGTTTAAATAACTAGGATTCACTTATTGTACTGGAAATTTAATGTTAAATTATCGACCAAGTAATAGAAGACGATCATACATAGATTTTTTTGTGTCTAAACCTATGTATTTTCTTATTTTTCAGCCGAAATTGTAGGACATCTTTAAATGATTGTGAAGAAAATAAATAGTTTTTATTAAAACATATGTCATTGTGAGAAGCAAAAAAGTTACTATGTTTATCTCGCGAAGAATAAAAATAAATGAAAATTAAGTAGCTATTCAATCTACAAATCGGATTTACTTTATTTAGATAAATTACTTTTATTGTGCCAAGTTTCTGAGTTGCGGGTTAATTTTAATTACTTTCTCATATGCTTTTATTGATTCATCGGACTTACTTAATTTGTTTAAAACACGTTTTTTACAGTCCAATGCCATTGAATCCTGCGGATCAATTTCAATTGCTTTGTCAAATGCTTTTATGGATTCATCGTATTTGCCTGATAGACCTAAAACGGCTCCTTTACCGTACCAAGCTTTTGAATCCTGCGAGTTAATATTAGTTGCTTTGTCATATGCTTTTATTGATTCATCGGATTTGCCTAATTTAGCTAAAACTACGCCTTTTCCATCCCAAGCATCTGAATTTTGTGGATTAATTTCAATTGCTTTGTCAAATGCTGCTATTGCTTCCTCGGATCTATTTAAACCAATTAGAGCAAGTCCTTTGTAGTCCAAAGCTATTGGATTCTGCGGGTCAATTTCAATTGCTTTGTCATTTGCTTTTAGTGCTTCATCGGATCTATTTAATTTAGTTAGAGCAAGTCCTTTACATTCCCAACCATTTGAATTCTGCGGGTTAATTTCAATTGCTTTGTCAAATGCTTTTATTGACTCATCAAGCTTGTTTAAATTACCAAGAGCAGCTCCTTTATTGCTCCAAGCATCTGAACTCTGCGGGTTAAATTCAATTACCTTATCATATGCTTTTATTGCTTCATCGAATTTGTTTAATTGAGCCAGAGCAGCCCCTTTATTACTCCAAGCCTCTGAATCCTGCGGGTTAATTTCAATTGCTTTGTCATAAGCTTTTATTGCGTCATCGTATTTATTTGATTTATATAGAGCAACTGCTTTATTGTACCAAGCATGTGAATATTGTGGATTAATTTCAATTGCTTTGTCATAGGCTGTTATTGCATCATCGTATTTATTTGATTTATATAGAACAACTCCTTTATTGTTCCAAGCCAATGAATTATGCGAGTTAATCTCAATTGCTTTGTCGTATGCCTTTATTGCTTCATCCGATTTGTTTAATTGAGCTAGAGCAGCTCCTTTATTGCTCCAAGCATATGAGTTATGCGGGTTAATTTCAATTGCTTTTTCAAATGCTGTTATTGCTTCATCGGATTTATTTAAACCAATTAGAGCAACTCCTTTATTGGTCCAAATCATTGAATTCTGAGAGTCAATTTCAATTGCTTTTTCAAATGCTGTTATTGCTTCATCGAATTGATTTAATTTAAATAGAGCATTTCCTTTATCTTCCCAAGCCATTGAATTCTGCGGGTTAATTTCAATTGCTTTGTCATAGGCTTTTATGGCTTCATCGGATTTATTCAATTTAGTTAGAGCATCCCCTTTTCCATCCCAAGCTAGTGAATCCTGCGGATTAATTTCAATTGCTTTGTCATAGGCTGTTATTGCTTCATCGGATTTATTTAATTTATTTAGAGCCTTACCTTTGAATGTCCAACCTAATGAACCATGGGAGTCAATTTCAATTGCTTTGTCAAATGCTTTTATTGCTCCATCGTATTTACCTAATTCCCCTAAAGCTATGCCTTTGCCATCCCAAGCATATGAATCCTGCGGGTCAATTTCAATTGCTTTGTCAAATGCTTTTATTGCTCCATCGTATTTACCTAATTCCCCTAAAGCTATGCCTTTGCCATCCCACGCATATGAATCCAGCGGGTCAATTTCAATTGCTTTGTCAAATGCTTTTATTGCTTCATCGTATTTATTCAAATTATCCAGAGCAAGTCCTTTGCCTGTCCAAGCATCTGAATCCTGCGGGTTAATTTCAATTGCTTTGTCATAGGCTTTTATTGCTTCATTGGATTTATTTGAATGATCTAGAGCAAGTCCTTTATTGAACCAACCTACTGAATCCTGCGGGTTGTCTGATGTAGCAGCAGCTCTTCCAAATGTAAGAATAAAGATTATGGCAGTTGTCAATGCAAATTGATTAAGGGTAATTTTTGTCATGTTTTTCTCCATCTTTTCCCATTTTCATTTGTATTGATATCATTATTTTTTTCAGTTCATTAATTGTCAAGAATCCATATTGCAAGTGTAAGCCGGATAATCTTCTTAAAAAATTCTACTGAAGCATTTTTATCTACTTTACACTGGGTGATTTTTTTTCTGCTTTGTGTTGTCTGGAGTGGCTTTTTGCTTATGTTTAATCAAACAAGCCTTATCTTAGGAACCACTCAATTTAGCCTTGGAATTTTTAGACGAAAAAACCTTTATGTAGCTGCCATTGGAACCTGAATTTGATACTTTCGTTTTGCTAGAAGGTTCACTACCATACCTATAAAGGTGCACTTCTATACTACAGGTACAAAAGCACCGCCATAACAGCCACTGTTAGGTCCGCCATGGTTAGGTCTAAAATTTCTGCCATGGGTTGGACGTCCACGGATAACATTGATCGAAACACTCGCTGATGCATTGTTATAATTTGTAATATCATTCGGTGTGAAATCAGCCCGTAATGTCTGCATACCTACGCTCAGTACAGTTCCTAGGGGTGGAGTATATATAAAGGTTCCAGGTACTGTGGCTTTAGATACTGGATCTGAAGCTCTTGCATTTAGCTGAGTGCTGTTCAATGCTGTTCCATAGACTGTGTCAGCAGTACTACTCCAGATAATTGAAAGAGTTTGGTGTGGCCCTGCACCTGCAATACTTACCAGCCCTAAAATAATAGCTGTTGAAACTAAGGCGACAGAATATAATTTACGTTTATTGATCATTTATTTCAACTCTTTTTCCGACATTACAGAATATGAAAATAATGTGGCAGTATTTTCCAATGATGCATACCCATCAATCTGCTTTTTAGTAGAGTAACATCGTCAACTTTTGATATAAATTAAACTGATAAACGAGTTATAATCACTAAATTTATTATCTACAGACTCATTCATTACTGATTAAAGAGATCAATATTTGGCTAAACAGTAGCATAAATTGAAGACATCACTACTTATATAATCCAACTCAGTTCATATTTTAATTAAGATGTCTCTTTTATTTATATTTTCTTGACAAATCATTTTTAAAAATCGAACTCACTATACCATCAAATTATCATTATAGGATTTCGATAAACCCCAAATTGTAGCCTTTTATAGATAAAGCCGAGATGAGGAATTTGTTGAAATTGAAAATTCATCAAACTTTTTCTTATTTCACTTTTTCAGGTAGTCCATCGATAATTTTGTAAATAATTATCAACTTGAAAAACCCATCGACATCAAAATATTTTTACAATAGATGAAACAAATGAAGAGCCGTAAGATATCTAAAAGGCGAAGGGTTCAGATTTGATTAGATTCCGTTCTGTGATTGCCAAAATCAAACATCAATGTGATCTCGAGATTTTTCAATACTAGGAATCCATCCTACATATTTTCTTTGAAATATAAGAATTTACGAAACGAATGATTCTACCCGATTAATATTTGCAAAACACGAAGATACGGATATAGCAACTTTTTGGCTTTTTAACATAACACATATTTTAATAAAAACTATGCGTTTCCTGCAATCAGGTAAAAATATCCTGTAATTTCGGCTGAAAAATAAGAAAAAACATACATTTTTGCACAAACCATAGGTACCTATCTTATAGCCTTTTTATTATTTTCTTAGTTTTTTGTTTATTGCAGTTAATAGCCATTAGAATTAATGGTAACTTTTGGAGAATTCAGGAGATATTTAAAAATCTCTTTGTTCTTGCTAATTTATTGCTGGAGAATTAGGCCTGCGATTTTTATGCATTTTTAGAAGTGGTGTATATTTAACTTACTGGTCGTTAATGATTATTCATATTTTTTTATTGTAGTAATAGTCTTGTTTGAAACAACATGAATAAGATCGTAGAATGCTTGTGTTTCCGTTACATTGGTCACAGAATCAGCATTCATGTCGTTTGGAATTATTTGCTAGATAATATTTAATTGAAGACTTTCATCTGGGGCAAGAGCGCTAGGGACAGTTTTGTTGTCAAAAACCACTGCTGCTATGAGAAACACATCTCCTATATTGGTTACCTTGTAGTTGTATGTGGGAATATGCCCTTGAGATTTATCTGTTTTTGGATCCACTGACTTCTCTATGGTCAGTGCTGGTGTTGAACACGGCCTTTTGTTATCTGTAACCTTAATAGACTCTGTAATGTTTACGTTTCTTGAGTTATTAGTTATATCGAAGGGGTAAGTGATCGTCTGTCCACTACAATGCTCACAATAATTCGGATTATCTACAAATGTCGCTGCACCTGCAATACTTACCAGCATTAAAACCATAGCTGCTGAAACTAAAGCTATTTAATACAATTTTTGATAGTTATCATGCATTTTCTCCCCTTTAGATCTATTTTTCCTATAGTTTTCCATAAAATACATATATTTTCTTCTAAGAGAGACTTGCCAAAAGATACATCTCTCTATAAAAATGAGAAGAAAAACTATTTTATTGGGAAGAGTTATCAATATTCTTCAAAGTTTTAATTTGATTATAATACGGAACTTAAATCCAAGAAATTTTTCATTTATCTACTCCACTTTAACAAGATATTTAAGAAATATTGAGAATAAGTTAGAAAACTTTTACTATTGATCTAAATCAAATTTATAAACTTTCAGGCTTAAATCTATTTCAATTAACTCATATATCGCTATAGTTTTATAAAAATATACATATATATATATATATATATATATATATCATATGCGAACTATTTTCACGTTGAAGCTATACTTAAACATTTATAGATATTATAGAATTCAGTTTTCTGAGAATAAATCCACTAGCTAAAATTATGAAGAATTACTAAATATTTAATTAAATATACATAATTTGTATCTAAAAACATATGTAAGTAAAATAGAGTAAATTTTTGCACAACATCAAGGCGGACATCCAGGCAGATATCACTTTCATAATTGGTATGACCACAGCCATCATCACCAACATGACCATTACTAAGGTGGTGTATATAAGAAAATATTGATGATCTACGACTCATGATGTTTATGGAACTTATAGAGCATATGGAGCTCATAAACACTTGGAACTAATTAGACTAAAGCACAATCATAAATGAAAATAAAGGGAAAAATAATATTACCATACTTATAAACAAAAATAAAACTGTGTATAGACTGAATCAGAACGTAAATTTTTCGGTACCAAAGTTTAACTTAATAAATTTTTAACAAATGTTTCCACCGTTTTACTTTAAGCAGGAAAAAACTTTTCAATATGTTGTACCCTACTGTTTGTATTTAGATATAATTATGAAAGTGAAATAACAATCTTTCATTCCAAAAGGTTGCTGTTTACCTAATACCATAGTTGATATAAAAAATATGACATTATTTAAGGTGTTTATAATTCAAAAAAATAATGGGTATATAAGAATAAAATGGTTAAGAAATAAAATTAAGAAATGTATGTGGATGTTCACTTCCGCCTTTCAGGTGGTTTTGTCTTCAACATTTATCTCCATTTTCCATCAGAAATATGATCTCAGGGGGTGACTGAAACTACTATAGGAGTTGCTCCTACATTAACAGTGGCTGTAACATTGTTAGTGACTGTGTCAATTTCAGAGACCGTTTTTCCTGGAAAATACTCGTGACCATTATTTGCCACATACATTTGATCCATCAGGTGTGACTGTAACTCCATTAGGATCGATTCCTACAGTCACAGTGACTGTAACATTGTTTGTTGCTGTGTCAATTACAGAAACGTTGTTGCTGCCATGATTCGCCACATATACCTTTGTTCCAGCTTTGTTAACTGCAACTCCATAAGGAGTGGTTCCTACAGGCACCCTGGCTGTAACATTGTTTGTTACAGTGTCAATTATAGAAACGTTGTTAATTAATCCGTTCGTAACATATACTCTCGTTCCTGCTGGATTAACTACAATTCCAAAAGGAGTGGTTCCTATATTAACAGTTGATGTAACACTGTTTATCACTGTGTCAATTACAGAAACGTTGTTATTGCCTTGATTTGCCACATAAACCTTTGATCCATCGGGTGTGACTGCAACTCCATTAGGATTGTTTAACCCATCCACAGTGGCTGTAACATTGTTTATTGCTGTGTCAATTACAGAAACATTGTTGCTGGCCAAGTTTGTAATATATGCAAATGTCGCTGAACCTGCGATACTTATCAGCCCTATAAATCATAGCTACTGAAACTAAGGCTATAGAATACCATTTGTGTTTATTGATCATTTATTTGTGTTTATTGATCATTTATTTTTCCCCTTTTCCCATATATTATCAATCTAAAAAAATGCTAAGATATTCTATTATGGTATAAATATTCATCAATCTGCTTCTTAGTATTGTAGCACCGCAAGCTTTCGATATCAAATAGATTGGTTATAACCACAAAAGTTTATATTTTCCGACTCACGAATTCATTTTTTGTTTAAAATATATAAATTATATAGGATCATATATCAATCTCTAATACTATAAAATTTTTCGATAAACCAAGTTCTTAGTTGATTGCTCATAGCAACAATGTACAATTACCCACTTGATTATTTTAAATTAATTATACAAAAAATCATTTCTGAATAAAACTTACTTTTCTATACAATGTTTTAAAGTCTAACAATAATTTTATATTAATTAAATTTTTATTATGTTAGGAGATTTTCATAAATCTAACATTGAGCTTTTTCCTAAAAAACAATATATACTAACCGTAGATTAAAATCTAAATTTAAAAGGTCTGATAAAAGCTATTATCAACACCATATGGCTAAAATAAATTTTGTTAAATGTAGAGTCGTGTCCTTGAGTCGTCGAACAAATCTGATTAATTATATCACCCATTTTTAGGAAAACTGTGTACCACTGCAGCGACATTTGCATATATTACAAACTTGGCCAGCAACAATGTTTCTGTAATTGACACAGCAATAAACACGGTTGTAGACAATTTCAGTTGTGGACTAAAAACTCCTGGGATTTATGATGTTAAAATGACTGCCTACGATCCATGAAGATATTCCTTTTCCATTACAAGGTTTAAAACAACTCATTAGATGGCAAATTCCATTTTCGTGAATGAAAAAAAATTCTGAATGAGAAGATATTAACCATTGGCTCTGCAGCCTACTTCTTGCAGTGAAAGAAAACAGATACAGAGACGATCAGATTTAACATAACTTTAGGTACACTGCCAAAAAGTTTTGTAACTTACTATAACTTTTCGATACACAGTTGGAATAAGATATTTTTGATTATTGTTCCATAACTATACATTTATCATATGACTGTCTCAAACTGTTAACTTAAAAATATTTATTATTCCTGTAGCAGTTAGGTGCACTGCAAGAGCTGCAAGCAAAAGTCCCATGAGTCGTGTAAAAACTAGCATTCCGTTATACCCAATCAACTTATGAATACTTCTTGAGAATAGGAAGATGCAAATACATACGACAAAAGTCAATATGATCGATGCAATAACCATCATTTTTTGCTCAATATTGTGTGCTCCTCCCATCAAGACAATCACTGTACTGATTGTACCTGGCCCAGTCAGGAGTGGAAGGCCTATCGGAAATATCCATATATCTTCACGTTCCTGAGATTGAGAAATCTCCTCTTCAGTAATACTCCCCCTGGAGACCTTAGCATGCATCATATCAAAAGAAATACTGAAAAGAAGGATTCCTCCTGCAACTCGCAGTGAATCCACACTGATGCTAAACAGATTCAGCATCATGTTTCCTGTAATTGCAAAAAAAAGAGCAATCAAGCATGCGAGTGTGACAGATTTTTTTGCAATTTCATTTTTTTTCTCATTTGTCATCTCACTTGTCAGGGAGATAAAAGTTACAACTCCACTGATGGGGCTGACAACAACAAGGATGGTTGTGAATGTATAGATTAAAAATCCGAGTTTTTCATCTAACAATTATCTTCTCCTACCTTTTTACTACTCACCTATTTATAAATATAATTGTTTCCGGTTACAATATTATCGATTGACATTCAGAAAGTTCACTCTGAGGCCTTAATCTAAAAACCTGCAAGATGGATCCTAAATTCAAAATTATTTATGTTTTTGTTTCATGATATGTTGATCTAGGAGTTAAAAAGTAAAGTTTGATATTGCTTAAATAATTCTGGCATAAAGTAAATCAAAAAAATATTGAATAGAGGATCTTTTTTAGCCAGCCCAATTTTTGCAGTTGTAAACAAGAATGTCATCCATTTTCTCAATATGACAGTAGTTTAAAGAACATTTAGATAGAAATCCAAGTTTAACGAGTGATATATACCATTATATAAACATATAACAAAAATATAAGCATATAACAAGATCTAGGGGATTTTATCAAAATGGACTAACAAATAATCCAACTTTCAACTATTAATAGCAATAGGCAAACAAATTTACATCCACATACATCTATGGAATGTCGGATCAAAAACTAAATTGAGACATTATACAATATTCCAATAAAATTATTTCAGAATTACTTAAATAAATTAAACCAAGAAAGGGATCAAGCGCTTTCGAACTTGAGGAATGGATATAAAACCCAAAATATACTCGGGGGAAAAACACAAAATAGCTTATTGAAGGCGATGCATAATTTTTATTTCAGAACTCTACAATATTGAATTTTCTAGAGAAGATTACAATAAAATGGAATTAAGGTTTATGGATAAAGTTTTTTTGTGAACTATTGAGGGAAAATTGTAACCGAATTATAGTCGCCATTTGGAACTACAGCAAATAAGAAATACTGACTGACGCTTAACTTATTTATATGTGTAAATTGATTAGTACAATGAGTTTACGATTATAGTTTTGAGGCTTTATACTATCTTCTGAGATCATCAAAATTTATCCTTAATCCAACTGGTAATTGAATGTAATCGATCAAAAATCCCGAAAATAGTAAAGATTATTGCAGTTTTGAGAGTGCTTTTGTCTAGAGGTGCTTTTGTCATGGTTAAAGTTACACTTATTCACGCCAGCTGGTGTACTGTCTGTCCATCAGCTCGCAGATTTTGGAAAGATCTGAAGTCAGAGTATGATTTTGAGTATGAGGAAGTTGATGTTGAAACTCCACAGGGCCAGGTACTGAAAGATAAATATGGAATAGTTGGCATTCCTACAACCATTATTGATGGGAAGGTAGCTTTTACAGGCCTTCCTAAAAAAGCCGATGCTATCGCTAGCATGATCTAATTTATTAACTTATTTTAGACTTTTCTGGAATACTTTTTTGGACTGGTGAGGTACGCATGTACGACCTAATAATTATAGGAGGTGGGCCGGCGGGGCTCACAGCTGGAATTTTTGCCGTGCGCTCGGGTCTTGAAACCCTTATTCTTGAAAGTAGTGAAATTAGTGGCCAAATAGCGCTTGCAGATATAGTGGAAAATTATCCTGGTTTCCCGTCGATCTCAGGGCTTGAATTAATGGATAAATACAAAAATCATGCTCAAGAAGCAGGAGTACAGATAAAGATAACAGAAGTCGTCTCTGTTCACTCTGAAAGGGCAAAGAAAATCGTTTCCACGGACATCGAAGATCTTGAATCAAGAGCTGTTATAATTGCTACTGGTGCAAACCCAAAGAACATTAATGTTCCAGGAGAAAAAGAACTTATAAGTAGAGGGGTTTCCTACTGCGCTATCTGTGATGGACCTTTTTTTCGAAACAAAACCGTTGTAGTGATCGGAGGTGGCAACTCGGCAATTACGGAGGCGCTCTTCCTTTCAAAGATTGCCCGGAAGGTCTATCTCGTACACAGGAGAGAGCAATTTAGAGCCACAAAAATCCTTCCGGATCTGGCTTCAGTAACGCCTAATATCGAATTCATTCTGAATGCTTCTGTTATGGAAATCGTAGGAAGCGGAGGAGAAATTCGAAAGGTAGTAAAAATAATTTTTAAAGATCTAAAAAGTGGAGAAATCCATGAATTGGCTACAGATGGTGTTTTCATCTCTGTTGGCATCCATCCTAATACTGAAATTTTTAATGTGGAGAAGAATGCTGAAGGCTTTATCCTAACTAACAATTCACTTGAGACATCAGATAAAGGTATTTATGCAGCTGGGGACTGTCGTGACACGCTGATTTGGCAGGTTGTGGCAGCAGTTAGGGATGGTGCACTAGCAGCGACTGCTGCAAATGATTACATAGAAAGCCTAAAAAACAGGCTACATGAAAAATCTTTTGGACCCTCTTGATGGGATTATTTTATATTTCAATTACTAATGTAAAGACTAGAAAGGAGGAACAGAAAGTCTTGTCCTGTCCTGCTTCTAAATCTCTCTTTTTCAAGCCTCTTATTTTTAAGGCTCATGCTAACATCTGGTTTATTTTATTGTAAAAATCTATTATTAACCTCGTTGCCTCGTTTTCCATGTTTAGCTGGAAAGTTCTGATTTGCTTTCCCAGTGGTTTTTCTATGACAATCCCTGACCCGATCAAAGGTGTGATAACCCTTGATACGCTCGAATGCGACAGCCCAGTTTCTTCAGCGATTCCAGAAAGGTATGTTGATTCGTTCTGGTGTTCTATCAGGTTTTCAAGCACTGTCATCTGTGCAGTTTTTCCGAAGATTTTTTCTAGTGGATCCATTGTTTATCATCTCAGAGGTGGCTACTCTTCGTGAGTGATTTTTATTT
>Ga0326728_10007817_pt1 | contig 27053 bp, 23 predicted proteins | sample MB3enrmetagenome_FD_207602 | JGI IMG/M metagenome (GOLD analysis project Ga0326728, IMG submission 207602) | Lab enriched peat soil microbial communities from McLean, Ithaca, NY, United States - MB31MN | ecosystem: Environmental > Terrestrial > Soil > Wetlands > Peat | place: USA: New York...
GGCTTTACAGGAGCGTGAACTAGTGTTACCGCGGCTGGATGCGCAGATTGCGTGGGAGCTGGGCACGAAGCTGCGGACGCTGGCAGTCGAACGCAAGCTGTCATTGGTGATCGACGTGCGGCGCTTCGGGCAGCCGCTTTTCTATGCGGCACTCGACGGAACGACTCCGGACAATCCGGAGTGGGTGCGGCGCAAGAGCAACGTGGTGGCGCGCTTTCATCGCAGTTCATACGGAGTGGGATTGGGGCTGAAGCAGAAAAACACGACGCTGCTGGAGCGTCAAGGTCTGGCGGTGGCCGATTATGCCACGGATGGCGGCTCGTTTCCGCTCACCGTGGCTGGCGCGGGAGTTGTGGGCAGCGTGACCGTCTCAGGACTGCCGCAGCGCGCCGATCACGAGCTGGTAGTGGAGGCGCTCTGCGCAGTGCTGGAGCGCGAGTACGCAGAGTTGCGTATGGCTGCAGAATAGTGCTGAGAGCGTCGTTTCCCAGATCTCAAAATCGAGACATGAGCCACCCCGCAAGTCGGCGGGGCTTTCAAATGGTTCTCTCAAGCAAAGCAATATAGAAGCCATCGGTGTGAAACGCGCCGGGGAGCAGGCGGAGCGCGCCTTCGGGCGTGAGGCAGGCACGCAGGCGCTCAGCGCCGTTGGGCGTGAGAATGCCTTCGCCGAGCAGAGCTTCGATTCTGGCTTTGAGCGAAACCAGGCGGGCGATTTTGATAGCGGCTAACACCGTGGCGACGACTTGCTCGTTTTCTTCCGGCTCCAGCGAGCAGGTGGAGTAGACGACGAGGCCGCCGGGGCGGACGGCGCGCAATGCGGCAGTGAGAATGGCGCGCTGGCGTTCGGAGTGGCGCGTGAGGTCTTCGGGGCGGAGGCGATGGCGAATCTCCGGGTTGCGGCCCAGTGTTCCGGTTCCGCTGCAAGGCACGTCGGCCAGCGCCAGATCGAAGGCGGAGTCTTCCGTGAGCGCGGTGGCGTCGGCCAGGCGACATTCGATGCTCGTGGCGAGATGGGCCATGCGCTTTTTCAATTGCTCCAATCGCGGCGCGCTGGATTCCATGGCGACAATGCGAGCTTCGGGGTTGCGCTCGGCCAGGATGAGAGTCTTTCCGCCGGGAGCGGCGCAACAATCGAGGATTGTTTTTACTTTTTGGCCGAGATTCGCGCTGGCAATTTCCGCTACCAGCTGCGAGCCTTCGTCCTGGAGGCGCACGCGGCCATCCAAAAACGTCGTCACGTCGCCGGAGACGACGGTGCGGGCGGCGGTGAGCAGCTCGCCGGCTTCGAGGGCGATGCCTGCTGCACAGAGTTCGGCTTCGATGGCCGGAGTCGCGAGACGCACCGTCAGCGCAGGCTGGCATTGGCCGTGGCGGCAGATGGATTGCGTCGCATCGAGGCCGTAGAAATTGATCCAGCGCTCAACCATCCAGGAGGGGTGGGCATGGGCGAGAGCGAGTCCCGCGGCGGTCTCCTCCAAAAAGTGAAATCGCGGAGCCTTGTCGAGTTTGCGCAGAACGGCGTTGACCATGCCGGAGGCGAAGCTGTGACCGGCCTGCTTGGCCAGCTCGACGCTTTCGTCGATAGCGGCGCGGGCGGGAATGCGGTCCATGTGGAGCAACTGGAATGTGCCCAGGCGGAGAGCGATCAGGATTTCTGTGTCGAGCTTCGCATTGGGGCGGGAGAGCAGGGGGCGAATCTGGTGGTCGAGCTGAATCTGCCAGCGCAGAACGCCGAGCACCAGCGCCGTGGCAAGGTTGCGGTCGGGTGCTGAGAGCGCAGAGACGGCTTTGCCGCGCAGCAGGTCGTCAGAGTGGGATTGGCCGCGCTCGACGGCTAAAAGAATCTGGAAGGCGGCCTTGCGCGATGGGGAGATTTGAGCCATGGCCTCAGCCGAGCCGCGCGTTGGCGGGAAGCGCGATTCCGCGGAGAAACTCGGAGGCGGCGAGACGTTTTTTGCCTTCGAGCTGCACTTCGGCGAGTTCCAGCCAGCTGTTTCCGGCGCAGGCCACCAGCAGGCGGTTGTCTTCGACGCGAATCTGGCCGGGTTCAGCGGTGGCAGGAGCGGAAAAACTCGCGGCGTCCACGACCTCCATGCGGTGAACGAGCAGCTTCTTACCGTCGAGCGTGGTGAAGGCGCCGGGCCAGGGCTGAAAGCCGCGCCAGCGATTCTTGAGTTCCGTTGCCGTGCGCGCGGCAAATTCCATGCGGCCGTCCTCGCGCGTGAGCAACGGGGCAAAGGAGGCTCCGGCGTGATTCTGCGGCTTGGGCGTGATGCTTCCATTCTCCAGTCCGGCCAGGGTCTTGACCACCAGCGGCGCGCCACCGATAGCTAAAACATCGAAGAGATCCGCCGCGGTTTGATGAGGAGCGATGGCGAGAGCCTGTTGCAGCAAAATGGGGCCGGTGTCGAGGCCCTCTTCGAGCAGCATGGTGGTGTTGCCGGTGACGGTTTCGCCCATGGCCACCGCCCACTGGATGGGAGCTGCGCCACGGTAGCGGGGAAGCAGGCTGGCGTGCAGGTTGATGCAACCCAGCCGGGGCAGTGCGAGCATCCAGGGAGGAATGAGACGTCCGTAAGCGACCACGACGATGGCGTCGGGCGCGATGGCTTCGAGTTGAGAGCGAAATTCGGGGTTGTTGCGAATTGCTTCCGGCTGCGTGACGGGGAGGCCGGCGGTGAGCGCGGCCAGCTTGACGGGCGGAGCGGTGAGCTGCCGGTCGCGGCCCGCGGGGCGGTCGGGTTGCGTGACCACTAACGCAACTTCATGGTCCGCTGCATGCAATGCCTGGAGCGTGGGCACGGCGAAGCCGGGAGTCCCGCAGAAAATCAGCCTGAGGGGTTTCGTCATGTTCGTCTCCCGGGGCGAGTTTACCACTTGCCTTCGCGTTGCAGCTTGCGAATCTTGCGCAAGGCCAGGTCGCGCTTGAGTGCGCTCATGCGGTAGATGAACAACATGCCGTCCAGGTGATCGATCTCATGCTGGAAGCAGCGCGAGAGCACCTCTTCGCCGTCCATCTCGAACCACTTGCCCTTTTCGTCCTGGGCGCGGATGCGCACCTTGGCGTGGCGCGTCACCTTCTCGCGAATCTCGGGAAAGCTGAGGCAGCCTTCCTCTTCGTAGACCTTGCCCTCGCTGAAAATAATCTCGGGATTGATGAGCACCAGCTTGTCTTTCGGCTCCTTGCCGACGCTCAGGTCAATCACCAGAAAGCGCTTGGAGATGCCCACCTGCGGCGCGGCCAGGCCGATGCCCTGACCGGCGTACATGGACTCGAACATGTCGGCGATCAGCTTGCGCAATTCGGCATTGAACTCGGTTACCGGCTCGGCGGGCCGCGAGAGCACGGGGTCAGGATATTTGACAATTTTAAGAATCATCGGCTTCTGCGAATTGCTCCGTATTTGCTTGCTGCTTAATAATTCCGTATCTGTTGGATGTAACCGTCAAAATTTCGTCGCAATTCCAGGGCGGAATCGCCGCCGAATTTTTCCTGGGCCAGGCGGGCGATGGTCAGCGCCACCATGGCTTCGGCGATTACACCGGCCGCAGGCACGACGCAAATGTCGCTGCGCTCATAACTTGCGCTGGTGTTCTGGCGGGTGTCAAAGCGCACGGATTCCAGCGGCTTGCGGAGGGTGGAGATGGGCTTCAGGTAGCCTCGAACGACAATGTCTTCGCCGTTGGAGACGCCGCCCTCGATGCCTCCGGCGTTGTTGCTGGGGCGGGTGAAGCGGGTGGGTTTGCCGGTAGCCTTGGCGGCGTAGCGGATGGGGTCGTGAACCTGGGAGCCGAAGGATTCGGCAGCCACGACGCCACGGCCGATCTCAACCGCCTTGACGGCTTGCACGCTCATCATCGCTTCGGCGAGTTGACCGTCGAGCCGCTCGTCCCAGTTGGCGTAGGCGCCCAGGCCGGCAGGAACGCCATGCGCCACTACCTCGAAGACGCCGCCGACGGTGTCGCCGGTGCGGGAAGCCTCCTCGACCTCTTCCTTCATGCGGGCCTCGGTAGCGGGATCGACGCAGCCGAGGATGACGTCATCTTTTTTTGCAAGGGCGGCGATCTCCTCCCACGCGGCGGCGCGGTCGAGTTCAATGCGGCCAACGCGGAGCGTGTGGCTGGCGACCTCGATGCCGAGAGTCCGCAACATCAGCTTTGCAAAGGCTCCGGCGGCAACGCGCGCGGCAGATTCGCGGGCCGAGGCGCGCTCCAGCACGTAGCGAGCGTCGGGGAAGTTGTACTTGAGAGCGCCGGCGAGATCCGCGTGGCCGGGACGCGGCGAGGCGACGGCCTGATGCAGCGCTGGGTCGCCAGCCTCAATGGGGAGTTTGTCTTCCCAGTTCTTCCAGTCGCGGTTGACGATCTCGATGGCGATGGGTGAGCCGATGGTCTTGCCATGACGGACGCCCGAGAGCATGTGGGCCTTGTCGGTCTCGATCTTCATGCGGCCGCCGCGCCCGTAGCCCTGCTGGCGGCGCCACAGCTCGCGGTTGACGAATTCGAGGTCGACGGGCACGCCGGCAGGCATCCCGGAGATGAGTGCGATAAGGGCTTCTCCATGGGATTCGCCGGCGGTTGAGAAACGGATCATATTAATTTGATTGTAACGGACACAATCTTTCTTTCTTGCTGGTTCTCGCTTAATATGTACCGAATGAGCTACTTCCTCTTCAAGTGCGAGCCAGATGTCTACTCCTTCGATGATTTTCTACGCGATAAAGAGACTGTCTGGGATGGCGTGACCAACCCCACTGCGGTGAAGTACCTGCGCGAGATGAAACCAGGGACCAAGTGGATCTTCTATCACACGGGTGACGAGCGTACTGCTGTGGGAACCGGAACCGTGGTCAGTGTGAATGCGGCCGATCCCAAGGTGCCTATCGTAAAGGTCAAGGTGGGCAAGCGGCTCACGCAGCCAAAGACCCTAGCGGCCATCAAAGCCGAGCCGCTTTTTGCTAAGTCGCCGTTGGTGCTGATTGGGCGGCTTTCTGTGGTTCCGCTGACCGGGGAGCAGTGGGAGTGGTTTGTGGCTTGACGGAACAAAAAACACTGCACAGCAGGCAAATTACACATATTCGTTGCGATTTCAGCGCAAAATATGGTAAGATATCCTTGTTTCCTTGAAAGAGGCGAATCATGCTGGCCAAATTGACCGTAAAAAATCAGCTCACCCTCCCCAAGGCGGTGATTACACGTTTCAGCGGGGTGGAGTATTTCGATGTCAGTACGGATGGCTCCGCGATCACGCTTAAGCCGTTGCGGCCGAGCCGCCTGGATGAGGTGCGCGACAAGCTAGAACGGCTTGGCATCACGGAGCAGGACGTTACCGACGCAGTTGCCTGGGCGCGTCAGAACCAATGAGCACAGCCTCGAAAGCTAGAGTCGTCTTTGACACGAATGTCGTCCTCTCCGCACTCCTGTTCACCCATGGCCAGTTGAGCTGGCTGGTTGGCCATTGGCAAGCTGGAAATTGTGTGCCACTCATCTCGCGTGCGACGGCAACAGAGCTGGCGAGAATCCTCTCGTACCCGAAGTTCCGGCTTACAGCCAATGAACAGTTGGAAGCCTTAGCCAGCTATATCCCTTATTGCGAGGCAGTCGAGATAGCAAATTCATGCCCGGTTCTTTGCCGGGATGCCAAGGATCAGCCGTTTCTTGACTTGGCGCAAAGCGGCATAGCTGACGTGCTCGTGACGGGCGACGAGGATTTGCTGGCGCTTATTGGGCATACGGAATTTGTCATCGAGACGCCGGAGGAGTACCGGCGGAGAGTTTCCGGCACAGAGTTAAATCTTTAACCCTGTTGTCTGATTTGCAATCTCTTGTCTCGGAATCGAGGCTTGGAGAACGCGGTAAGTGAGTATTTACCAGGTCTAACCTCGAAGCATCGTCTGGTTCACTATCGCCCCAATGGAACCATAGGTATAGTTGTTCACTTCCCAATGGTGCAGCGCCCTCGCTGACCACTCCTTGGCAGCCTCCTCGCTAGCGTAGTCGCCGGCTTCTCGAGGAACGCCGTCAGGATAAACATAGAAGGTCCACATCCCATTGTCCTTTTGGAATGCTGGGCCGGGTCCAGGCCGCTTTTCTTTGCTCATATGGAAAGCATCCTCTCAAAAGTCGAATGTTTCGATTAAGGTGCGGACTTAGCGCATGGAAAGTTTTTAGACATTGCCCAATATATGACGTCATATCCGGGCGAGTTCAGCTTGTCCGGATTCTCTTCAAGCCATTTCACCAACACTCTGATGATCTGAGGCCAAGACACATCATTTGGGACACAGTACGGCACTATCCCTGTCGTCTTCGAGCCGAGACCCTTGCTCACTCCAGCCTGCCAGATGCCGTCGGCATCCATGACCCCCTGAACAAATCCTAGGCAATAGAAACCAGCTGCCCATTCTTCGTTGCTGAGTTTTGGCGAGACATCAGTCATCTTCTCAGCGGCATGGCATTTCGCCAGAAGTACGTTGCCGTCCACCGCACTTAAGTTTCTTGCCCCGCATGGTGTCACCGAAAAAATAAGAAGACCTAAAGCGCTCAAAAGCTGCAATTTCATGCTCTCGAGTGTATACCAAAAGTGACCTCTAGGAGCAAGAAGATATTGGCCCTCAATCTGTTGCACCGTTGATTCATATTCTCTATACACTGCCTTCCCCAAGCCAGCGTTTGGTATTCAGCAACTGGCGCTGGTCGAGCGCCCAGACCTTTCCGGTCATTTCGTCAGCGGGCTTGCCTTCGCGGATGCACTTGTCGAACTCGCCCTGCATGGCCTGCATCTTGGCGTCGAGGTCGTCGAGGAAGCTGAGGGCCAGGGCTTCGGGAATCATGGGCAGCTTGGGAGAGCCGAATTCCAGCTTGCCGTGATGCGACAAAATCATGTGCAGGACCAGAGTTTTGAGCTTTGGCGGGAAGTTGGGCAGGCTGTCGATGGCGCGCTCGGTGAGAGCCGTGCCGATCTGGATGTGGCCCAGCAGGGCTCCTTCGACGGTGTAATCGAAGCCGGTTTCCCACGAAAGCTCGCGGAGCTTGCCGATGTCGTGCAGGATGACGCCGGTCATTAACAGGTCGCGGTCGAGGATGGGGTAATGCGTGGCGACGCGTTCGGCCAGCGTGCAGAGGCTGACAACGTGCTCCAGCAGGCCGCCCAGCCAGGCATGATGAAGCTGGCGCGCGGCGGGGGCTTCGCGGTAGGCCTGGGCGAGGGCCGGGTCGTCGAGCATGGCGGTGAGCAGCCGCTTGAGGTCGGGGTTGGCGAGGCTGGCGACAAAGCCGAGAAGCTGGCGCCAGAGGCTGGCCACGTCACAGGTTGTCGAGGGCAGCAGGTCGGATTTGTCCACCTCGGCGGGCGTGGCCACGCGGAGCTGGTCGATCTTCATCTGCAGGCGGTCGTCGAAGCGGGAGGCCGAGCCGCGGGCCTTGACCACGTCGCCGCGCTCGAAGTCTTTGGCGATGCGCGGATCAGAGAGCTCCCATACGCGGCCTTCGAGCTGGCCGGTTTTGTCGCCCAAAATCAAATTCAAATAGGGCTTGTTGTTCTTGGTGGTGCGTTGCTGCTTGGCCAGCACGAGGAAGTAGCCGTCGAAGAGCTTGCCTTCGTCGAAGTTGGCCAGATCGGCGATGTAGATGTCTTTCATTCTGCCGAGTAGCTTAATTCATGGGAGCGGGGATTGGGTGAAAAATCTGTTGTAAGGTGGACGCAGACGTTGACGATTGCCGAGAAGTCATGCAAGGTTATCGGCAGGGATTTTTGCGGAAGGAATTGCCGATGAAAAGGATTTATTGCGTGTTTGCCGGGGTTTTCGCGATTGTCTCACTGGCCGTCATGGCCCAGGCGCCGCAGCCGGCGGGACAAGCAGGACAGCCGGCTCACCACTGGAGCATCGTAGTGCATGGAGGTGCGGGAGTGATTGCGCGGACGGCGCTGGGCCCCGCGGGTGACGCGGCCTATCGCGCCTCGCTAGTCCAGGCCGAAGAAGCCGGAGCCAGTGTGCTGGAGCGAGGTGGTTCGGCGCTGGATGCTGTGGAGGCCGTGATTCAGGTTCTCGAAGACAATCCGCTGTTCAACGCGGGCCGGGGCGCGGTCTTTACCGCCGAGGGCAAGAACGAGCTGGATGCGGCCATTATGGACGGCTCGAATCTGAAGGCTGGCGCGGTGGCCGGGGTGACGCGCACCCGGCATCCCATCAGCCTGGCGCGGGCGGTGATGGAGAAGTCGCCGCACGTGATGCTGATTGGCGCGGGGGCTGACGCTTTTGCCGCGCGGGTTGGCTTGGAGCAAGTGGACCCCAGCTTCTTTTTCACCGAAGCGCGCTGGCAATCGCTGGTGAAGCAATTGCAAAAGCAGGGCCTGCCCGTGCCGCCGCGTCCGGCCGGCGCGCCGCCTCCGCTGCCGGGGCAAGCCCCGCCGGTAGCCCAGATTCTCCCGGGTTTTCAGATTGAGGAGTCGCCAGAGACGCATCGCTTCGGCACGGTGGGCGCGGTGGCTCTGGACCGGGCCGGCAACATTGCCGCCGGGACTTCGACGGGCGGATTGCAGGCCAAGATGCCGGGCCGGGTGGGCGACTCGCCGATCATCGGCGCGGGCACCTACGCCTCCAATCAATCGTGCGCAGTGTCGGCCACCGGCTCGGGCGAGTACTTCATCCGCCTGGGCGTGGCGCGGGAGATCTGCAATTTGGTGGCGTTCAAGGGCATGAGCTTGCAGCAGGCTGCCGACCAGGTGATTCACCAGGAGCTGGAGGCGCTGCACGGGGACGGCGGCATCATCGGCCTCACTACCGACGGGCAGATGGTTTGGAGCTTCAACACGCCGGGAATGTTTCGCGCGCGGCAAGCGGAGGGCGGTCCGGTGGAGATCAAGATTTATAACGACGAGCCGTAATCGCCGGACGCCCCAAGGCTCGTTTATAGACTGGGGGAGCCGCAAACGCGCTCAGTTTGCCTGCTCCATCCGGACGCCGGCCAATTCGGGAGTGAAGACGACAAAGCAGTTTCGTCCTTGCTTCTTGGCGCTGTAGAGAGCCACGTCCACATTCTTCAACATCGTATCCGCATCCAGCTTTCCGGCCTCGTACGCGCAGACCCCTACGCTGACAGTTACCGGCATCTCGCGGCCCTCAAAAGAAATGGGAACTGCCAGAGTTTCCACAATGTTTGCGGCAATCCTCTCGGCAATTTGCGGATCGCGCAGATCGGCGAGTAACACCACAAATTCGTCCCCTCCAATTCTGGCGACGGTATCGCTCTTGCGCACGGTTTCCAGAAGGCGATCCGCGGTGACGCGCAAGACCTCGTCGCCGGCCTGATGGCCAAAAGTATCGTTTGTCTCTTTGAATCTGTCGAGGTCCACCATCAGCAGCGCCAGCCCCGTTTGATGGCGGTTGGCGGTCTCCACGGCGGCGTTCAGCCGATCTTCAAGCAGCAGACGGGTCGCCAGTCCCGTCAGGGCGTCATGCAGGGCCATGTGGCGAAAACGCTGTTCACTTTCGCGAAGAAGAATCGTTTGCTGCTCTACGCGCTTTCTGAGTACCACCACCCAGACAAGCACAAGCAGCGTGCCGGTCAGCGCCAAAGCCAGCACTACGAGCGCATGAAGCGGCGTCCACCAGGAGGGCTGTTGGACGACGACCACGTCCTGGGGTGAGCGCATGAGAACCCGAAAGGACTTCGCTACCGCGATTCCTTCTCCTACCGCGCTGCTCTGGACATCCAACCGAACCGAGCAGATGCCGGTGATGCGCAACCGGCTTCCGTTCTTCCACGCGCCTGCTTCGGGTCCATTCAGATTTTGAGGAAGAACAGCAGTGAAGATATATTTCCCAGAGGTAAGCATGAGAGTGGTGTCGGAGGATGCCAGATCGCGGCCGATCAACTGGCCTTCGATCTGAATCAGTTCGGAATCATGCACACCAAGCAGAACCTCCTCGGCGGTCAAGGGCGTGGCCGCAGCCGGTTTGCCGTTGCCGACACGTCTGTACACGGCATCGGTCAGGACGTGCGCCTCTCCTTCGGTTCCAGCAAATCCGATTACGTCGGCAGCATCGCCCTCAGCCAGACGCGTGTTCTGACTCGTTTGCGCGCAGATTCCACCGCTCGCATCGCGAATGCAGAGAGACGAACCGGGCCACTGAAGAGTGACCACCCCACGCAGATGCACCCGGTGATTCAATGCGGGAATCTGATCCCAGCGCAATAAGTCGTCAATGAGGATGGTTGGCTGGTTGAAGGGATCGCTTGGCGCGGGTTCCAGAACATTGAGCGTCGAAAGGTCCGGCGCCATCAGCCGCGCGCCGATCATCTGGAATTTAATACGGCTAAGCAAAGGGGCGACATTGGCGTGAAGGCGCACCCGGGCGTCTACCAGGCTGGAGTAATTGGCGCCCGCTTCCCGCATCATAATCACGCTGATGGTTCCATCCGGCATGACCAGTTGCAGTGTGACGTGACGGTCATCCCAGGAAGCGGAATGAATTACGCCCTCGACCTCCACCCACTTACCGTCATCGGCGCCGCTGAAAAGGCTCGCGTGGGTCACTCGGACAGCATGTTCCGGTAAATGGGAGGGTCCGATCACGCGCACCTGGGGAAGCTCGACGTACGGAGCAAACGATCCATTTCCGCTTACGCCCCGCACGTCAACCAGCGTCCCTGTGGGCAGCGACGCGATCTGATCCGCGGGAAGTCTGACATAAACGCCTCCGGACGAATCGTTAACGAAGAGCGCGGAGTATCCGTGGCCGAGGTTGGCATCGTAATAGGTCACCACCGCCCGCAGATGGACGGGATAGGCGCGTGCCGCTTCCTTGCTGCTGAGGTCGTGCGCCTGGCGCGCCGTGGTGAGCGTGGGCAGATTGCCCGGAGCTATCTTTGCGGCTTCGGCAGTTGCCGTCGGCCCCGCGAACAGCAGCCCCGCAAGCAAACAGACCGCCACCGCGCAAAGGCGGCTAAGGCCGGCAGTCGCATGGCCGGACGCCATGCGCCCGCCGCCGAGCAGGCCAACCGCATTCCGCTTCGGGCGGCTGTTAAACTCTTTATTATCAATAGTTTTATAATTATTTTGCCCGAAAAAACTACGCCTATCTCCGTAACGCAGGAGTACTGGCGAGCCGTCAATCGTAGCACCGGACACAGGGATCATATCGGCAGAATGAAGCCCGGCTTCATCTACTCCGCATTGTGCCACGAATGTGAACATCCACAAACCACAACATTCATTTGCGTTCCGGAGAGCGATGTTAGCGGATGATCTCGAATCGCTCCCAGGGGCAGTTGCAGACCGGGCAGCGTTCATGCTCCTCTTCGGTCTCCGAGGTGTAGCCGCAGACGGGGCAGACGTAAAAGTCGCGGGCCTCTCCAATCCAGGAGTCCTGCTTTCCGGCAACTAGCAGGGCAATGGCTTCGGCATAGAGCCGGGCGTGGGTCTTCTCGGCTTCCAAGGCACCATGGAAGGTGCGGATGGCGGCGGTGTTTTTGTGCTCCGTGGCCTCTTCGAGGAAGCCGGGGTACATGGTGTCGATCTCGTACTGCTCGCCGTTGAGGGCGGCTTTGAGATTTTCCAGGGTGGATTTGACCTCGACCGGGTGGATTTCAGCTTCGGCGCGGCCGCCCAGGATGCCGATAACGCGGGCGTGGTTGGAGGCGTGAATCTGCTCGGCGCGGGCGGCGGCGCGAAAAAGGCTGGCGGCGCCGTGCAGGCCATCGTCATCGGCCTTGGCGGCAAAAGCAGTGTACTTGGCGTGGGCGTTTGATTCGCCCTCAAAGGCGGCCAATAGGTTCTGAACGGCGACGGCGTTTTCCGCGGCAATTCCTGACATGAAAAATCCTCCCCAACTCCGCTCCAGAGCCTACGAGCGGCGAAAGAGGGCGCGCTGTGACGCTGGTTACAGGGGTGAGAGGCAGTATAACGAGCCGCTGCTTACCGCGCTTCGTTCCTCGCCATGGCTTTCTGGGCCAGCACCTTGTGGGCGTTGTCTTCCAGGGCCTGGGCTTCGGGCAGGAAGGTGAGCGCCTTCTGGATCTCCGGGTCCCAGTCGGCGCGGGCGCGCAGACCCTGGGTTTCGCCAATCTGGGTGATGAGGATCTGGGACTTGATGTTGATCTTGAGCCATTCCATCACGCCGTTGAGGTCGGCTTCTGTGAAGGAAATCTCCTGGCTGGTGAGGTACTTTTTGAACTCCGCGAGGACTGCGGCGTCGACCTGAAAGTTTTTGTCGACGGTGCGGTTGGCCAGATAGACAGGCGCGAAGTGGAAGAAGACGTCCTTATAGAGCAACGTCTCCTGGAAGCGATTGGTTTTAGGACTTTCGATCTTTTCATCCGGAGTGATGCCGCCGCCGCCGTAGACGGTGCGGCCTGCGTCGGTGAGCTTAACCTCGCGGTTGACGTTGTCTGCCGGCTGTTCGCCGCCGTGGGTGTAGTAGTTGTAGAGCGAGACGCCGGCGTAGTCGCGCTGGATGAGCCGCCCCGAGGGCGTGTAGTAGTGGTAGGTGGTGAGCGCCAGCGCCATGGTGTGGTCGGCCATATCATAGACGGTCTGCACCAGGCCCTTGCCGAAGGTGGTTTCGCCGACGATGAGGGCGCGGTCGTGATCCTGTAAGGCGCCACTGACGATCTCCGCGGCCGATGCGGTGCCGCGATTTACCAGCACGACGATAGGAAATGTATGGCCTCCGTTGCCATGAGTTGCGGTGTAGACCTGATCGGGGTAGGCGCGGCCGCGTTGGCTGACAATGCCCTGGCCCTTGGCGAGCAGGTGGTCGCAGACCTCCACTGCCTGGCTGAGCAGGCCTCCGGGGTTGCCGCGCAGGTCGAAGACCAGCCCCTTGAGGTTGCCCAAGCCGTTGAGGGCGGTGATGACCTCCTGGGCGGTGGTCTCCTGGAACTGCGAGAGGTGGATATAGCCCACGCCGGGACGAATTTCATAAGCCAGGTCGACAGAGGGGTGGGGAATTTCGTCACGGATCAGGTCGAAGACCAGCGGCTTGGGCTGGCCCTCGCGGAGCATGGAGGCCTGGACGTGGGTACCCCTGGGACCTTTGAGGGCCTTGGCCACCAGGTCGGAAGAGGTCAGGCCGCCGGGAATCTTGCCGTCAATGGAGACGATCTTGCCATCCACCGCATAGATCATGTCGCCAGGGCGGATTCCGGCGCGGAAGGCGGGCGCGCCCTCGGCGGGATAGACGACATAAACCTTATTGTTTTGTTGCTGGATGGTCATTCCCACGCCGTAATAGCGGCCATGCTGCTCCTCGCGCATGCGGGCATAGGCCTTGGGGTCGTAAAAGGTGGAGTGGGGGTCCAGCACGCGCAACATTCCGGGAATGGCTCCGTCGTAGATGGCGGTGTCGGCCTTGTCGCCGGTGATGGGATCGGCGTAGTTCTGCTCCACCAGCGCATAGACGTTGGTGAAGGTCTTGAGGCTGTCGCGGAGCTGGCTTTCATCGGCCGCGGACTGAGCTCCCACCCTGCTCTGCAACACGCTGCCGGCAACGGCGCAGACGGCAAAAAAGAGGACGACGGTGAACAATGCGCGGCGAGCTGGGGGTGTCATGTGCGGGAAAAACCTCCGGAAAGCGGTGCGGCAGGCGCTAAGGAAGCGCCTGAAAAGGCTGTCTTAATGCTCAAGTATAGCACCTTGGTATTTGACGCCCGCCGGGGATATTCGGCAGCCATGGACATGCGGAATAGGGAGTAGGGAATAGGGAGTAGGGAATAGGGAGTAGGGAATAGGGAGTAGGGAATAGGGAGTAGGGAATAGGGAGTAGGATTTAGTGACGTTCGAGAGACATGATTTTTGTCGAGTTTTGAGGGAAAAGGTGCGCATATAGAGACATGTAAATCTGTATGGACAGGTTGGAAAGGGAAGTATTGAGAGGTAAAAGGACGAAAAACCTAGTCTAGACCAGGTCAAGTCGAGGTTGATGATGTCCGAAATGTTCCACGTGGAACCTATTCATTCTGTTGAGTTTGGTCGTCGGTTTACCAGATAATTAACAGCAAGGTTTTGAAAATAAATCAGAGATCGTATGCCGGAAACTCCGGTGCGCGGAGGGGAACAAACCCCATTTTGTTCGTGCGGCCTCAATATCGGTTTTGAGATGCCGACTTGCAGATACGAATTCCTCCACACCCAACTCGATTCACGATAGAATGAGATGTTCCTAGGAAGTCACACATTTTGCTCAGGTTCCGATGATTTCGGCCAAACTTCACCCTCAGCGATTCCTGAACGGCGAGGTCCATGATTGGTATCGCATTGTCCTCGGATACTCGGACCATCTCGTGGGTGGCCTCCTTGACGAATTTCGTCTAGCGCCGAACGACCGAGTCCTCGACCCCTTTTGCGGGTCGGGCACGACGCTCGTTGAAGGAATGAAGAGGGGACTGCGCGTCACTGGGTTGGATGCGAACCCGTCGAGTTGCTTTGCCGCAAGAGTAAAAACCAACTGGTCAGTCAATCCTGAGACGCTAAGATCCCTCCTGCCGAACTTGCACCAAGCCTACCAGCACAAACTAAAGGCTAAAGACCACGAGGTAGACCCCTTTTATCGATATCTGAGCGATACAGGCTATCTTCGGAGATGGATGAGCCTCAAACCAGCTCGAAAAATCGTTGCACTCCGGCGCAGCATAATGGGAATCCGAGCCCCGCAGGCCTACAAGGACGCCCTCATGCTGGCACTCGTAGCGGAGACCGTTGATGGTAGCTCAAATGTCAGGTTTGGCCCGGAACTGTACTGCGGAAAGGCAAAACGTGATTCTGCCGTCTTCTCCCAGTTTGAAACCCGTGTCAAGAAGATGTGCAACGACCTGATCCTCGTTAACGGCACAAATCACGGTGCGGCCTCTGTCATGCAAGGCGATTCTCGTGACTGCGGAAGTTATACGTACAGACGGCAGAAATTTGCAGCCCTCATCTGCTCCCCTCCCTACCCCACCGAGCACGATTACACTCGAAACTCTCGGTTGGAATTGGCACTGCTCGGATATGTCGAAGATCGAGATACCCTTCGTGCCATTAAAAGGCAGATGATCAGATCGCACACGAAAGGCATTTACGCAGGCGACACAGACTCCGCACTTGTGAAGGATCATCAACGCATTCAGAAACTTGTCGCGGAAATAGACAAAAAGGCTCTGACCAAGACACACGGATTCGCTCGGCTCTATTCGCGCGTTCTCTGTGAGTATTTTGGCGGATTGAAGCGCCACTTCAAGAGTGTCCTCCCACTAATGATGCCCGGTGCAATGTGTGCTTACGTTGTTGGAGACCAAAGTTCTTATCTGCAAGTTCACATACCCACTGCTGAACTACTCGCAGACATCGCTGTCGACTGCGGTTTTGAACATGTCGAAACGAGACAGTGGCGTATCCGCTGGTCGACAACCATGAGCCGAAACATCGTTGAGAATATTCTCCTACTCAAAGCCCCGAAAGAAAGAGGGCGCGGAACGGCGGTGATTCGATGACGGAAAACTGGAAGCCTGTGCAACTCGCTGCTAAGGTCCTCGGTCACATCTCGCAGGGTATGTATAGAACACCTGCCGGCGCCGTCAAGGAACTCATTTCCAACGCCTACGACGCCGGGGCCAGCTATGCGAAGATTCATACCGGCTTCCCGCGATTCGACTTTTTTAGCTGCGAGGACGACGGAGAAGGTATCTCTAGCAAAAGGTTCATTGAGCTGATGAGCGGTGGGATTGGGGACAGCGACAAACAAAGGGCGGACCATTCAACCGGGAAAAACGGACGTCCGTTGATCGGCAGGCTCGGCGTCGGCCTGCTGTCGCTTGCCCAGATATGCCCCCGATTCAGCATCCTTTCCTTTCATGAAAAAACTAAGACTGCCTTTGAGGCCGAGATTAAGTTCCCTCCCTATTCGCGACAGGAAATCGACAAAATCATCGCCGATCAGAAAAGGGGGGGCAACCTGCATCCGATCATGCACGGCGAATACAAAACTAAGGATTTGCCATATCTGCCTGGACGAAAAGGAATCACGGTCACGACGTCCTCGTTGCGCGAATCGTTTCGCAAAACAATGAAAAATCTCGAACATTTCGCAAATGTGAAGCATTTCAATAACTATGAGTCTTATCCAAGCTTTGAGCACTTTCTAGAAGCGATCGTAAATCCCAGCCTGAGATCGCTCTATTTTGCGTCACCATACGATCAGTTTCTTTTCGGACTTGCTTTGACGGCTCCTCTGCCTTACGTCGACGGGACGGAAGCTGACGGGTCGCCGGAGACCTTGCTCCTTCGAATTCCACAGATCGCCAAGCTCCAAAAGCAGATCAAGAGCTACGGTTTCAGAGTGGAGGTAGATAACATCGAACTCCGACGCCCCGTGATACTCCCGAGCAATGGTGACCGAACTCCTGCGGCTGCGTGCATTCTTCCAGTAAAGCCATCTCTGGATCGTTTCACACTGACCGACGGGACCACGAAAAACGACATTGAGATACAGCGATACGACATCAAAGTTAAAGGGAGTGACGTAACATTTAAGCTATTCTGGTTCGACTACGACCAAAAGGTTAATGGCTTCCCCTTGAAATTCAAGGGATATATCTTTTTACAGACTGGCAGACTATTTCCAAAGGAATACCAGGGCATTCTCGTACGCCTGAGAAATGTAGCGATCGGGCAGTACGACGTCAACGTCATGACCTACCCCATGGCTGAAGGTCCAAGGTTTTCTATGCTCTCTGCCGAAGTGTTTGTGGATGATGGCCTTGACGACGCCCTCAAGGTGGATCGAGACGGCTTTAACACGCTTGACCCCCAGTACATCAGACTTCAGGCGTTTGTACATTCGATTTTACACGAGCTGATTTTCCCTGAATCGTGGTTTGAAGAAAAGAAACGCAACCTTAAGCGTCGACAAAACAAAGAGACAAGCGTATCTCGCGAATTTGATAGCGCTCTCAGGAACGCGACCGACGAAACTATTAAGGCGGTTCAGATCATTCCGAAGACCGAGCATCGCACCGCCGATGTTGCGGTCGAAGTGGACAAACGGACGAGGACGGTAAAGATATACGAATCGAATCCGGCGGCGAAATCGATGTTGGGAAGGCGAAGATTTCACGGACTCGCATCGCGTGTAATCGCAGCCTTCGAGGCCGCAAATCTCGAGCGGACACCTGAGCGGCGTAGAGAAGTGTTCTACCGGCTTATAGGGGACATCTTCAAATGAGCAATAATGACCCGTTCGGAAAGTGGTGGCCATGCTTGCGAAAGCACTTCAAAAGAACGCAAATCTGGCTTCCGAGGGCAATGGAATTGACGGAGCACCTCGATGGCCAAAGGCCATTCCGTTACTTCACGCTATGCGGTCGCCCCATGATCGATGTCTACATGTTGGTCAAGGAAAAGGTCCTGAGGGTTGACGACACGGGGCGGAGAATACTGGGAGTAGCGTTCTGCGAACTGGACAAGGAAGTCTTCCCGGAAATGATTGAATTGATCGGGGTCGAGGAATCAGGCTTTCGAGCGAAGCTTGAAGAAATCATACTCTTTTCGGATATACCAGAAACGCAACCACTGGACACGATGGCGGCCCTAGAAGGGTATTTGGAGGGGGAGGGTGAAGGGCTAAACGCCACCCTACGGGAGGCCATCGAAAACAAACGACGACACCTCCTCTTCCGGAGCCTGTTCCCCTTTGACTTCTTGAACTTGGACTTTTGCGACCGCTACTACGGCATCCCTCCCGACGTGTTGCAGGTCAACATGGCTATCGAGAGGCTCCTAGAATGGCAGAGACAACCAGGGAAGAAGAGTAACGGAGCGCCATTTTCCATAGGTCGGTTCGTGCTCGCGATAACCTGCCGGGTGGAGAATAAGCTCACGTCGGCAACCTCTACTCGGCTAGCGAATTTCGTCGGCGAGAACGTGCATACCCACGCGGAGTACAAAGCCGCGCTTCAACTGCGTGGCATAAACAACGTGACGAAATGGTCTGTCGAGGAACCGCTGGACTTTTTTATGTCCACATGGCCAAAAGAAATCGCACGACTAGCCCTTATGAAACAGTGGGATATCAAGGTCCATGATCACGCATTTTATGATCGCGTCAGCGACAGCGGCGAGGCCTATCATATGGTCTGTCTGGTGGTCGAATTTACCCAAGCGCCCATTTGTAGCACCTATCTAGCGGCGGCAACTCAGTCTCTAGATCAAAGCGGACGAACTGAAATTAGAAAAATCGAGCCGACAGACACAGACGGCAAGCGCCTGCTGGCCGACCTACGACAAATTGTCAACCTGAGAAACAAACAGGCCAAACGAGCTGGCCGCGAAGAACTTCCGGAGCCTCTGAGTGAGATAAACCGCCTCAAAGGTGAAGGAGTGCCGATATGACACATGCCATCCCCGTCAGGGGTACGCATCCTTGTCAGGGGGATAAACCCCCCTGCTCCCTCCGTTTCTAAGTACCGACAAGTGTTTGGGCTGGAAGGGTGGTTTTTTGCGCGCTGGTGAGGGCCGGATGGCGGGAAACCGGCGGAAAATGGCGGATTTGGGCGGAAAATGGGGGAAGATGGCCTTGCTGCTGCCCAGGCATTTACAATGGCGTCTATGCAACAGGGAACGAATGGATATGCCCTGCGGTGTTCTGACCTTATGAATCTACGAATTTTTGGCAAATTGGCGGCATTGGCGACAGGCGCGATGCTGCTCGCAAGCACCCTTTTGGCGCAAACCCATGCGGCGGCGCCGGCGAGCCCCTACGGCGGGGTGACGGTGGCGGAGATGGTGGCCCGGGTCAACGACCAGGTGATCACCAGCGCGGACTACGACCGAGCGATGAAGGAGCTGGATCATGATGCGCGACAGCACGGAGCGTCATTGCAGGAGATTTCAGCGGCGCACAAGGACCTATTGCGCAACCTGATCGACCAGCAGCTTTGGCTCTCCAAGGGCAAGGAGCTGGGGATCACGGGTGAAACCGAGCTGATCAACAAGCTGAACGATATCCGCAAGCAATACAACCTGGAGACCATCGAAGACCTGGAGAAGGCGGCCAAGGAGCAGGGCGTATCGTTTGAGGATTTCAAGGCCAACATCCGCAACGGGATCGTTACGCAACTGGTGATGCGGCAGGAGGTGGGCAAGCGGGTGCAGTTCACGCCGGGGGAGGCGCAACGGTATTTTGAGCAGCACAAGCAGGATTACGCGCAGCAGGAGAGCGTGACGCTGGCGGAGATTCTGGTGAGCACGGGCACACCGGCGGCGTCGGCGACGATGCCAGGCGCGCAGGCGGATGATCCGGCGGTGCTGGCGGCGGCGCAGGCCAAGGCCAACGACATCGAGGCCAAACTGCACGCGGGCGGCGACTTCAGCCAACTGGCGCGCAGCTTCAGCGACGGGCAGACAGCGGCTTCGGGCGGCGATCTGGGTCAGTACAAGCGCGGCCAACTGGCCAAGGTTCTGGAGGACAAGACATTTGCGCTGAAGGCGGGAGAGTATACCGAGCCGATTCGGACGCGGCAGGGCTTTGTGATTCTGAAGGTGGTGGAGCACATTGCCGGGGGGATTCCGCAATACAAGGACGTTGAGTCGCAGGTGGAGGAGAACTTTTTCATGGCGCGGATGGAGCCGGCCATGCGCGCTTATTTGACGACGATGCGGGAGCAGGCGTTTATCGACATCAAGCCGGGGTATGCGGATACCGGGGCCAGCGCCAAGGAGACCAAGCCGGTGTTCAGCGCCTATGTTCCGCCCGGTCCGAAGAAGAAGAAGAAGATAGAGCGCACGCGCTTCCGCGAGAGCACACACAGCTTCCGTCAGAAGGCGAAGCCGGCAGCATCGGGCGAGGCGGCGGCCGAGCCGGCCCCAGCGGCGGCAACACCGGCGAAGAAGGGCAAGAAGGGCGCGAGAGCCGAGCAGGCTTCGATGAAGCCGGGAAAGAAGGAAAAGATTCGCCTGGGCCAAGCGCCGACCAAGACCCTGCCCAGCGCTCCACAGAGCAAGACGGTGGACGCGGGCGCAGTGCCGCAAACGGCGAGTTCCGGCCAAGAGCCGGTGAACCCGCTGGAACCGGCCGCGCCGACGAAGAAGACCCGCTTCAGCGATCGCGCGCGGGAGGCCAAGCAGGCTAAGCAGCCCAAGGGCGAGGGACCGAAGCCGGATGTTCTGGCTCCCGCAGCGCCCGACGCCGCCGAGGTAGCCGACCGCCAGACGCAGGCCGGCCCGCTGGGCCTGGCCGGCGATACGTCCAAGAAGAAGAAAAAGACGTCCACCACCACGGGGGACAAGACCCGGCTGTCGGACAAGAAGAAGACAGAGACACCGGCGCAGGGGACCGGCGACGTGCCGTTGGGCCCGGCTCCGCAACCGAGGCAGTAACGCCGACATTCCAAGGCGAAAATCACAAGGGCGCGGCTTCGGTCGCGCTCTTTTCTGTTAGCATTAGCTTCGTTCCGCGCATGAGAGTGCCGAGTTCAGTAAAGATGGAGGTATTTTTTGAGACTGAATATCGCAACGCTGGCAGTGGTTATTTTCGCCGTGCTGTTCCTTGTCCTTTACTTCTGGGGACCTCCCTGGACAGCGGTGCGCATCGCCGGAGTTGGCCTCGGCATCCTGAGTTTTCTGCTGCTGGCTTTGGCACGCGTACAACTGGGACAGGCCTTCAGCGTGCAGGCCAAGGCAAGCACGCTGGTGACCAGCGGCCTTTACTCCCGCATCCGCAATCCGATTTATGTTTTTGGCAGCCTGGCGTTCGCGGGATTCCTGCTGTGGGCCAACCAGCCCTGGCTGCTGCTGATCTTCGTGGTTGTGATTCCCATGCAGGCATGGCGCAGCCGGGTGGAGGCGCGGGTGCTGGAGGAAAAATTTGGCGCACAGTATCTGGAGTACAAAAAGAAGACGTGGATTTGATGCGGGGTTGAATCAAGGGATGGGCGGGGCGCGCAAGCGCGGCAAAGATATTTTTCAGGAGAGACAGGATGCATTCAGTGTGGTTTGGCGAGTTTCTGGGGACGCTGGTACTGATCCTGCTGGGGAACGGCGTGTGCGCCGGCGTGACGCTGCGCAAGTCTTATGCGGCCGACGCGGGCTGGTTGGTAATCACCACGGGGTGGGCTCTGGCGGTGCTGTGCGGCGTGCTGGTGGCGCAGGCCTTCGGCAGTTCCGGCGCCAACATCAACCCGGCCATCACGCTGGCCGTGGCGGTGAACAACGGGGATTATTCGCAGTTGGCGTGGCTGTGGTCGGCGCAGTTGCTGGGAGCGATGGGCGGCGCGGCGCTGATGGCGCTGCACTATGCGTCGCACTGGAAGTTGACGCCTGATCCTGCGGCCAAGCTGGGCGTCTTCGCGACCAACGCGGCGGTGCGCAACCCGTTGATCAATATTCTGAATGAAGCGCTGGCGACGGCGGTGCTGGTGGTGGTGGCCTTCGCGCTCGGCTCACGCGGAGTGGCGCCGAATGGGATGGGTGCGGGAATGGGTCCGTGGCTGGTGGCCAGTTTAGTATGGGGCATCGGCCTTTCGCTGGGAGGGACGACGGGCTACGCCATCAACCCGGCGCGCGATTTGGGTCCGCGGCTGGTTCACTGGCTGCTGCCGATTCCCGGCAAGGGCGGATCGAACTGGAGTTATGCGTACGTGCCGATTGTGGGGCCGCTGCTGGGCGGAGGGTTGGCGGGGGTGTTAGTGCGGTACACGCATATGTGATGTGAGCCATGGAGTTTGTGGATTCCCACCCATTCGCAAAGAACGCGAATGGATGGGGCACAGAGCATCGAGTGAATCCCACATCTCAGAAGCGAGATGTGGGGCATCCGGCCATCCCTCAGGGGCTAAAGCCAACATTATTATATTCTGCATTTTCGGCACGACTCAAGTCGTGCCCTGACACTTCTTGCTACGACGAATGAGTTTTTCCGCAAGCTGTAAAGCCACCCCATCGACGAAGACCTGTCGATGGGGACCCCGGCAAAGCCGAGCCCTGACACTTCTTACTACGAAGAATGAGTTTTTCCGCAAGCTGTAAAGCCACCCCATCGACGAAGACCTGTCGATGGGGACCCTGGCAAAGTCGAGTCCTGACACAAAGCCGATTTATGCAACCAGCTCGAGGAAAAATCCAAATCACTCCAGGTAGGAGGCGACGACGGCGAGGGCGGAGATGGCGGCGGTCTCGGCTCTCAAGATGCGGGGGCCGAGGGATGCGGCGCGCCAGCCGTTGGCGTCGAAGAGCGCCTCTTCCGAGGGCGCCCATCCTCCCTCGGGACCGATGGCCAGCTCCAGCGTAGGCATCTCGGTTCCGGCGGCGGACATGGCTTCGTCGAGCGCATGGCGCAGGGTGGTGGTGCGCTCCTGCTCGGCGAGGACAATATACGCCGTGGCGGAAGAGCGCGTGGCCTCGAGAGACTCGGAAGATTCCAGAGACTCGGAGGCGGCGCGCACGCGGACGGCCAGAGGGGCTGGCTCGAAGATGATGGGCACGTCGGTTCGCCGCGCCTGCTTTGCCGCTTCATGCACGATGCGACGCCAACGATCGGCGCGCTTGCCGGCGGCCGCGGCCAGATGCTTCTCGGTGCGCCGCGCAATCACCGGCGCGATGGCGGCCACTCCCAGCTCGGTGGCTTTTTCGATGGCCCACTCCATGTGGTAGAACTTGTAGACGGCCATCACCAAAGTAACGGGCAGGGCGGGGTCGGCCTCCAGCTCGGCGATGAGGTTGAAGCGGACCTCGCCGCGGGCGACGGCGGCCACCTGGGCATGAAAGACGTGACCGCCGGCAACGACGTCGGCCTCCATGCCGGGCTGCGCGCGCAGGACGCGGGTGAGGTGCTCGGCCTGCTCGCCCACCAGGGTGGCGGTGGCTTCGTCCCAATGCTCGGCAATCCAGCGGCGGCGCGTCATGGAGTCCCTCCGGTACTGTAGTGTTCCAGTTTAAGCCTATCCCTAAAAACACATCAGGGGAACGCTGGAAGCGCTCCCCTGATGTGTTGCCTTTGGTTGGAGGTGCCGCTACTTCTTCTTGGCTGTCTTCTTTGCGGCCTTCTTCGCGGGCTTCTTCGCTGCTTTCTTGGTTGCCATTGTTGTTATTCTCCCTTTCGATGATTTTGCATCGACCTGCAAATGAATTTTGCAGTTGATGAATGTATAGAATCTAAAAGCACGACTGTCAAGAAAAAAACGACATGACGGTGGAAAAATAGTCAACTATTTTTTGAGTGGGAAAACGGGAAATGACGGCCTGGGGTCAGAGAAAATGACTCGAAGGGAGCCGCGCGAGGGCCAAAGCGGCAAAAAATCATGGCAGAGATGCGCGAAGATGGACGGACGGAGGCCGGCGGCGGGTCACTTGTGGGGGTTTGCAGCGTCCCACTCTTTCACCCATTGCGCCAGAGTCCCAGCATCGCGGCGCTCGATCAAATCGTCGAGAAACGGCTGCCGGTCTTTGGGGTTAGCCTTCAGCAAAACCTCGTAGACTCGCAATGCTCCTTCAACGCCCGCCTGATATTCCGCCAAGCGATCATCCTGCTTATCGGGATTCTGGATGAGAAAGGCTGCTTGAGAAATCGTTTCAGCGAAAAAGATCGACGCACTGTCTTTCTTATCGCCTTTAGGCATCTTGTCCAGGATGATCGCGCACATGTGAACGGTCACGTCAGGGATATCCGCCAACCACTTCAACAGCCATCTACGTTCATCCAAGGCTTTAGATCCGAGCGGATTGACCTGCAGGTCATGAATATATTCGAGCGCCTGCTTGCGCTCCTCGGGGGTTGAAGGGCCACGGTCGACGGCGATGGCAGCGACGGGCGCGGCAAGAAGCGCGCAGCCCAGGAGGGTGGCGGATAAATTGCGTAAAAACATAGCTGGAATCCTCGCCAGCAAGGTTAGCACTCGATTGCAGGGAGAGCAAGGGCAGCGAAGCAAATTTGCGGATAGAGCAAAATTGCATGGGAGGCAGGGGATGGGTTTGGTGGAGCTGAGCGGGATCGAACCGCTGGCCTCCTCGTTGCGAACGAGGCGCTCTCCCAGCTGAGCTACAGCCCCACGACATTCTTATTTTAGCAGTGAATGGAAAATGAGGGAAGGCGCACGGCGATTGAATCCTTGACGAAAAGCAAACCTCCGAGGCTAAAGCCCACGGAAAGTTGATTGAATTTATGCGGGGGTTAAACCCCCCGCCTCCCTCCGCCATTACGGCACGGCTAAAACCGTGCCCTGACGCTTCTCGCAACTTCAAATAAGTTTTTCCGCAAGCTGTGAAACCGCGCCCTTTCAAAATTGATTTATGAGATAGCTTCTATAGCCCCTACGGGGCGCAATCCAGATGGGCGATGCGGCCGGGCGGAATGACGGCATGATCGTAGATGGATAGGTTGTTGGGATCGCGCACCAGCTTATAGTCGCGGAAGGCCGGATCGGCGAGCGCGTCTGCCGCCGGATCGCGCGGCCAGCCTTCGCTCTCCGACAGCACCAACACCGCGCGGCCACCGACGCGGGCCGCCAGGATGGGGAAGCGGTTCAACTGTTCCTTCTCCTCATTCCACGGGTTGCTTGCCGGGTAGAGATCGGAAAAGATCTGGGTTGCGTCCAGGGACATCACCATCGTCTTCGCCTCGCATGTACACTGGACGCGCCTGGCAAATGCGGTGGTTCTCAACTGCTCCGCGACAAAGGCGCGATGATAGCCCCAGGAAGAGCCCGTCGGAAAGCCGCGCGGCAGGTGGCGGATGCCGCCGGGCAAGGCAATGATTTTGGAAGGAGCGTATTTCAGGATGAACGGGCCGGTAAGCGCTCCCAATGCCTGATTGGCGATTACGACGCCCATGGCGAGCGCGTAGACCTGGAGCGGCCGCGCGGGAAGATAGCGGGGAAACATCCATCCGGCCAGGATCGCAACTCCGGCCAGGCAAAGTATGAAGTGGCGGCCGGGACGAGGATTGGCGATCCAGAAGGCCAGCGCCGGCGCAATCAACAGCAGCGGACCGATTGCAGAATGAAGGAGAGCTGCTCTCCGCGGCGATGCGGAAGGCGCGGCGAGCGTGGAGCGCACAATCAAAAAGACGGCAATAAGGCCGACAATGGCGGTCGCAATGCCGCAACTCAAAGTAAAAACAAATACGCCGATGGGGATGTCTTTCAAGCGGATGAACTGTTCTAGGAAGGGAGCAAGCTGGCCGGCTCCCGGCGTGGGATCGACATATGCGCGCTTGAGCAGGAAGAATGCCACGGCGGCGATGGTGGGAGCAATGGCGCGCTGCGCGGCAAACTTCAGAAAGTGGGGGAAGGAGCGAAAGTCCGTGCGGGCCAGCACCACAAAGGGGAAGGCCAGGAGGAGCTCCGCTCTGGTAACCAGCGCAGCAGTCAGAAGCAACGCACCGGGAACACTAAGAAGGATGGCGCGCACGCCGCGAACCGGCAGCAGGAGGCAGCAGGAACCAGCGGCAAAGAATGCGAAGGCGGGAAGAATCGGATGGCCGCTGGTTCCGAGTTCCAGCATCATGGGGCTGAGGGCAAATAAAATCAGAGCGACCGTGGCGGAGCGGAGACCATAAAGCAGCCACGCCAGGAGCCAGAGCGAGAAACAACCGGCAGCCGCTGACCAGAAGCCGATTTCGTTGATTAAAGCAATCAGGCGCTGAGGGTCAGCGAGAGTGCGCGGGGCCACAAAGCGATAGATGGCGGCAATATACCCAAAGCTGAATGCCTTTCCATAGTGGCTCTGGGAGGCCATATGGGCGCCGGAGCGAGCGCCGTCGAGCAGGCCGACGAGCACACGATATAAGTCATCTTCGCCAAGCAACCCCTGGTACTGGAAGTGATCAATCCAAAGAATGTAGATGGCCATGGCCAGGGCCGCAATGAAGAGATCGGGCCAGACAGGCTCGAATCCGAAGCCGAAAAGACGGCGGCTGGCGTTGCTCGCCTGGGATGGAGGCGATGCGAAGATATTCGATGTGTGGCTGGCCGGGAATGGCATCGATCCACCCGAATTGTTCTGCAAGAAACAAGATAGAACAGATTGAACAAGGGAGCGGGGAAATAGAGAGAGTTTGGTGGAGCTGAGCGGGATCGAACCGCTGGCCTCCTCGTTGCGAACGAGGCGCTCTCCCAGCTGAGCTACAGCCCCACGACAATCATTATCTTACCAGTGGACGGAAAAACCTGGAAGAGGCGTTTGATTTAGCCCATCCCGAAAAGCAAACCTCCGGGGCTAAAGCCCGTTCCATTTCTGCCTTGACACTGCCGGGACTAAAGTCCCGGCCTACCATAATTTCGGCGTTCTCGGCACGACTAAAGTCATGCCCTGACGCTTCTCGCAACTCCGTTGGCATTTTTCTACAAGCAGGAGAAGGAAAAAGCAGATTCTTCGCTCACCACCCCCGAACTGAAAGACGTTCGGGGTCCCGTTCGCTCAGAATGACGGCTCTTGTTGAATGAACTTCATACTCTGAACACTACAACTGATTCATGTTGGCCAGGAACTCGGCGTTGTTGCGGACTTTTTCGAGGCGCGAGATGAGCAGCTCCATGGCCTCGACGGGGGAGAGGGGGTTGAGGACCTTGCGGAGAATCCAGATGCGCGACAGATCCTCCTTGGGGATGAGCAGCTCTTCCTTGCGGGTTCCGGAGCGCTGGATGTCGATGGCTGGGAAGACGCGCTTGTCGACCAGCTTGCGGTCGAGGATGATTTCCATGTTGCCAGTGCCCTTGAACTCCTCGAAGATGACCTCGTCCATGCGCGAGCCGGTGTCGATGAGGGCGGTGGAGATGATGGTGAGCGAGCCGCCTTCCTCGATGTTGCGGGCGGCGCCGAAGAAGCGCTTGGGGCGCTGCAGGGCGTTGGAGTCCACGCCGCCGGAGAGGACCTTGCCGGAAGGCGGAACGATGGTGTTGTAGGCGCGGGCGAGACGGGTGATGGAGTCGAGCAGGATCACCACGTCGCGCTTGTGCTCGACGAGGCGCTTGGCCTTTTCGATGACCATCTCGGCAACCTGGACGTGGCGGGCGGCGGGCTCGTCAAAGGTGGAGCTGATGACCTCGCCCTTGACGGAGCGCTGCATGTCGGTGACTTC
>Ga0326728_10007818_pt1 | contig 27049 bp, 15 predicted proteins | sample MB3enrmetagenome_FD_207602 | JGI IMG/M metagenome (GOLD analysis project Ga0326728, IMG submission 207602) | Lab enriched peat soil microbial communities from McLean, Ithaca, NY, United States - MB31MN | ecosystem: Environmental > Terrestrial > Soil > Wetlands > Peat | place: USA: New York...
GATAAGCCTGGGTGCGTTGGGTGCCGAAAGCTTGGAGAGCGGCCAGGAGCAGCGCGCTATAGGCAGCCACGACGAGAGCGGGCTGTTTGGGCACGGCGTCGACGTTCCACAACTGGGCTTGTCCGACCCCGAGGGTATCCTTCTCGTCGCGGTGGTTGACTTCGATCTGCCAGCGGTCGAAGTAGATTTGCAGCAACTGGGGAGCGGAGTGGCGCAGGTCGGTGGAGAGCAGATAGGCCGGTTGGCGGTAGTAGAGTGGGGAGCTTTTCCTTTTGCGATAGGGGGTAGGAGCCACCACGAAGAGGCGGAGGGGAATCTGGCCGGCGCCGCGGCGCCAGTAGACGGGCGACACCTCTTTATAACGGATGCGGCGGCGCTTGCCTCCGTAGAAGATCTGGGTCTGTTTCCAGGGGCGGGACGCGTCCTGGCGGACCTGTTGGGGAGTAAAGGGGGAGAGATCGTAAAAACGGCGGGAAGGCGGGGCAGCGCGAAAACAAAGGCGAGCATCCTTGCGGGCGCGGGCGATCAACTCGGTGCGATCGCGGGGAGCCCGGAAACAGGTGCGATTGCAGAAGCTGCCATCCAGAGCCAGCACCAGCAACTGGGCGGCTCCTCCGGCCTCATCCAGCGCCTGGCGCAAGGGGGCCACCATCTGCACAAAACGCTGGGAGAGGTTATGGAGCGTCCTCAACTTTTTGTATTCCTGCCAGGCTTCCGCCCCCGCCTTGCGGGAGGGTTTTTTCAGCGGGGCCGCCTCTTCAAAGCGCACGGGCAGAGCGCGACAACTGGCGTTGCCTTGCCGGTGCAGGGGCAGCAGCAGGGAAGCTTGCAGAAAGCGCAAGCCGCGCAGGAGGTTGACATGAAAGGGCGGCGAAAGGGGATCGCGATGATAGCGCGCCTGGGGAATGGCGCGGCCGGTCTTGCGCAGGCGGGTGTCGTCGACGGCGACCCCCACCAGGCGGCCGGAACCATAGGGCAAGGCGCGCCGCCAGATGCCCGCGAACAGGGTTTGGGGATCCCAGCGGCAAGGCGCGTGGAGAAAGTATTCGCTCGACCAACTGCGCTGCTGGCGGCCCTGGGTCCAGATGATGCGGGAAAGACAGCGTCGGCCCACGCAGACCAAGGCGCCCAGAGCCTGACGCACGGCGCGCTGGGCGGTACGCAACTGGGGGAAACTGGGCGCCCAGTCGGCCACGATCTCCGACCAGGCGGCGAAGAGGGTCATCGGGCCTCCGGACGTACAGCGAAAGTGTTCTTGGCGGTGCGCAGGAAGCGATCGCCGCGGGCGACTTTTTTGGTGAGGGAAGAAACCAGGCTCTCGCGATCCACGGCGAGGTGGAAGGCGGAGTGGATGCGGGCCAGGATCTCGGAAACGTGCAAGGGGGCGCGGGCCTTCTTGAGTATGTCGTACGCCATGTCAACTTGAGACAGACCTTTCTTGGGGCGGGCGGCGGCACCCTCCGGCTTGCCCTGGCGAAGGCGGCGGACGGCCCGCAACTGTGCCTCCAGCGAGGCCTCAAAAGCAGAAAGAATGACATCCCTGGGATCATCGTTCATGGTGGGCTCCTGAGCATAGATTCAGGAGGAGGGTAACCGATCTGAGTAGGTCTGTCAACAAAATAATGATACGACAGACACAAATTGGAGAGGGTAAATGTAGAAACTCCAGGCGCAGAGCAAAGCTCTGCGGTCGGGGGCTGCGGAGCTTTGCTGTGTGCGGGTGGGGTCCGCAGAGCTTTGCTCTGCGCAATCCCCGACGGTAGTCCTGTGGCCGCCCTGTGGCAACCACTTGGGGTTCCTCTCCAGGGGCATGGTGTCGCTCACGGCTTTCGCACGCTGTGCGCGCGCTGTACATCTTCTCGCGTTATGATCCCCCCCGGGCCGGTTCCTTTGACCTGCTGAAGATCAACGCCCAGCTTTGCGGCAAGATTTCTCACCATCGGTGAAATGCGTGGGGCTCCAGAGGGCTCCGTTCGGATTGGAGCTTCTGCGGGGGTGAGAGCCTTTGGCGGGTGGGGCTCAGCGGCGACAGGCGCCTCTGGAGTGCCCTGGACAATCGCTTCGCCGGCTTGGCCGACGTAAGCCAGAATCTCGCCCGTATGCACGGTGGCGCCGGCAGGCACGCGGAATTGCAACAGGACGCCTTCCGCAGTCGATTCCAATTCCGCCACTGATTTGTCAGTTTCGATGTCGGCAAGCACGTCGCCCCGCTTGACGGGGTCGCCTTCCTTGACCTTCCAGGCAAGGACTTTGCACTCCTCAACATTTGTTCCCATGTCGGGAAGTTTAATCGCGATAGCCATGGGGAAAGTTCTCCTCGAACCTACGCAGAGCAACAACAATTGTAGCGTCGATCTCCGATCGACGACGGCGGTCGGAGGCCGTCGCTAGAGACCCCGCCGCCTCAGATTTGGCGTCTACGCGCCGCCCACCGCTTTTCGCGCCGCCGCAGCGATCCGCTCCGCGTTCGGCCGGTAAAAGTTCTCCATGGGGGGAGAGAAGGGAACGGGGATATCCGGAGACGCCACCCGCAGAACCGGCGCGGTGAGGTAATCGCTCAGGGATTCCCCCAGGGTGGCGGCGATTTCCGCGCTCCACCCGCCCTGTCGCGGGCCCTCTTCCACCACCACGGCGCGCCCGGTCTTCATTACGGAGGTTTTCACCAACTCCCAGTCAAAGGGCACAAGGCTGCGCGGGTCAATCACTTCCGCGCTGATTCCTTCCGAGGCCAACTGCTCGGCGGCAGCGAGCGCGCGGTGCATCATCAGGAGGGTGCCGATGATCGTAACATCCTGGCCTTCGCGCCGCACGATACCCTTGCCCAGCGGCACCACGTAGTCCTCCGCAGGAACCTCACTCGAGGCATCAACCGCGCCCGACTCCGCGCGCGCTCCCTTCGATCCATAGAGGAGCTTGTGTTCGAACATGAGCACGGGGTTGTCATCGCGAATCGCCGCTTTCAGCAACCCCTTGGCATCATAAGCTGTGGCGGGAACCACAATTTTGATGCCGGGCACACTGAACAGGAGGGCTTCGGGGTTCTGTCCATGCTGGGCGCCGCGCCCCGTCGCTCCCACGGGCGCGCGCATCACCAGGGGCACGGTAACTTTCCCGCCCGACATGTACCGCATTTTGGCAATCTGGTTCACTACTTGATCCATGGCGCAGTAAAGGAAGTCCGCGTACTGGACGTCGACGACGGGCCGCAATCCCATCATGGCCGCGCCCAGCGAGGCGCCGAAAAATCCCGCTTCCGACATGGGGGTGTCAATGATGCGGTCGCGAAAATCCTTTTCCAGGCCTAGCGTCACGGTAAAGGCGCCGCCCCAACCTCCACGAATGCCAATGTCTTCTCCCATGCAAAAAACCCGCTCATCGCGGGCCATCTCTTCCCGCAGCCCTTCGCGCAACGCTTCGGCAATCGTCAGCCGTGCCATATCTTTTCCCTTCCTTACACGTAGAGATCGTTCAACGCTTCCTCGGGAGCGGGGTCCGGCGCCGCCATGGCGGATTTCACCGCCACTTCAATTTCCGCATCAATGTCCCGGCCGATCGCATCGAGTTCCGCTTCCGTAGCAATCTGGCCGGCCAGCAAGTGATTGCGAAAGCGGGCAATAGGCTCCCGCTGAAGGGCGCTCTTTCGCTCCTCCTCCGGCTGGTAATTGCCGGGGTCGCGCCGCGAGTGGCCGGTGATGCGGTAAGTCATGCATTCGACCAGCGTGGGCCCTTCGCCACGCCGGGCGCGATGCAGGGCTTCCTGTGCCGTCTCGAAGACCTTCACCACGTCGTTGCCGTCAATCGTTACGCCGGGAATGCCGTAGCACGCGGCGCGGTCGGAAAGCTTTTTGACGCGGACCATGTCAAAGGTCGGCGTGGACGCGGCGTAGAGATTGTTCTCAATAACGTAAACCACGGGCAGCGACCAGACCGCGCCCATGTTCACCCCTTCGTGAAACGCACCTTCGTTCACCGCGCCGTCACCCACAAAGCATATGGCCGCGTGCGTCTGCTTTTTCATCTTGAAGGCCAGAGCCATGCCCGTAGCCATGGGGACCGCTCCCGCCACAATGGCGATGGCCGGGGCCATGCCTTTTTCCAGGTCGCCGACGTGCATCGAGCCGCCTTTGCCTTTGCAGCAGCCGGTGGTTTTTCCAAACAGCTCGTGCAGGAGGGAAGCGGGGCTCAGCCCGCGCGCCAAAGCGTGGCCGTGCGGCCGGTGCGTGCTGGTAATTACATCGCCGGCCTCGAGCGCGCTGCAAAAGCCCACGGCAATCGCCTCCTGCCCGTGGTACTGATGGATGGTGCCGGGCATGATGCCTTCCAGGAACAGGAACTTGATGCGTTCCTCAAATTTCCGGATCAGCACCATCCGGCGATAAAGCGAAAGGAGAAACTCTTTCTCGTAGGGCATTCCTGCTCTCCAACCGTTTTTGTTCGCAATATTGAATGCAAAAGGCTACTCGAAGGAGTTGTGCCCGTCAACAAATACCGGAGCAGATACCGGAGCTTATGAGAACCTCTCGGCCTTGGCGGGGTCGAACCGTCCGCCCCTTGCGGGATTGCGTGGAGCGCAACTCTGCGGCTGGCCGAAATGCAAAGCTCTCTGTTGGCCGTGATCCACATGTCGGATTGCGCAGAGCGCAGCTCTGCGGTGGAGATTAGTCATCAAAGAGATGGCCCGGTTACTAAGGCAGTGACTGTGGCTATGCCGGTTTTTATCTTTTGACATTTGCATTTTGACTTTTACATTTTGACTTTTGCATTTTGACTTTCCCTTACTTCACTGCGTCTCCGCATTGGAGATAAGTCGGTTATAATGCAATATCTTCGGGCTACCGGCCCTTAAGAGGAGCGTCAAACGTGCGGATTAGGAAGGCGGTCATCACCGCGGCAGGCGGCAATCAGCGGGCTCTTCCCCTCCAGACTCTCATCCAAGATGGAACGGAAAAATCCGTTTTGAGCATCCTGATCGAACAGGCCCTCACCGCAAATATTGGCGAAATTTGCGTGGTGGTCTTCCCCGGCGACGAGACCCGCTACGCGCAGGCTGCCGGGAACCTTGCCGGCGCCGTGCGATTCGTTCCCCAGCAGCAACCGCCGCGGGGATACGGCCACGCCATTTACTGTGCGCGCGAATTTGTGGGCCAGGAGCCCTTCCTGCACATGGTGGGAGATCACCTCTACGTGAGTGCCGCGAAGCCCGGCGTCGAGCGCCTGGTGGAGTTGGCGGAGGCTGAGTCGTGCTCCGCCTCCGGAGTTCAGCCCACTCGCGAAAGCCTGCTCCCCCGATTTGGGGCCGTGGCGGGACGCCGCATGTCCGGCCGGACGGGCGTCTATCGCGTGGAGACGGTCATCGAAAAACCCACGCCCACGGAAGCCGAGCAGCGCCTCATGGTGCCGGGCATCCGGGCGGGCTACTATCTCTGCTTCTTTGGGATTCACGTCTTCACTCCCACCTTGATGGAGATCCTGGGACAGATGCTGGCCAGTGATCCCAGCCGCAGCCTCACACTTTCCGCCGCGCTCGCCGAACTCGCCCGGCAGGAGCAATACCTGGCGCTGGAGGACACGGGGCGGCGTTACGATCTCGGCGCGCGCTACGGATTGCTCACCGCGCAATTAGCCCTGGCGCTGAACGGCCGCGACCGCGACGAAGTGCTGACGCATCTGCTGGAACTTTTGGCGGAGCGTGAAATGACCTCGGGGAAGGTGTAGCGCATGGGCGTCATGCGGGGCGGGGGGATGGGGATGAGCACGCACGCCGAGCGCATTCCGCACGGGCGCCGAGCGCCCGCCGGGCGCGGCGAGTTGCCCAAGCCCAAACCCAACCTGAAGAAACTGGGGCCGCAGATTTGGGCCCTGGTGGCGCCGCGCAAGTGGCTGCTGGTGGCAGGGATGGGATTGATGGCCATCAACCGCGTGGCCGGCCTGGTGTTGCCATATACCTCGAAACCCCTGCTCGATAAGGTGCTTTCTCCGGCGCATCCGCGCCCCGACCTGCTGCCCCGCATCATTGCGCTGGTCTTCTCGGCCATGGTGGTGCAGGCCATCACGTCTTTCTCCCTCACGCAATTGCTCTCCAAGGCCGGCCAACGACTGATTGCGGAGATGCGCCGCGAGGTGCAACGCCACGTGGGCCTGCTATCCGTCGCCTACTACGATGAGAACCGCACCGGCACGCTGGTGGCGCGCATCATGACCGACGTGGAGGGTGTGCGCAACCTGGTGGGAACCGGGTTGGTGGACTTTGTGGGCGGCATGCTGACCGCCGTGCTGGCCTTTCTTTATCTCCTGCATCTCAGCGTCACCGTCACGCTGACGGTCTTCACCGTGATCGGCGCGTTCGTCTTTGTCTTACAGTACGGCTTCAAAGTGATCCGTCCCATCTTCCGCGAGCGGGGCAAAATCAACGCGGAGGTTACAGGACGCTTGACCGAGTCGCTGGGGGGAGTGCGGGTCATCAAGGGCTATCACGCCGAAGCTCGTGAGGCGGGGGTTTTCTCTGCCGGTGTGGAGCGGCTGCTGCAAAATGTAATGAAGTCGCTGACCATGACCAGCGCCCTCGCGGCCGCGTCCATGACGGTCTTAGGGCTCGTTTCGTCGGTGGTGATGTGGTTGGGCGGGCACCGGGTGCTGGGGAACACCTGGACGGTGGGCGACTACTTCAGTTACAACATGTTTCTCGCCTTCATGATTGCGCCCGTGTTCCAGGTTGTGAACGTCGGCACGCAATTGACGGAGGCATTCGCCGGCCTCGACCGCACCAATGAAATCATGGCTGAGCTCGAAGAGAATCAGAGCCCCGGGCGCACCATAAGAATGCCGCCCATTCAGGGCACGGTGCGCTTTGAAGAGGTGGAGTTTGCCTATGACCCGGGAAAGCCGGTGCTGCACGGAATCAGCTTCCGGGCGGAGCCGGGAACGGTGACAGCGCTGGTGGGGTCTTCAGGATCGGGCAAGTCCACCATCATCAGCCTGCTGTGCGCCTTCCATACGCCCACCAAGGGCCGCGTGGTGGTGGACGATGTGGACCTTGCCCACGTGGATTTGAACACCTTTCGCTCGCAGTTGGGCGTGGTGCTTCAGGATTCGTTTCTCTTCGATGGGACGATTCGCGAGAACATCATGTTCTCGCGCCCGGAGGCGAGCGAGGAGCAGTTTCTGTTTGCCTGCCGGACGGCTCGTGTGGACGAGTTTGCCGAGCGCTACCCAGAGGCCTACGACACGATTGTGGGCGAACGCGGCGTGAAGCTCTCGGGGGGACAGAGGCAACGGCTTTCCATTGCCCGCGCGCTACTCGCGGAGCCCCGCATCCTCATCCTCGATGAGGCCACCAGTTCGCTCGACTCCGAATCCGAAGCCATGATTCAGGCCGGGCTGAATCAACTGATGCAAGGGCGCACCACCTTCGTCATCGCCCACCGCCTCTCCACCATCCGCCGCGCCGACCAGATTCTGGTGGTCGAGCAGGGACTCATTGTGGAGCGAGGCAACCACGCCGAGCTTTTCGCCCTGGGCGGGCGCTATTATGACCTTTACACCCGCCAGCACGGCCTGGAGGCGAACTTGTTCCTTGCGCCGGGCGAAGGCGACGTGGTGCCGGCGGAATAGATCGTGAATTCAAGGGTCAGGCCACCATCCCGAAGGCCATCCGCGAGCATCTGCGCTTAAAGCCGGGGGACCGCGTAGAGTTTTTTGTTCATCCTGACGGCACGGTGGTTCTCCTCCCCAAACTCCCCGCCTCGGCGTTAAGGGGTATCCTTGGGAGATCCCTGGGGCCGCAAACGATTACGCGGAACGGCCGCAAGGGCGCCGTCATCGTTGCCGCTGACGAATGGGAGCGCAAGACCCGGCGCAAGGGCAACCTGGCGGAGTTCTTTGCGTCCTCACCTCTGCGGCGGTCCGGATCGAAGATTGACCGCCTGCGCGGTCGCGTTCGCAAAGCGGGATTATGAGTTTTCTGGTGGACGCCTGCTTTCCAGATCCGCCCCCCTCTTCAAGAAAACCGGCCGGCAGGCCCCTGCCGTTATCCTCCATATGGTCTATAAAGCAGTCGTTTTGAGTTAGGTGACACTCACTGTCGCCGCAGCGCCTATTCGAAACCCCTGCGTCACTGCGCCCCGTGAGGCCCCTACCGCCGCCCATTTGGCTACTTCTACAGGTAGGCGACGTCCAAGTGAACCCTCAGATTGCGCTCGAGTCGTGGCCAGAACCCGAAGAGCCTTGTGCGACCCCAATCCGTCACGTACTATACTCAACCTTATACGAGGTCACGGTATGAGTTTCCGCTCAACTCGAATCAATGTTCTCGCCCTTTTGACTCTGGCTATTCCCGGGGCAGTGCGGTGCCGTTGTGCACGGGGGCAACAAGCGGGTCCGCTTCGGGAGTCCCGACAGATTCTGCAAAAGTTGGCGGATTTCTCGCCCGACCCATGCGGCCCTCCGTACGGAAGGGAGAACGACTGGCATTCCGCTTATGCTGAGTCCCTTCTTTTCCAGAAGGCAGAGCACATCGTCACCGAGGAACTGAACAGCCATACCGCCGGTCCGGGCTCGCCGCGGGAACATGCCGAACAGGCGTTGAGGAGACTCGAGCGTGTGAGTGCCGACGTCAACGCCTCCTGGCCTGAGATGAACCGCTTCCATTTTGAAGTGTTGGACCTCCCGCCTGCGTTGATTATCAAAATGTCGGTGCGTGCCGACGACACGTTCTCCGTCTTCGGCATCCCCGCGGAAGTTTCTGGCAAGCCCAATCGGTATTGGCACAGCATTGGTTGGGTGGGGGAGTCTGATGAGCACAACGTGCCGCAAACCCGTCTCGATCTCTATCCTCTGCACCGAGGGCCTTCTGGAAACGCGCGGTTCCTTGCCAGCTTCAGTTTTAGCGGCTGTGCAGGCAGCTTCGGCGTTGGCTATGATGCTTGGGAGTGGGACCCAAAAGGTGACGGGAATCTTGAGAAGATTATCAAACAGGCCGGCGCTTCTGGGCTGAGTGACAAAGTAGAGGGATTTCCACAGATCGGCAAGCTCCAAACCGAAGGCGCGGCGATTACTCTGCCGTATTGCTGGTTTTCGCCGATAGACACCTGGGACAATCCGAGTCTGTGCGCGGTCGATACTTACGACATCTCCGGCGACCAGATAAAGTTTCGCACCCGCGAATATAACCGACCCGACGTGCTGCCCATTGCTAAGGCCATCGAATATGCCGAGCAGCGGGACTACCCTGCCGTCCTCGCATATTGCGCTTCTGAGGATGTAGCGCGCAGGTTGGTCCGCGATACTGGGCCGTACTTTTTTGCCGGCGATCTCAAAGTGACCCCCACAGGAGAGGGAAAGGAGCGCGTCGAAATGGAATCCACTCGCGTTGACGTGGAGAAGCGCGCCGGCCGTTGGCTGGTAGTCGCATTCAGCTTCGAGTAGTGCCACTTATAAGGCTCGCGTCCGCCGCGTCAGAGTGGGACCTTGGCGGTTCACCTAGCAGGGCCAGAACTAAATCACGGGCACTTTACAGTGCACTCGGACGTTGGACTGACGGCACAGGTACGCGTATTTTGCGTGCCTGCGTGGCTTTTCGTCTCATCGTCGCGATTAGGGGTATCGTAACACCGGTCAATTTGGGAAGAACCACGGAGGAACGCAGACGGCGCGTGCCTCCGCGTTACCCAACGTCTGCGGCATCAGGCACTTCGCCGATGAACGGCCAAACCGTGCCTTAGGCGCGTCGCCGCCGAAGAATTCCGCCGAGGCAGCGCCAGACAGTTCGGCAGACAAGCCGAAGGATTCATCATGATGAGAATGAACGGCCTAACCACCGAAGTGGTAGCCGGACTGTCCAGCCATCGCTCCGCCCCGGCTATCTTGGGGCCAAATTCCTTCTTCCCCGGCCTCGCCATGGTGTTCATCGCTCGTTATGCCTGTATTTAGGGTAAGATCGTGTCTCCGCGTCTTGGCGCCTCGGCGCGAGAACAATTTGCAGGAATCAAAGATGCTATCTCGCGCTGAGACGCTGAGACGCAGAGGAATAAGTATCAGGGAGGATATAGGGAAGACGTGAGTCTGTTAACGGAAGTCATTACCGCGCGTGACCCGAACACTCGCAATCAATCATTGGACTCGCTGTGCCGCGCTGCCACGCGGGAAGACTTGTTGGGTGAATGTGCGGCGCTCGACCGTTTTCGCCGCAGCAGCGACAATCTCTACGAGCGCGTGCGGGCACTGTTTTTCCTCTATGCCATTCATCGGTTTCACATCTCCTCGCGGCCAGGGATCGGTTCACGCGCGCTGATTCCGTTTGCCGGTTACACCAATCTTCTGAAGCGCCGGTTTGAAGAAGCTCTGGATGTCTTCCTCGCCGCCCAGTCCGCCTCGGGGCCGAGTGCCGCCCTTTCCAGCGCGCTCGCGGCAGGCTACCGCTCACTGGGCTTCCAGACGCTCGCGGACCAGGTGCGGCGCAGCGTGCGCTCCGAGCGCGGCAATCAGTGGATGTTCCGCGCCGCGCATCCGGAAGACGCCCCGCTGCGCATTCGCCCCGAACTGCTGAAGCGCGAATCCCCCGATCAGCTCTTCCCCATCCTGCGCGAAGCCACCCCTGTCCGCATGGACCTGAGCCACAGCGGGTGGAGCGACATCTTCTTTCTGGGAATGGATTTCCCCGAGGGCGCGCGCGTGCTCAACATTTCCATCGACCTGAGCGTGCGCAGCGCCGGCGCGCCCCAGCCGCCCGTGGAAGCATGGTTCCGCGTCATCGATCAACCGGTGTTGCGCCTGGTCAGCGTCGACCTTCAGTGCAGCGCGGAAATCGGCTCGATTGCGGAAGTTTTCGATTTCGCGCACGACTACCTGGGACTGCTTAAGGCCGCGGTGATTGCTTCCGGCATCGTACCACCGGGCATGGAGGGCGCCGCTCAGCCTCTCGCCGACGTGCTGGCCCATTTGACCGGCCGGGCGGGCCACGGCGTCGAAATCGTCAGCAAGGTGAACGATATTCCCCGCGGCTCGCGCCTGGCCGTATCCACCAGCCTTTTGGCCTGCCTCATTTCCTTGTGCATGCGCGCGACCAACCAGATCCGCACGCTTACGGGCGGCCTGTGCGAAGACGACCGCCGCCTGGTGGCGGCGCGCGCCATCTTGGGCGAATGGCTGGGGGGCTCGGGAGGCGGCTGGCAGGATTCCGGCGGCGTTTGGCCCGGAATCAAGTTGATTCACGGCGTCGCGGCCCAGGAGGGCGACCCGGAATTTGGCGTCAGCCGCGGCCGCCTGTTGCCGAATCACCAGATTCTTGGCCCTGAGGAAGTGCGGCCGGAAACGCGCCAACAACTTCAGCAAAGCCTGGTGCTTGTCCACGGCGGTATGGCGCAGGATGTGGGCCCCATTCTGGAGATGGTCACGGAGAAATACCTGCTCCGTTCCGAAAGCGAGTGGCGCAGCCGGATTGAAGCCGGCGACATTTTCGATGACCTCATGGCGCGCTTGAAGAGCGGAGACATTCGCGGCCTGGGCGCCGGGACGCAGCGGAATTTTGATGGCCCCATTCAAACCATCATTCCCTGGGCGGGAAATCTCTACACCGACACGCTGATTCGCCGCGTGCGCGGAGAAATGGGCGACGACTTCTGGGGCTTCTGGATGCTGGGGGGAATGTCCGGCGGGGGCATGGGCTTTCTCTTTGCACCGCATTCCAAAGCCTCGGCGCAGGAGCGCTTGCAGGCCATCATGAGCGACACCAACCGTGCCATGGAACATGCGGTTCCCTTCGCCATGGAGCCCGTCGTCTACGAATTCGCCATCAACGAACAGGGCACCGAGGCCGTCCTCTTTGAAGCCGACTCGGCACTTATGCCGGCGGGCTATTACGGGATGGCCGTGCCCGCGCTTCTGCGCATGGAATCCCGCCTGCTTTCGCCCGTGCGCCGCCTGGAACTGGAACGCTTCACCGCCGCCTGCCACACCGTGCTGGAATTCCAGGGGATGGTGCAGCACGTCTTCGAGCACCTCATCCCGCAGAGCCCGCCCAAAGCCGACCGCTCGCAAAGCCTCGACGCGCTGCTCGAAACCTACGGGTTTGATCGCGTGGAGCACGAACAGATTCAGGCGGACTTGCGCGCCGGCCGCGTGGGCCTTGCGCAGAATCGCCTTCCCATCACCAGCCGCATCACCGACGTGGGCGCCGAAGATCTCTTTGATGCCACCGCGGGCGTGGCGCCGAAATACCAGGAAATCGGCAAGGACGCGCTGGCGGCGGGGATGGTGGCGGTGGTATCGCTCGCGGGCGGCGCGGGCACCCGTTGGACAAGAGGCGCGGGCGTGGTCAAAGCGCTCAATCCCTTCTGCCGATTGGGCGGCAAACACCGCAGCTTCATCGAGGTGCACCTGGCCCGCAGCCGGCGCACCGGACGCCTGTGCGGCACGCCTCTGCCCCATGTCATCACCACCAGCTACCTGACGCACGAGGCCATTCAGGCGCATCTTCTCGCCGAGCGCAATTACGATTATCCCGGCCCTTTATTGCTGTCGCCCGGCCGCTCCATCGGGTTGCGCTTTGTGCCCATGGAACGGGACCTGCGCTTTGCGTGGGAAGAGTTGCCACAGCAGATGCTCGACGAGCAGGCGCAAAAGGTTCGCGACAGCTTGCGCGCCACCCTCATCGCGTGGGCTCGGCAAATGGGCGAAGGCTCGAGCTACACCGATAACGTGCCGATGCAATGCCTGCACCCGGTCGGCCACTGGTACGAAGTGCCCAACCTGCTGCGCAACGGCACGCTTTTGCGGCTGATCCAGGAAAGGCCGCGCTTGAAATACCTCATGGTCCATAACATTGACACCGTGGGCGCCGACGTCGACCCGGGGCTGCTCGGTTACCACATCGAGGAAGGCGCAGCGCTGACCACCGAAGTCATCGCCCGGCAGGTGGAAGACCGCGGCGGCGGCCTGGCCCGCGTCGACGGCCGCGTGCGGTTAATCGAAGGGCTGGCCCTCCCCAGCGAAGAGATCGAATCCCGCCTCTCTTGGTATAACAGCGCGACCTATTGGATCGATATCGACAAATTGACCGAACTTTTCGGCCTGACCCGTGACGCCCTTGGTCGTCCTCAAGCAGTGAATGACGCGGTGCGTCACTTGGCGTCGCGTATGCCCACCTACATCACCCTGAAGGACGTCAAAAAACGCTGGGGGAAAGGCCAGGAAGATGTCCTGCCCGTGGCACAGTTTGAAAAGCTTTGGGGCGACATGACTTCCCTTCCGGAACTCCCCTGCCGGTTTGTGGCCGTGGCCCGCAAGCGCGGACAACAACTCAAGGAACCGGCACAACTCGATGGCTGGCTGCGCGATGGGTCCGCGGCATACGTCGAATCCCTCTGCGACTGGGGCCCTTGAAGCACCCACCACCCACGCTAAAGTTTTGGCGAAGAGTGCCGATGAAACAGGCGGAAGGGCCTGTGGCGCTGCACCGGCTGGCGTCGCGGATGGCCCCGGTTTCACAACACGCATTTCATCCGACCTCATCGAGGAGCGGCGAGCGGTGATTTCCATAAAAAAGTACATGGACCTGGACTCGAGCGAGCTGAACAAGTACCACCCGCCGAGCCCCGAGGAACTTCTGACCTCGATCCTGGAGGCCTATCGGGCGGCGCTCGGCGCCATGGGAAACAGCGGGCTGCGCGCCTGTCCAGCACTGGGCCCGGGCCTTCAGCGCAGCCTGATGCTGCTGGTCGAAGGTCTGGCCAAAACCCTTACTCCCCCGCTCGTGAAGGAGACGGAAGGGCAGGTGGAGCAGCACCTCCAGGAATGGGGCGAACAGACGGCCGAATACTTCCAGCAACGCGCCGGCGACGTGAAGGAAATCCTGATGGTGCTGGCGCGCGCGGCGGAATCCGTGGCGGAGCGCGATCAGCGTTACGCCGCCCAATTCGGCGAGTTTCACAAGCGGCTTCAGGCACTCGCCAAACTCGAGGACCTGCCGCAACTCCGGGCCGCGGTGGTGCGCGGGGCCAAGGAGCTTAGGACCTGCGTGGATAAGATGGAGCAGGACAGCCGCGAATCCGTGGCGGCGCTGCGAACGCAGGTTTCCACCTATCAGACGAAACTGGAAGAGGCGGAGCAACGCGCCTCCCATGACACCCTGACGGGACTGGACAATCGCCAGGGAGTGGAAAGCAAGCTGCAGCGCCGCATCGCCGCGAAGCAACCTTTCTGCGTGGTCATGCTGGACCTCAATGGGTTCAAGCAAGTTAATGACACCTACGGACACGAGGCGGGCGACGATCTGCTGAAGCAATTCTCCACCGAATTGCGCTCGGCTTCCCGGGCCACGGACGCGGTGGGCCGCTGGGGTGGCGATGAGTTCATCGTGATCCTTGATGGCAACCTCACCGAAGCCCAAGGGCACGTCGAGCGCATGCAGAAATGGGTCTTCGGCAGCTACACCCTCCGCATCGGGTCGCAGGGGCCGAAAGTGGATATGAACGCCGCCACGGGTCTGGTCGAGTGGCAAGCCGGCGAGACCATCAAAGAGGTTCTGGCGCGCGCCGATGCCCTCATGTACAAACAGAAGGCGGAAGCGCACAAGCAGCCACCCGCGACGCCGGGCGCCCGAGTGAATTAGCACGTTTTTCCCTCCCTCGAAATGACCGCGCCGAAGAGTTCATCCGCAACCTGGGAAGCTCAATAAATCTCTCCGCAAACGCCCGAGGAGAAAACCTGTCACCGGCCGCGTCACGAAGCCTCGCCAAGATCAAACCCGGAAGAGGCCGCGGAGATGGGGCCGAGCAGCGTCCAGAGCATGCCCGCAGAAACCAGCGGCAGGAGGCCGAACCCCACAAAGACGGGAACATAAGAAAAGTGGTCAAGAACCCAACCGGTAAGGAGCGCGAAGATCATGCCCCCCAAACCCGATCCCATACTGGCAATCCCCCAGATTGAGCCCACCACGTTCTTCGGAAACGCATCGGCGGGAAAGGCCAGCATGATGGAACAACACCCTGTATACCCCAGCATGGCAAGAGACACCAAGGCAATGGAAACACGTACGTCCGGCGCAAGAACCGCAGGAATGGCGCTGGCCATCAACATGGCGAAGATGGATACTCCACCTTTGCGAGCAACATTCAATGACAGGCCGCGGCGCAGCATCCATCCGGAAACCCAACCCCCCAATATGTTCCCGAGGCCTGCCACGCCAAAAGGAATCCAGGCGTACTTCCCGATCGACGCCATGCTGAAATGACGCGCGCTCTTGAGATACTCCGGAAACCAGAAAATGTAGAAGTACCACACCGGATCGAGCAGCACTTTGGAAAGCGTGAAACTCCAGACAAACCGCGTGCGCAAGAGTTTCCCAATAAACACCTTGGGCGGCTTAACCTCGCTTTTCACCCCTTCGGGCGTGTGGTAGAGCCAGCCCCAGATGGCGATCCAGATGTATCCGAGCAATCCCACTCCCACAAAAGCCTGCCGCCAGCCATAATGGAGCAGCAGCCATACGACTATCGGCGGCGCCAGGATTGCCCCAACGGCGGAACCGCTGTTGAAGATTCCCGAGGCGAGGGCGCGCTCTTCCGTAGGGAACCATTCTGCCACAACCTTGACGCTGGCCGGCCAGTTGCCCGCTTCACCCGACCCGAGCAGGAATTGAAGCACGCCCAGCGACCTCGGCCCGCGCGCCAGTCCATTGAGCATGCCCGCGGCGGACCACCACGCCATCGTCAAGGCAAAGCCCAGGCGCGTTCCCAAGCGGTCGAGGAGCGGCCCGGAAATTCCATTGCCGATGGTGTAAGCCAGCATGAAGGCAAAGACCACGCGCGAATACGCCTGGTGATCCATCCGGAACTGATTCATAAGGACCGGCGCCGTCACCGAAAGCGTTTGGCGATCCAAATAGTTAAGCGCCGTCGCTGAGAACGCCAGCGCGACCATCAACCATCGCAAGGAAGGGTGGGAACGCCTCATGATTGAAGATCCACGCGGACGACTTCGTAAGGATGCACCTGAGGAATGGTCAATTCCACCCAGCCATTCGCGACCTTCCAAGAAGGCGCAGTCCCGCTCCAGAGCAGCGACGCTGATTTCGCGGTCCGGCCTTGAGGAATCCGCAGGCCCACGCGCACATTCTCGATCGGCAGGAACGACTCCTGCACCAGGAGCTTTTTCCAGATGTTTCCGGTGTTGGCGAATAGGTGTAATAGCAAGGTGTCCCGCGAGGCGGCAAATTGGCACGACAGGCCCGGACGGTACCCAAGCTCATAAGTTCGCGTCGCCCGCAACGAAGGGGCAAGTAGTGAGCCGACGTAAGTCCGCAAAGACTCGTTCAGGGTTTCCTCGTAAACCGCCTCCAATCCCGACCCGATATAAATCACGCTTCCCTTCCCATGATGCCGGCCGATGACCGCCGGTCCCAGCGCGCGGCGATGCCCACGGTCGTACGTCTCCGCCAGCATCGGCGCCTCCACTGGCTGGAATACCGTCACCTGCGGATCCTGAGGAATCAGCCGGTTGGGCATATGGGCAGGCCGGAAGGAAGTCAAACGCAGATAGAGATCCGGCATCTCCACCGGCTCAGGGGAAGTCAACGTTGCGCTGAATATATCAGCGAGACCATAATCCTTACGTAGGCGTCCGAATTCATCGGCCACGGACGTCAAGTGCGTCGCCAGTAGCGTCCCGCCGCCCCCGACGTATTTCTCCAGCATCATGCACTGTGCATCGCTGAGACAAACAACATTGGGAGCATAGATGAACGGGTACTTTGCCAAACGTTCCGCCGTCATTTCGAAATCCAGGAACGGCTCGGCGTCGTAACTCAGATCTTTCAAAAGCTGATAAGCCCCGCAGTGGTAATTGCGATAGTTTTCGGGAACAAACTTCTCCCCTTTGTAATATTGAATGGTCTGAGTTCCCGTCAGGATGCCCGCCTGCGGTTGGGGTGCGACGGAGCGCAGCAAAGCCTCGTGTTTTGCGGCAAAATCCAAAACGCTTTTAAGCCCGCCCACCACGGGGCCATCCGGGACTTCCGGGGGTTGGTAAAACAGGCGATTGAGGCCCCAATAGCAGTAGCCCGCGCCGGCCGCGGTCGCTACTGCGGCATCCAGTCGCAGGCGCTCCCCTTCCACCGGCGCGCTGTACCAGCCGCGCACCGTCTTGTCCTTCAAATGCTGGCAGTTGTATTCGGTGTGCGAGCTGATATAAGTCCAGATCACTTTGCCGGTGGATTGGCCGATGCGCAGGTTGAAGAGTTTCTCCTCCGGCGTGTCCGCCGCCTCAAACATGAAGCCGTCCACGTATCGGTACGCGCGCGACCGCCAGTCACCGCCCAGCAGTCCGGTGTCGTTATACACGATGGGGACGTCGCGCACCTGCCGCACCATTTCGCAGATTTCCTGCATGAATTTCTCCACCACGTCTTGCGTCAGCCATTGCTGATATTCAAAGTTGTCCTCCCTGGTGGTGGCGGCGTTTTGTAGGGGAATGCTTTTCCCTCGCGCCTTCTGGTACGCCGTCTGGCAATACTGGCAATGGCAGCAGTGCATTCGTTGATCCATGCCCTGGTAGGGGCCGTCGAAGTACATCAAGTCCACAGGATAGTTGGTGACCACCTCTCGCACCCTTGCCCGAACCTCTTCTCGCAGCGGACTGTTCAGGCATCCTTCATTAAACGTGGTCCAGCCCATGTGCCGCGTCACGTAGGGACGGCCGTCGGCGTCGCACCGCATCCAGTCCCGGTACAGGGGATTCGCCGAATGCACATCCATGAAGGGATGATTGAGCGGGTTGTATGCCACCACTTTCAGCCCCGCAGCATGAAACAAATCAACCGTGCGGCGAAAAGGGTCGCGGTCTCCCAATTCGGGATGGTGCGGCAATTTCGTTTGGGTCGGGAAATAGGCCACGTAGGAAAAAGTGGGATAACGGATGGCATTGCAATTGAGCCGGCGCGCAATCTCCAACGCCTTCTCCGGTTCATAATCTAGCGAGGGATAAAAGGGTGGAGCGTACCCCTCGGCAATCATCAGCCGGACCGATCGAATCCATTCGAAGGAAGGCTTGAGGGAGGATGAAACTTCGCGCGGAGGCAAAGCGATGCTGTAACTCGCGTTCGTTCCCAGCTTCGCGAACGCCGCACCCGCACTCGCCCGCTGCAAGAGTTGACGTCGGCTGATCTTTTCCATGGGGTTGGGTTCCTCTCGATGGTTTGCTCAAGAGCGCCCCAAGGATGTCACCGCTAAGCCTCGGGGTCAACACCATAGTGGTTGGGAGGTGGGCTCCGCCTAACCCGGGGGCCACATACTGCCATGCCTCGCTGCCCATAATCAATATAAGCCGTGTATTTTCAACAATATAATCGGATTGGTGAAATTAAATTCTGGAAGGGGTGGGAAATGCAGCTATCTGCTTTATTTTCATGCATATAATCGTCTTCTAGGCGCAATTCATGTAACGTATTTATTTTTAGACATAGGCAGGAATGTCGACAAAATGCCGTCGTTCTGAAATTCGCCGCACTGCGATTACGTCTTGCATTTTCAATTATATAGAGCTATTTCGCGTGTAATCATCACAAGCCTTGTATTTCAGTAATCTAATTGGATCGAGGGAACTTTTCATTTTCCCCCGCCTTGTCTTCAATAACATTCCGGCTTCGAATGTAAAAAAATTTTCGCCCCTTTTTAACTCAATCACGACAACTGGCTTATTTTCAATAACTTGATTGTTCATACGCCTCAGGGGGAGTTCCACCAACTAGCTTTGTTATCATCAACATCCTTTGGGAAAAGTTTTATTCGCCGTTTTCCTCAACATCGTTTTCGTCCGGATCACCTCGGAACGTTGCCATCTTATGTTCGTAGCGTTTGAGCTTCAGGCGCAGGTTGGTGATCCGTCAGGCCTCCCTCAAACTGGATGGGAATGCTCCTGGTTCCGCCGAATCGCGGCCACTTTCTCCTCCGTCATTTGCGGACTTTTTACTAGAGACATGGAAACCTCCTGAGGGCAGGGGTTAGTGAATAATGCCTAGTGGCTAGTGGTCGGCAATCCGCGTTCAGCCTCGCTGCGCCATTTCACCCTGACATCGTACTCCACTTGATAATGCAGCTCGTTGGCGGCCACTATCGATTGGAAACTGTTCGAATTTGAAGATGATGAGTACATTAAGTCCGAAGTTCCTTTCAAGATTCCTACGGGTAGTAATATGAAATTTGGAATTGCTCATTTCACTGATTTTTAGCCTAGTAACCGGATTGCGCAGCGCGGCGAAGTTGTTCTGATCGGTGAGATTGCCGTGGACCGTGTTGTTATCGACCGTCGTAGCGGCGCTGTTGTGCTGGACGGTGAGGTCGCCGCCCACCATGTTGTTCACCACTGTCACGGGGGCGGTGTTGTTCTGCACCTGGAGGTTGCCGCCCACGGTATTTCCCGCGCACCCCGGCGACGCCGTCCCGATCAGCAGCGCGGTTCCATTATCGTGGAACTGAAAGTCGCCATGGACGCTCGAGCCGCAGACTTGGTCCGTGCCCGCACTGACGGGAAGGTTACGGATCTGCAAGTTCCCTCCAATGCTCACCGCCGGACCGATGGAGAAGCTTCCTCCGCCGTTAATCTGCAGATCGTTGCCCACCGTGCTGTTACTGATGGTAAGGCTGCCCCGGTTCATCTGGAGATTGCCCGTCACAAAGCTGTTGTTCCCCATCACCACGGTGCCGCCGTTTTGCGTCATGTTGCCGGTGACACCGCCATTCGAGATCGTCAGGGTGCCCGCGTTCACCTGCAGGCGGCCGGTAATGGTGCTGTTGTTCTGAAGCACGAAGGTGCCTCCGGATTGCGTCACATTGCCGTTAACGCCGCCACTGGTGAACGTGCACACCTGGCCGACGGAGACCGTCAGGCTGCCCTGGTACGTGCCGGTGTATTCCCCATTGCAGTTGGTGCCGTTCAGGACGCTGGCGTTGGCGGTGATGGTGAAGGTCTGTGAGACCGGAGTGGCCGCCAAGTAGTTGGTGTTGCCCGCCTGAGTGGCCATCACCGTTACCGTTCCTGAGGCCGTGGTGGTCAGCAGATTGCCGATGACCGTGGCGGGGCCGGAAATCACGCTATAGCTCACCGTCAACCCCGAGCTGGCGGTGGCGGTTAAGGTAATCGTGCCCGGACCGGTTTGGGTGGGAATGCCGGGGAAGGTGATGGTCTGACTTGCCGGGTTGATCGTGAAAGGGCCGCTGGCGCTGCCTTGGTAATTCGTATCGTTTACCGTCACCGTCACCGCATAGCTGCCGGCGTTGGTATCAGGAGCGCCCGTCCAGACGATGGCCAGGCCCGCCGGCACGGTGGTGGCCGTGGGCGTCAGCGGACTGCCCGTATACGTCTGCGTCAGGTTGCTCAGAGTCACCGTAGCCGTTGCTTGATTAATCGTCAGCGTGCCGGGGGAATAGGTAATGGTGTAATTGCCCGCGGCAAGGCTGCACAACGTGGTATAGGTCCCCGCGGAGGTGGAACTCGATACCAAGGGGGTGGAACCTGTTGGCAAATTGGGTGCGGTGATCGCATAGGCGTAGCAACTCGGGTTCGTGCTAAGAGTGGGCGATGTAACGCTGTAACTGGGCGTTAAGGGGCTGCGTGGTCGGATCGGTCAACTGGGTAATACGGCCTACGGGGCTGCCGCTGCTATTGAAGACCTGCCCCTTCAGAACCCAGGCCGAGCCGACAACTTCCGCCCATACCACCAGCACGTTGCCGTTGACGGGATTCACCGCCATGAGCATCAAGGCTCTCTCACCCCCGTCAGCAGGCGTGACATTGATCGCGGAGCCGACGGGCCCCGCCGTGCTCATTTGCTGGATGAAGAAAGCACCACCGTTGTCGGCCATCGCCAGCCAGACGTGTCCGGTGACGGGGTTGAACTCTGCGTCCTCGCCATAACCTCCGGAAGGGAGACTGAAGGGTCCGTTGGTAAAGCTAAGACGACCGCATATTGACCGGTTCGCGGCTGGAAAGTGATGAGCGGTGTGGTGACGGCCGACGGCGTCGTACTCGGATCCGGTGCGTCGACTTTGATTGGATAAGTTGCAGTGATTCCGTAATCCTGTGCCAAGGCCGTGTGAACGGCCGCCAGCCGGAAAAGCAGTCCTGCGGCAATCAGAATTAAGGTGGTGGGCTAGGCCATGGCAATCGCTCCTCATCAATGGACTCGCAAGGCCCGAGGGCTTTGCCCCTTGGAATCGGAATACGTTCCCATCCAGGACAGGGGGAAGAACGATGTGATCGCACCGTCCTTCGGCCGGCGTTCAATCTGTTGATGTTGTGAAGAGGGGGCCCTTATACGAGGTTAAAATTAAGAGACGTTAGGCAAAATGTCAAGTCAAAGTTGGGTCAAAGACATTCATCGGCAGTGCAGGTCGCCGTGGGGCGGGGCGGCGCCCACTGGGGCGTGGGCATCCTGCACGCGCTACGGCTAACACTGGCTACCCGCTGCCCAGGACCCCGAAAAACGCTCGTACTGGATGGCGACTCCGGTTGCGCAGAGCACAGCTTTGCGGCTGCGGAAGCGCAGAGCTCGCCGCAATCCGCCACGCAATTCGCCCGGCGGATCAATGCAGTCCGAGGAAGGCGTAACGAAGAATGAACAGCCCGGTGAGAACCCAGAGCAGGGGACTGATTTCGCGCTGTTTTCCCGTGGCGAGTTTTAGGAAAGTGAAGGAGATCAGTCCGAGGCTGAGGCCTGTGGCGATGCTGAAGGTGAGAGGGGTCGCGACCAGCGTGAGGAAGGCAGGGAAGGCGTCGGTGAAGTCGTCCCAGCGGACTCTGGCCACGGCTCCGCACATGAGGGAACCCACAATGATGAGGGCGGGGGCGGTGGCGAACGAGGGGATGGCGGCGATCACGGGAGCGCAAAACATGGCGGCCAAGAAAAACGCGGCGATCACCAGATTGCCGAGGCCTGTGCGAGCCCCCGCCGCCACGCCCGCAGCGCTTTCAATGTAGCTGGTGACGGTGGAGGTGCCCGTCAAAGATCCCATGATGGTCCCGAGCGCATCGGCCATCAAGGCGCGGCTGGCGCGGGGAAGTTTGCCGTCGCGCATGAATCCGCCTTCTTCGCACACGCCGATCAGAGTTCCCACGTTGTCGAAGAGGTCGACGAAAAAGAAAATGAAAATCAGGTCGCCGAGGCCAAACTTGGCTGCCGCGCGGAGATCGAGCTTCAAAAAAGTGCCGCCGGGGTGGGGAAGGGAAAAGAGATGCGCGGGCCAATGGGTGAGGCCGGCAGGAATTCCTGCCAAAGCTGTGGCAGCGATGCCGAGAAGGATGGCGCTGCCGACGCGATTGGCCATGAGGATGGCGATTAGCAGCAGGCCCACCGCCGCGAGGATAACTCGCTTGTCGGAAACTGGGCCCAACGCCACAAACGTAGCAGGATGCGCGACGATAATATTAGCGTTACGGAAACCAATGAAGGCGATGAAAAGACCAATTCCCGCCGCCGTGCCGTGCTTAAGGCAGTCGGGAATGCCATTCACAATCATCTCGCGCACGTTGGTGAGGGTGAGCAACAGGAAGAGCAGGCCGGAGATGAAGACCACGCCGAGCGCCGTCGGCCAGGGCACCCCTCGCCCGATGACAATCGAGTAAGTGAAGTAGGCATTCAGGGACATGCCGGGCGCCAGCGCGATGGGATAGTTGGCCCACAGTCCCATGATGAGCGTGGCCAGCGCGGCGGAAATGCAGGTGGCGAACAGAACCCCTTCCACGGGCATGCCGGCTTCGGAAAGGATGCGCGGGTTGACCACCACCACATAGGCCATGGTCATGAAGGTGGTCAGCCCCGCCAGCATTTCGCGGCGAATCGTGGTGTCGTTTTCCCTGACGTGGAAGATGCGCTCGAGCAAAAGGCGTTTCTCCTCGATGAAGATGGGCCACTATAAGTGGGGAGAAGGTTTTCGTCAACGGGGTTGGCTGCCCGCGCTGCACAGGCGCATGTAATTTCAGCGGTGCTTCCTGTATTTTACGAAATGCACACTCCGACAAAATCTGATCCCGGGATAAATTCGCTGGTGGGGAATCTTCATCCCGTGCCCGAGGGGAACTACGGGAAGTTGCCGTACATTTACCTGGCGTATTTGGCAGCGGGAATTTTGTGGTTCTGGCTGGACAGTCGCAAGACACGGCAATTGTAGCCCCCAGCAATTTGGTACGTCAGCGACGGCTTATCCCGGCGCGGCGGAGTCCCGCGGCTCGACGTGCGAATAACTGGCTTTGTTTACTACAACATCTCAGGATAGAGGGATCTTCAGTGAGGTTGGCGTTGAATTTTACGATGATGTGACTTGTTTTCAATAACATCTCAGGGTTTTTGATAACCCCTTTGGCTTCAGTAAGTTCTCAGGGTAAGTGACAAAATGTCTGATTGCTATCCTTTGTTTTCAACAACTTCTGGGGAGCAACCTTCATTTTCATGTTGCGCGTTCGTTGGATCGGGCCGCAAACGGTCAAAATGACCTTGCCAAGAGCCCACACCGCCGGGCACAGGAAATTACCTGAATGCTGTAGGGAAGTGCTATGCCGCACCGCACCCGTGATGCATACCGTACTCATGTAACCATTCTAGACTACACGCCGCCGTGAGTCAAGAGAAATCTGCCCGGCGCATGTCGAAACTTTCGGATGTCCTGAGGACGTGGCGAACGAACCGTTAGGGGAATCATAGAAAAACTTAATTGCATTCATCAAAACAATCCATTTGTATTTCCCCTGCGATTGGATTATTTTTCTGTGTTACCCAGCGAATACAATTGTTAAGCCCGAGAGAATGCAATCTTACCGCACAACCACACCTACAGGGAGGACACCAAATGACCTTATCGCGTGGGAGAAACCGAGTGTTGGCAGGGCATGAACTCCCCTCTTTTTTCTTAGCGTTGGCTTTTGTGACTTTTTTTGCTTCCACGCCTTGTGCACAGGCCCAGCAAACCTTGGGCGGAATCAGGGGCACGGTGACCGACCAGAGCGGCGCCTCGGTGCCGGATACGGTGGTGACGGTGGTTGGCGACGAAACCCGGCTGACGCGCTCGAAGAAAACGAACGCGCAGGGCGAATACGAAATCCCCGACCTGCCCATCGGTCCCTACACTCTTACCTTTACGCATAATGGATTTCTAACTGACTCGGTCCCCGCAATCCTGGTGCAGGCCAATCGCACTGCCACGGTAAACGTCTCGCTGAAGGTCGGGCAGGTCAGCACCACGGTTACCGTTGAGGATAAGGCGCCCTTGATGAATGCCGTTGACACGACGAACGGCTACGTTCTGGAAAAATCCCAGATCCAGTCCATCCCCCTGCCCACGGGCAGTTTTACGGGGCTCGCCATCCTCTCTCCCGGCGTCAATGCGGAACTCCCCAGCGGCAGCGGCGCCAACGCCGGCTTGGGCAACCAGCCGATTTGGGCAAACGGCCAGCGCGACACCAGCAACAGTTTTCTGCTTAATGGAGTGGATGCCAGCAACATTTTCAATGGTAAAAGCACCAGCCAAGTGGCTTCCTCCCGGATTGTCAATAACACGGGCGTCGCCTTGGTCTCCAGCACGGGCATCGGGGTGATTCAGACCACGGCGTCGCCGTATCTGGCCATTGGTCAGGCGCTGCCCACACCCGCTCCGGAGACCATCGAAGAAGTTCGCGTGAATACCTCGATGTACGACGCGCAGCAGGGATCCACCAGCGGCGCGCACATTGACATGAGCACGGCATCGGGCACGAATAAAACCCACGGCGGCCTTTACATCCACCACGGAACGAACTGGCTGAACGCGGCCCCCTATTTCTTCAACGCCGACCCCACCGTACCGCAAGACCAGAAGGTCCCGGCACTGCATCGCGAGTTGCTGGGTGGCACCTTCGGCGGAGCCCTGATGAAAGACAAACTTTTCGGCTATGTGGGCTTCCAAGACCTCCACGACGGCGACGGGGAAATCGGCATTTCGCGGCTGACCGTTCCCTTCGGCTTGTCCAATGACCGTTCGGCGAGTGCCCTGGCCAATATCGCCAACACTAATTTCAACATTCCCTATGGTAATCCGACGATATCGGCGAGCCAGGTCGATCCCGTGGCGCTGGCGATATTCAATTACAAACTGCCTAACGGCCAGTACATGATCCCCAATGATGATGGACACGTCCCCACCCTGGCGGTACCGGGCAATGCTTACGTGCCGGGGACGGCGGTCTTTTCCGCGCAGCAGTTGGTGACCAACCTCGACTGGAACCGGTCCGCCAACGATATTATTTCCCTGAAATACTATTTCCAGGACGATCCCACCAATGCCCCCTACGCTTACTCCATGGTTGCCGGGTTCACCCAGCATTTGGCTTCCGGCAGCCAAGTGATCTCCCTCAGCAACATTCAAACCCCCTCGGCCAATTTCAGCATCATCGAAACCCTGGGTTTCGCGCGGGAGAATGTCTACAGTTCCGTCGCCCAAGCTTTTGCGCCGCAGCAGATCGGTCCGGGAGGCCCCAGCATCAACACCTACGGATCAACCCGTTTTCCCGGGATCAGCATTGTTGATATTTTAGGAATTTCCTCTCCCAACAACGTCAATGGCGTGCCGCTGGGGGATGCCAGCTTGAATATCGGCCAAGGGTCCGCTTCCCAGGGAGCCTTTACGGGAGTTACCCAGAACCGCCTGATGCCTTCCTTCAACGCCACATGGAACCGGGGCAGGCACACCATAGCTTTCGGAGGAAGCTTTTCCTATACGCAACTTGCGGCGCTCGATGACCGGACCGGGAATGGCGTCATCTCCTCTGCGGATTTTTCGCAGTTTCTGCAAGGAGTTCCAACCCCCAACTTCATATTCCAGTCCACCGCTTTCCTCCAGGGCAACGCCAGCCGCTATTACCGTGCCAATCAAACGGGGGAGTATATTCAAGACAAATTCCAGCTCCGCCCCAACCTTAGCCTCACCGGCGGCCTGAGGTTCGATTGGGACGCTGGCCTGACGGAGAAATACGGCCGCATTTATAGCTTTGACCCCAGCCTTTACAACTATGATGCGGCGAGCGACACCATCACCTCGAATGGATTCATCCTCGCCGGAAACAACAAACAGTTCCCCTCCAAAGGTGTCAGTGACACAACCCTTACGGGCCGGCAATGGGGGATTGCGCCCCGTCTGGGCATGGCCTGGTCGCCCAAGAGGTTTCACGATAAGATTGTGGTCCGTAGCGGTGCGGGGATTTACTACGACCGGGGCGAACTTTTCACCTACCTCTCCCCCGGCTACGCGGCGGGCGAAACCACCGCCGGGCCTTTCGGCGTCAACCAGAGTCCACCTTTCGTGGGCACGTCATTCTGTAATCAGACTGCTCCCTATCTGGGCTATGTTTCTACCTGTAGCACCACCCTGGAAAATCCCTGGACCCTTGGACCGGCCCCCACGGGCAATCCCGCCAATGATTATTTGCCGAATATAGCCGCCATCCTCGCCAACCCCTATCAGCAACTTCCGGCTTTCGCCTTTTACGACCGGGCGAACAAGCTGCCCTACACGATGAACTACACCTTCGACATCCAGTGGCAGCCGCGCCGTGACTTGGCGGTCGACGTTGGTTTTGTGGGCAATTCCGGCCGTCATGGGGTCATGCCCATTCCCTTCAACCAGCCGGAGATCGCCAGCCCCACCCACCCCATTCATGGCCAGTACTACACCTACGGCTACACGGTTCTCGATCAAAGCGGGAATCCCCTCCAGTTGCCCGGCGGACATGGGGCTATGGCGTCTACCTATGAAGGCGGCAACGACGACTTGCGCGTTCCTTACATCGGCTATTCCGCGGAATCGGAAAGTTACAAAGCCATCGGCGTTTCCAATTACAACGCGTTGCAGACCCACGTGGAAAAGCGGCTGAGCCATGGGGTGCAGGTGGGCTTCTCCTACACCTGGTCGCACGCCTTGGATGAGCAGAGCGCCATGGGCCTCTTCTATAACGGCAACAACCCCCTGAACCCGCACAGTGCCTATGCCTCGTCGGACTTTAACCGCACGCATGTCCTCAACTTCAACTACCTATA
>Ga0326728_10007819_pt1 | contig 27047 bp, 53 predicted proteins | sample MB3enrmetagenome_FD_207602 | JGI IMG/M metagenome (GOLD analysis project Ga0326728, IMG submission 207602) | Lab enriched peat soil microbial communities from McLean, Ithaca, NY, United States - MB31MN | ecosystem: Environmental > Terrestrial > Soil > Wetlands > Peat | place: USA: New York...
TATCCGCAATAACCCGCGATGGCCTTGATCTCATCATTGCGGATCTGCGAAGCGTCGGTGTAGGTTGCGCCCGTCTCGCTGGTACGCTTGCCAGCGCTGCGCATGGCCACCATGAAGCCACGTGCATCATACGTGCCAACGGGGGGAATGACCAGCGAAAGACTGGTCAGCTTGCGATGGTTGGTTGGGAGAGGCGCTTTATAGCGCTTGACCTTACCCAACGCTTGACCCGTCTTAGGGTGTTCGGTGTTGGGTACTAGGTGCAGGTTGCGACCGATGACACGTTCAGCTTGCGCCCCTTCGGGCAACGCAAGCGACTCCTTAGCGTGCTGTAGGAGAAGCAACGCAAGGGCTTGATCCTGGGATGATGACATGCTGGATACCTCCGCCTCTAGCGAAAAGTAGGTGGTGAATGGGAGCGGGCTGCGTCTTCTAGTTCGTGGTGTGGCGCTCGAATTGCAGTTTAGCAAAAGCTATGCCGGGTTTGATCGACTTTGATAGAACTGTAAAGGGTTCGAGAGGGGTTTGGCATAGTTCTTGACGTTTTCGATCTGTTTAAGTGGCATGTCGCTTGCTTTGCTGATGATTGGCATGGTACTGGCTAGTTAGCAAGGGTTGTGCCAAGGTTAGAGGAGGGTCGGACGATGGGCGGAGGGGTTGGAGCGGGAAAAGGGTGGGAATGGGACGCTCGGGCTGGCGAATCGGCTCCCAAACGGGGGTCTAATAGCTATCTGGGGACTAATTATGATGGTTGAGAACCCGCAGCAATTCCTCTCCCTGCCACTTTGATAGTGAAAACGACCCAAAACGAGCCAAGATCTCCCACAATCCGCCACTAAATCCCACTTTATGGGCATTCTCTGCCACTCACACGCCACCTTTCACCACTCATTACCAATTTAGAACCCACCAACCAAAACTATACCTACCTTAGCTCATCAGCACTGTGAAACAAAATGAAGCAAAAGGAAATAAAATCACGGAAAATCACGGCGTATTCTTGCATCTTTTCTTTGGGCCCCAAACACAAGCCCATTCAGGAGCTGCATGAAGAAGTTTTTCTCGTGTCTTTTGGTTTCGTTATTCTGCCTCTTTACAACCTCTTCCTGCGTGGGGCCCTCTAAGATGCCTAATGCCCAATTAGTCCGCCACGCTGGCAAATCCACTGTGGCTCTGGTCTATTACGGACACGACTCAGACGTCCCTGACACTGAGATCCATCCATTCTGCTCTGGCGTTTGGGTAGATGACACTCACATCCTCACTGCCTATCACTGCGTCAAAGCCATGCAGAAGCACGAGCAGCAGAAGCAAGACGCTAGGGAGGCTGCACAGAAAGCCAAGAACGCTGCTTGTGAAGGCATGGAGCTTCTCTTTGGCATGTGCGATCCTGATGCAGTAGTTCCTCACAAAGAGATTGAACTAGACGGCCTAGGCGTTCACTTCATTCAGCAAGCAGAAGTAGACCAGATGGGAACTGAGCCCACTGCCTGGCACTTGAGCAGAGTGGCTAGCTGGGATTTCGACCATGATCTGGCTCTATTGAAAGCTACTGGCAGGGCTGTTCCTGCTCACGAAATTGCCGAACTAGCTGATGAAGTTCCTGCTACTGGCGAGTTCGTTATGGCTGTGGGTCATCCCAAGGGCTTCTACTGGACTTTCTTGAAGGGCACTGTGGCTGGCTACTGGGAGACCACTCCTGCGGAAGATAGCAAAGCCCCGTACCTGCAAGTGCAAATCCCTATCTTCCATGGCAGCAGCGGAGGCGGAGTCTTCAACGCTTATGGACAGTTAGTTGCTATCGTGGACTCTATGCCAGGACTACCAGCGGAAGGCCTTTGCATTCCTGTAGTTAGCATTCGTGACTTCTTGAAAGCCCACCGCAGCATGGAAGCACTGCATACACTCAAAATCGGCAGATAACGTATGATCAGGAGATGGGCTCTCTTCTTCTTTAGCCTATTAGCCCTGCTATCTGTCTTTCGGGTAGGGTGTTATGGTCTGCCTCCTGTGGTTCCTAAGCCAGGCGGATTCGAGTACACTCACAAGCCTGCTTATGATGGCAAACCCAAACGTGTTATCAGCATTTGGATTGATAAGGACTTTGTTGATTACGATCAGAAATACATCGCTGAGGCAGTGACTAATTGGAACTTAGCGCTCAATGGCTATATCAAACTACGGATTGTTAGCACCTCTCTCGATTTGGAGGGAGGTAAGGTGGATGAGCTTGTGGCTTGGGGAGGGACGGATGGTTGGGTCTTCCTCAAAATCGATCACAACAACACCTTCATTCCTAAGGCCGAAGAGGGATACCACGTCCTTGGCTTTACCGAACACATTGGGGGCAGGCGTCTAATGCTGGTTAGAGACAGGATCAACTACTACGATGTTGAGGGCGTTACCATGCACGAGATTGGGCATTTGCTAGGCTCTCCGCATGTAGGGGATCGTCTCATGCATCCTGTCTTTGAAACCACTCGTGGGCAGTGCATCGATTGGGATACCATTGCTGCTGTAGCTAAGTATCAGAAGCTCCCTGTGGATAGGCTCAACTTCTGCGTGGATAAGATAGAGGCAAATGATGACTCAAAGGAAGGCCTTGAGGTTCTTGAACCTGTCGATCATTGACAGGAAGTCATTAGCGTTTGTTTCGTAGCGCGTCTCCAAAGGTTCCAAACTCAGGCGGTTGGTCTCTTGGACATCGTGATAGTCGTAGACCTCTAGAACGTTCTGGTAAGTGCGCCAGATGATTTGGATAGGTGGCATGACGGCTTGGTAGGTGAATAGTTTGGTTCCTTTTTCAGCATTGCCATCGAAGTTGATGTGGCTGGTCCAACGTGTGTAATGTGAAGCGTAGTAGCTGATTTCTTTTAGGTGTGTTCTGGTTGGGCAGGAGAAGTCTGGCAGGTAGAAGTGGTCCTCCGTTTCCTCAATGGGTTGATTTTTGAGAGGAAAGAACTGGCAGCTGGCAGATAGGGCATAGAATTAAGCTCATAGGAACACCTTAAGGTTTGATAGACGATTGGCTAGTTCCACAGCGGCTTCCAGCGAGGTTATGGTATACTTCCCTGTTGAAGCAGTCCAAGTGCCACCTTTATCCAGGTCATAAACGGTGCATAGTTGGACGCTGGTTTCCCAAATTAGCTGAAAAGGCGGAACCGTTATGTTGTATCGATACATTGAGGAGGGATTATCATCAGAAAAGAAATCTGTTCGCTGTCTGACGAAGTGAGATCTGTAGGTCCATAGAGGAGATGTCATTACCATGGTTGGGCACTCGAAGTTGTGGGGACTGTCATCCTCCACACCCAGCAGGTATGGGGGATTGAGGCTGGGAGTTGGCAGCACTAGTTTTTGACATAATGGGCAGGTGATCATAGGAAGGCTCGGAGGTTCTTGAGGCGTTCTGCTAGGTGGATGACCTCTTCCAGAGAGGTTTGGAATGTTAGCAGGAGTTTGATTTTATCCAGGCAGTTTTCTGGAGTCACATTTTGCACGCAGTAGGGTATTTCGATTTGAGTGACGGCTTTGGGGTCATCTACGTAGTTGTGACTTTGATCGTACACCCAAAGTAGCGTCTTGTTTGCCTCTGGAAACAGGTTGAGGGCAATGGATAGATGGCCTATATCGCGCCACCACTTGATATGGAGCCCGTCAGTGTCGTGTTGATAATAGTCAACTTGGCAGGTTGAGCATGTTTGCCAGCCGCCATCTTGCTGCAAGGGAGAATGACAGTATTGGCAGAGGGAATAGGTGTGGGACATGGGGATTGATGCGCGCGCAAACCGGGCGCGATAGGAAATATGTGTCGTCTCTGACTTTTGCTCGATAATGACGCAATGCATCAAGCGAAGGGGATAAGCGGAGCCAGTTTTTTCTTGACGTTGGTTGGAGTGAAGTGAAAACCGTTGACGGTGAAGATGACATCATCTGTTTGGGCGCCTAAGACAGTAGTTCGGCCTGTATCCGTGTAATATCTGATGTGATACTCGTGGCTGCCGATGACTACGTAGATGTGAATGATGGGTGGGTCGGCATCCAGAAAAGTAGGAGATGGGCCTGTGGTGTAGACGCCCTTCAGGTCGTTTTGCGAAGTGCAAGATTGACAGAACCAAGACTGCTCATTTGAGAGATGAGGGAAGCATTCGGATTGACAGAAGTAGCAAAGGCTCATACAAATACCCTACATAGGTTGATTTTTTCAATGGCATTTTCAGGGTGAATAGGGAAGCCTGGGAGGACGCACAGAAGTTTGATATCATCCACCATCGGTCCAAGCTCTGCAACCTCTGCCGTAACGTGATAGTATTCCAGCTCAGTGCGGTTAGCGCCAGGATGAAGTCTAACATGATAGACGATTTTGGTTGATAAGCAATCGTAATGGATGTGGGCGTAGACCAGCCCTTTACTATAGGTGTAGGTGGTGGCTACGCGGAGAGGCCAGCATTTCTTCTCGCAAATATCACAGTGGAAATGGATCTGCCAATCAGCTTCTCGCTCAATGTTGTGGGAACAGAAATAGCACTTCATGAAAATAGCAAGTAGAGTTTCAGCTTGTCTTTGACATTGGCTGGGGTAAGTGGGAGACCAGCAAATCGCAACAACTCAACAGATCCTACGCCTACATTCTCAATTTCAGTGTAGTTTCCTGTTATCCAAAGGCATACATGCCACTGGTGTCTGGGAGTGGGTTTGAGGTAAATATGAGCGACAATGGGATAGCCATCCTCGTAAATAGTGAAGACGCTAGATAAGTCATTATCGTTGGAGCAGCGCCAACAGAAATCTACGGGAGAGATTTGACCTTGGCAGAAATAACAAGTGTGATCGGTCATGAGAAAACAATCAGGGTTTTGAGGCGTTGAATTGTGTGATCTATGTTGTTCCAGTCAATAGGAAAATGCTCCTTGAAATTGCAAACGACAGTTCGCTCTCTACTGTCAACAGAGGAACCGTTGACAATACCAAATGTATGCCGCGTTTTAAGAATGTGGGTTTCCTCTGGCTCCCAACTATACTGTAGCTCGTAGCCAGGAATGAAAACAACAACGAAATCTGGTTGGGATGGCTCAAACAAATCCATGTGAAGGCGGTAATGTTTGCGGCATTCATAGCTAAGGTAATGACTCTCCACATAAGGCTTCATCCGGTCATGACAAATGGGGCAGCAGTCTTTGTGGATGAGGTTCATGAGAATGTGATGTATAGCTGTGTCTTTTCCAGAACGTTGTCAATAGTGATGCTGGGAAGGGCAGAGAAAGCTATCGTGAAGAAGGGAACATACGAAATTAGACGAGAGGTGCCCGTCTCCAACGACAAATCCCAGCGCATATCGCTTCCCTTGAATATGAAGCCCAGTGCTACCTCTGTATCCGTGGTGACGACATAACGCACGTGAGGGTGGCGAAGCCTGTTATTGCAAGTTTGACAGTTTCTTGCGCGCGATAGTGGGCCGTGGCAGAAATAACAATTCATGTGAACAGTAGGAGCATCTTTGTTTTTTCAATGACGGTGGTGATATCGATATCAGGCACTCGCTTTTCCATAGTCAGGATGGTTTTGAGCCTGCCGTCTTCCAGTTGAACGAGGCGAGCGTTCGGACTATTGAGATACAACTCCCAGGACATCCAATCGTTGCCAATGCGAAAGCTAATGAAGGCCTTCCACTTAGCGGTGTAGGAGGAGATGATGCCTGGGTTGTTAGGGCAGATAGGACAGTACCAGAGGCCCAGGGACTTCTGTTGTTCGGGGATGTCATGGTTGCAGAAATAGCAGTTCATAGGAATAGCACGTACATTTGGGTTCGCTCCACGATACCTTTGAGATCCGTGGTGATGAGTTGAGGGACTGTCAGGACAATTTTCAATAGTGAGGGAGAATATAGCACGCTTTTAGTAGGAGGATCAAAATACCAACTCCATTGCCACTCCTTGTCCTTGACTCGAAAACGGGCAACGGCTCTTTCGTCGTAAGTGGCCACATAGACCAGATCTGGAACTGACATTCTACAGGGCAAACAGCTATTGCCTAAGTTGGGGATTTCAGTTTTACAGAAGTAGCAGTCAGTCATGTGAACATTGCCAAAGATTGCAGTGATTGATCCAATTCTTCACGCTTGTCAATATCAATCCTATCTACCGGCAAGATCAGGAGAGGCATAGCCCTGCCGTGTTTTTCCAGGACAGCTCGGGAGTAGATGTAAGCTTTGCCTGGGTAGGTAGCCAACCCATCATCATTGTAATAAGCGTAGATGGAGAAATGATCGGTGTTGAAGGTTATGTAGCTGACTTCTTCGTCTTTATGAGACCATTTCAAGTTCTGGCTGTACCAGGTATCACAGCGATTGGCGCAAGTCTGCATAAACCAGTGTTCGTTGTGTTGGTTATCGGTGAAGCCAGCACCACAGCCAGGGCATTTGTCGAGGCGCTTCATGAGAAGATGCCCAACATTTTGAGGCGCTTAGCGAGCTTTTCAGGCTCGGTGGGCTGGATAGTCTCATCCACCGTGTAAAAGTGCTTGAACGATGGCTTGGAAAAACGAGTGTTGTTGTATTCGTTGTCTCTTGTTTCTGTATTGACTATGGTTTGGTTGGTGCGAGAAATGACTTGGAATGGTGGAATATACCAAAGGATATCCTGATTGTGGCGGTGTTCATAGTGTGGAAGAGAGGCTTTGCCCTCGAACTTGATGCGAACTCGGCAGATGTAATCGATTTCGGCACCGACTTGGATCTCCAATAGTTCTTGCTGGCATAATGGACATTTCATGAGAACACTCTGATGGTTGGAAGTTTTCTATGCGCATTTTCGGGAGTGATGCCGGGATCACAATCGAATGTGGCTACCGTACAGCGAGACCAATTAGGGCCGCTCACATCACCCCACTCATCCCATCTCAGATAGGAAACATCACATCCAACACCTTTATCACAGTCGCCCCTAGTCCCTCTGAAATGGTAGTTGATCCTCCATTTGACATCATCAAGCATTATGTAAAACACACAATCGTAAGGGCTGCTAACCCCTTTGTAGCAAGTAAAATGGACGCTACTGGTGCAGGCCGGGTGATTGCGGCAGTCATATTTTTCCAGCGTGAAATACGAGAGATCACTCTGTGGCTCCATTGGTTGGTGGCAGAAGTGGCATATCATCATTCAATCACATGAAGGTCAGCATGAGCGCTACCTTCTCCTTTATGTTGTCAGGCGTAATGATTGGTATGTCCTCATCAAATACCATCACCTCGTCAATGTCTTCGTTAGCTTTTTCACCTGGTATCCCTGGCTTGCCGATGAAAGAGAGAACAGCGTGCTGGAAAGGCGCATACACAGACCATCTGTAAGTGCTATCTTTTATCACGACGTATAGGCTATGCATCAACGGAGAGTATTCGGCCTGACAGATATCACAGAAATGAACTTGCATATACTTACCTAAATCGTGGGCGGAATCCCAAGCCATTGTTGTGGGCCCGACACTCCTGCTCTTCAAGAGTATCTTTAAGGGTACATAGCGAGCTGCGTTGTTGCAGAACTTACAGAAGAGAGGCACATCAGCAGGAGTAATGGTCATGAAAACAACACCAAAGTTTTGATACGTTCCACAACCTGTTCCTTGTTGTGCCAAGGCAGTTCCAGAGCACGAGCAACGTCTAGAACCTTTCGTCTTTCTATTTTTAGGAGCTTACCGCTTACATCTTTGACACGCTCCTCTACGATTGTATGGGGGGATCGATGATAGATGGTGATGAGATAGGGCGCGATATCGAGAATACAAATGCTCAACTCGCCTGCTTCGTTGTACCCAAACACTGCCTCATTCTCCCACCAGCCTGCGCTGGACAGTTTGGAACATCGATAAACGCTACTCAGCGTGCTTTTTGTCATCAGGCTCCCACAGATGGGGCAGCTGGGTGTCGGGATTTCCATTGGGATAGCATAACCATTGACGAGGGCGTGTCAACTTAGGACGATGAATAGAGCTACTTGCTCGCGCAGTTTGACCAGATCCGGGAAGTCTGGTTCCAGGAGCCTATCGATTTCGATGCAGTCTCGTTCACCCTCGCTGGCACAGATGATACGGCATTTTCCATTGACGTAATCAATTTCCAGGAAACGAGAGTAGGTAGGGTTGAGGGAGACCTTGACCAAATCCACCTGCTTGGTATCCTTGTCAGCCCACAGAGTTAGGGTATGATTGTAGCCAGCTGAACAAATGCGTTCGGCATAGTTGGCAGTCTTGCCAACGGCGTGCAGCAGCTTATCTGTGTGATGGCTGGTTTTCAGCTTATTGCCGCAGATGGGGCAATTTAGGACATCGTCCATGCATCGTATATACCAAGAAAGTCGCATGCTTATCAGCTGAAAAGTAAAGCCATCTTGATCTTATCGATCAGTTTGGGATAGTCGGATAGGTCTGGAAAGAAATAGGGCAGGGCCGTAATAGGAACAGTGAGCGGCCGTTTGGACGTTTCTCTATGTATCTGCAACTCTTCGGAGCAGGGATACCAAACGGCAAGAACTTTTGGTGTGCTAGACACTCGCACCACAATCGAATACACCTCTCCACTTTCGCCCCAATCATTTCTGCTCTTGATTTCTATCCAGTGATCCAAACGTTTAGCACATCTCTGCTTGAGCATGAAAACGCCTATGTATTCATTGAGCAGCGGATCGCCACAGGCTGGGCATTTGGATATTGGTTGCATTGACACCTCAGGAGAACAGTAGAATGGTGCGGATCTTGTCTTTAAGCTTCTCTGCGTCAGTGAAATCAGGGACCACAATCTGGTCAATCTTCACTCTAAGCTCAGAGTTGGATCTAGTCCAGACCTCGGAGTATCCCTCATCGTAGTGAACCTTCAGACACAGACGCTCGTCACCAGTCTGAAAACGGATCCTCAGCTTGTGCATGACGTTCTCCCGTATCCTCATGGAGAAGTGATGGTCGTCCACTTTGTCACAGAAGTGATCGATGTACATGATTTTGTTGTTGGCTTCCATCTCACGATCACAAACTAAGCAGCGTAATTTTTCCATGTTGCCTCAGCAAATATATCCGTTGTATGGCATATAGGTAAGAGATTATGACAGCCATCAGAGCAAGAGAAGAACACCGCACCCTACTGGATTTCAGCAACGGCAAGTATTCCAAGACCAAAATCAAACATCTACTGCAACATTGCTACGTCAGCACTTGGGAAGAGGGTAGATCTGATGTCTACATCGAAAACGACATCAAGGTGGGCATGTACACCATCCAGTTGCACTTGTCTCTTTTCAGTTGGACACCGTCCAATAAGTTGAAAGAGTTTGGTGATTTCGGAGTCTCGATTTTTGACTCCGAGAAGCATTGCATTGACTTGAAGAAGGATAAGAGATTTCGGGGTCAGTATTGGATTGAGAACAATGAGACCGGGCACCTGCGAGGCAAACAGTTGGTTGATATCATCAATCACTGCAAGCGTTTAGATAGGCTGCGCGCCTACTTATGACATCAGACAATACATTCTCATCTTGTCTACGTATTGCTCTAGGGTCTGTATCTTCTCATAGTTGAATTGGGGGATGTTGAGGACAATCATGGTGTCCAGGACAGCGCCCAGCGTTTGCTTTCGGTCGCAAGAGCCGATACTACCCTTAGCGTGCTTATCCCCCAAGCTAACGCCTAGATGATAGAACTTGTCATTGTCGTGGTATCTAATCTCTTCTGCACCTGGCAAGACAGAATAACTGTTGCGGCCCACCTGCTGCAAAGAGAAGCTGTAATAGTGCTGAATGTTCCATAACTCATCGATGGTAATGTCTCCTAGCCTACCTCTTCTGTTGATGGGCTGAATGTTCCATAACTCATCGATGGTAATGTCTCCTAGCCTACCTCTTCCGTTGATGGGCTGCTTGGCACACTCCTTGCAAATCATATGGATTTGCAAGGTGTCAATAGGTGTATCCATCCAGTTAGGTCGTTCGCTGGCCTGGATGCAAGTTCCATTGAAGCTGAACCTAGCAATGCACATGTCTGTTTTGACAAACTTGCCCTTTTTGTACCCAAAACGATTTTTGGCGAAAACTTCTAGGCCTCTATCCGTTATCTCCAAGCGGCCAGGGGCGATGAAGCTCTCTGGTTCCATGGGGAGGTTGTGTATTAGACAAGTCTTTCGATAGTTGAGCGCTTCTCGTAGGTTCATACTTCCTTGGCGGGTCAATGGAAAACAGTAATGAGCTTCATTTTTTCTAAGAACCGCTGCATGTTCTTGAACCTGTATCGAGGCAGCAATGGTAAGTCCAGGCTCAGAGGTGATAGGGGCTTGAGCCTGTCCAGGCTATATACCGTCAGATGGCTTTGTTGGTTGGGAAAAGAAGAGGAAATGGTGTACCGATTGGCGCTATTCTTGTCCACGACATTCAACCACTCTGAGGCCAGGCAAACAGCTTCCACCCTACTCTTGGCCAAATCGAATGTTAGAGATTGTGTTTCAACGCGGCTGTTGCAGTGGCGGCAGAAGGACAGCAAAGATAATTTGTGGGTTTCCAGGTAATCTGTCAAATTGCGTTGGCTGCCACTGGTCAGTATCTTGTTGGTCTTGTGGAAGACGTACAGCTTGAGTGTATTAGTGAATGTGATGATGAGATCGATTTCCGTGTAGTCAGGCGTGACGGTGGGTGTCAGTGTGGCGGGAAAATCTTGTCCCTCTTTCCGTGATACCACATTGAAACTGATCTGCTCCCCACAGCTGAAACATGGATTGTTATAGCCAATGAAGTCCCTAACCGTAAAACGCCTCATCTAGTTATGCGGTTTTATGGCTCTGCAAATAGGCAACCATAAAGTCATGAATGCTGCCATCCAATACCAAATCGAATTGCTGTACCTTGTGTCCAGTCCTGTGATCTACTACCATAGCTTGTGGACTCTCGGTGTAAGTGCGTATCTGGTGCCCGAAAGAAATATCTGTCAGAGCAGCAATGTGCTTGTCCTGCTCTTCTTTCTTTTTCTGCACCTCCATCTGGTACAACTTAGCTTTGAGCATTTTCATGGCTGTCTTTCTATTGGACAACTGATCTCTTTCGGTTCTGACCAGGATATTGATGCCAGTGGGAATATGTTTCAATCTAATGGCGCTAGCTACTTTATTTTGGTTTTGGCCACCTGGACCACCCGCAGTTTGTGCCGTGATGTCGATGTCCTTCTCTTCCACTTTGATGTCAATGGTATCCTCAATATCGGGGGTCACTTGCACCGCAGCGAAGGATGTTTGACGAGCATTGGCGGCATTGAAAGGTGAGTTGCGGATCAGGCGATGCACTCCTGACTCACCCTTGAAGAAGCCATAGGCGTATGGCCCTTCTATTCGGATGGATACGGAGTCTGTACAGATAGAGCTGTGTTCTTCTGAAGGCTTTTCATCCAGGATCTCTGTGCTGAAGCCGTGATTGCTAGCGTATCGAAGATACATGCGAAGCAGCATGGTTACCCAGTTGGCAGCCTCTGTTCCACCAGCGCCTGCGTTGATGGAGAGGATAGCTGGCGTGCTATCTGCCGGATCTTGCATCATCTGTTGAAGAATGATGGGTTTCAGATCAGTGTGAAGTTGAAGAAGTTGGGCGATATCTCGTTTGTCAAAATCCCCACACTCCACCAGCTCCCCATAAAATCCCACTTCATTACGGGCGCGCACTAGCAGCTCTGACAAATCCGCTAGCTTCTTGCGCTCCTTCATAAGGGCAGCGGCCGAGACAGGGTTATCCCATAGATCAGACTGTCCCAAACGGGCATCGATCTCTTCCAGTCGAGTTTGCATGCGACTGACATCTACCATTTTTTCAAGTGTAGCCAAATCGCTTTGGCACATCTGTAGTATTGGGTGGCTCATAGATCATCCGAAGACTAACATAGTCTGTATTTTGTTCGTAATAGCTTCTTTATCACGCATAGCGTGCAGGTTCATTAGAGGCAAATCAACAACAGTGTTCCTGTCTTCCAGTGAAAACAATGACGTTCTATTACCTGAATAGTGTGTGCCCAACATATATGGCTTGTCATGAAGCCTGATAGTGAATGCTTCCAAATCCATCCAGAGCGGCATGATGACGCTCTTCTTTCTCTCCAAAAGCAATGGCAGTGTTGTATTCACATAGCTATTACCACCAGGGCCATCTATTTCCAAATGGGGACAGCCCCTCGCCAATGTTAGCCGGTGATCCCACACCACTCTCTGAACCTTGTCGAGGTCTCCTTCAACTTTGTTATTAGTGATGTTGATGGAGAGTATGCGATGTTTGGTGCCGTTGAGCACGTAATAAAACCCAAGAGCATTTCCTTGAAGGTCAGAGACAAACCGCATTGTGTGGCTGGGTGGCCCCTCGTCTTCCAGCATTCCCTTGAGATAGAGTTGCTGTGGCATCCAGTGCGTTTGACTGAAATCCATCCGATAAGTGGGGCGGAAATCTGGCGTCTGCTTTCCCCGCAGTTCTATAGTAAGTCGATCCCCACAGAAAGGGCAGACATCTATCAGGTTCATGTAATCACTAATGGTGGATAGTTTCATGCGAATATCTTCATTGTGCGGATTTTACTCATTATTCTGTCTTTCCCTAGCTCCTGAAAATCCAGGGGAGGGAACTCCAAGGGTGGAACCTCGCTGTCATGCCTGGAATAGATGCGTAGCGCGCCTTCTTCACCAGGGGCATCCCAAACGTTATGAATGACAGAAGTTTCGGTGCAGAGACTTTCCCATAGAACTTCTAGCGGACTAATAGACCACAGAGGAAGATCCTTATCAACTCCCGATAGGCCAAGTTTCCTGCTACATATGTGATAAAGGGTTTTGCAGCTGGAATTAGGGCAGCTGATTTCCACGTGAGGGCCCAGTTCTAGGAAGCTATTTTTAGCTATGAAGCAATCCAGGTAAGGAGTGATGGACGCGAGGTTCTTGTCGAATGACAGTGTGCCTGACTTGACGTCAATAATACCATCCTGAATACCGTCAGAAGCGCGGGTGATATTGAGCGGAAACTTGCCATCTTTCAATGCGGAGATTGTCAGCGGAAAACCAGCCTCATCAGCTACTGGCTTGGACAAGTAAGTGGTCAAAAGAACTTTCATAGGGACACCGCAGAAGATACACCACTTCCTCAGATTGATGAACTCAGGAAGGGAAAAGGTATTATGCATCATAGGAAGACCAGTAAGTTCTTGACGCGCTCCAACATCTTGTAGGGGCGCTCTACATCCATAGCCATGATCGGAAGCTTAATGAGTTCGCTATCATTAATATCTGCACTTCCCGAGGGTGGGCGATTGTAGTGGTATTCGGTTTTCTCTGACGGATACACGTTGGTAATATGGTGGAGCATGTGATCATCGTCCATGAGTGTCATGTGTTCGGAATTGAGAAGAACATCGGCAATCCTCAACTGCGTCAAATCCACTAGTATTTGGAGCATGTAATGATACCGAGCGCAGTTCCTGCATTTCATAACCAGTCTGACATACATGACGCCATTGTAGGTGGTCTGATAGGTGTATCCAGGAAGGTGATACCCGATTGGGCCACTGTATCCAATGGGCGTAGAACTACCTAGTGTGTTGGACATGATGCTGTGGCGCGTTATTTCCTCAGTCTCTACATCCACCTCTATTTCGTCCTGCTGATGACGCCAGATCAAAGACATTGACGGGGCCCTATTCGCGTGAAACTCATGATTGACCTCCGTGTCGTAGGCCTCATCAATCGCCATAGCATGGGCATGACATAGGGGACAGATGGCACGATATACGAGGCCATCTTTTAGGGTATTGAAATGCTTCATGAGGATGATGTGTCTTCGTAATACTCGTCGTAAATGTCTCGGGTCAAACCAGCATCAATCAAAACAGGATGTCCATCTTTTTCGCCCCAGGAAGAGATCCTGGCAATATCGCCTGGTAGGAGCTTGAACTCCTCGGCTACTTCCTGCACTTCTTTGTAAAGGGCAGACTTGGAGACCTCATCGAAATTGTTGGGCTTTTCCAGATCCTTATTGCTGGAAATCTTTCGGAGCCCGTACCTGATGGCTTCTCCAAAATCATCGAACTTGATATCGGTCATCTCCTCGAACTCTTTCTCTGTGATCTTCTCCAAATAGCAGACCTCTATCCAGGCGTGATTGTCAGCACATCCCAGGACTTTGTTGAGAAACTTACCCTTCATTTTGGGATTGGCCTCCGCTTCGTTTTGAGCCACGCCCTTATCGTTCTTGGCCAATTTGACAATGGTGTGGTCTTTTGTCAAGTAGACGATCCTGGATGAGCCAGAAGATAGGTGCTCCAGGTTCTTCTCGGCATACTTCTTGCGGGCAGCGAAGGTTTCCAGCTTCTCCAAGTTGGACAGAACTGTCTTCAAGTCATCGGAGTTTTCAGGCAGTTCTTCACCAGCAGCCAAGGAATAGAACATGGTGGCAAATCGCAGGAGCTTGTTGACATTCATACTCTACATGCCGACTTATCGATATTGAGGCATAACTGAATGAGTTCTTTCACTAATCAGGAGTTCCTCGACCTAATCCAGAAGCTAGTAGATCAACAATACGATGATGCTATTGATGACTACGACATTGAACAGATGGAGTGGGTGCCGTCCGAACCTGAGATCAAACAGAAGATCCATCAGGCTAATAACGCTGGCACCATCGACCTAACCCATGTCAAGGCTAGCAAGATCAAGGAAGAGATCTTGAAATGTTCTAACCTGAGAGTAGGGCCCTTCAAGATGCGAATTACTCGATACAACGGCGTTCCTAGCCAGAACGGTGCTCAAATGTCTTTGAGCATGAAAGCTTGGGAAGAACGCACACAAACTCCATCTGGTATGTCTTGCCGCATGGACTACCCCATGATTTTTGCCAAGGACGCTCGTTTCAACGGGCGCCCCTGGTTGAAGTATTTCGGGCGGGATAATGTGGCCCACAATGTTCCTATCGATACAGTGGTAGAGATCGTTAGGTGGATGCGGGCGATGCACAAACTGACTGCGTTCCTGTAATCAAGAGAAGATTGCTAGTGTGGCCAGGCGCTTGGCAGTCTCTTCTTTAGAGACGAAAGGTATGTAGGGCAGATCTTGATGATAGATAGCTTTTTCATAGGTAGTAGCGGATGTCCAACAACGCAACTGACTATGTGAAAAAACACGATCTGGACACCAGTTGGTTAGCTCAAAATGCTTGATGATATCATCACCAGGTTGGTCTAGAATATACTGTTCGTAGATGACATTCAATTCGATTGGTGCCATTTGCAGCAAATCCAGGCCGATTGTTCCTAGCGTATAATCGCGGCAGTTGATGCATTCCCTGCTAAAACCAATTCGTGGCCCAATGTTTCTGTTGAAGGTGCGAAATTGACCTATTAGCCAGAGCGGCGCACTAGATAAAGGACGCCACCCATCATCGTAAAACTCAACTCCGAATGAGCCGTCATCCATTCCAAACGAGTATCCAATTTTGTAGTCGGGCTCGCAGCTCCTCATGCCTTTCATGGTCATAGCAATGATGAGCTTGTCATCTTCGTAGCGTATGGCGCCCCTCCGGGAGGGAGAGAACTTGGTTTGCAAAGGCGATCCACACAGTGGACAATCAGTTTTGTAGTTGAGAAACTCTCGCAGGTTCATGGGATATCCCGGCAGCACCTCCCACCAAACTCGTAGTAGGCACTCACTTCATTATGCGCTAGCGTTTCAGGACGGCATCTATTTCTGGCACCCTTGATCCAGTGCCCACCCATCAGTGCGCTTTTGTAGGGATGTCCCGAGGAATTGACAACAAACTCATCTACATTTCCGGTCATGTCATACACACCATAGGGAGAAACACATCCTGGCATAGATCCCGATGGAACACTCTGATTGAGCCTATCCACAACATCAGGCGTCATAGCAGATGTCAGGGCGTTGAACCAAGGACGTTGCGCATGATCAATGTTGCAGGCATTGGTATCGCGCTTGTATCCGTAGGGGTAGGGCAGCATTTCGGGCCCTTCGCATGCCATCGACCATTCATGGTCTATGCACAGCCTCTTGCCCTGATCCTGGCAGTTCTTCTTCATGTCATTCCAGGTGAGCATAACCTGTGGCTTGACGCCCTTTTGGTTAGGGTACTCATATTTGTCAATGCAGAAATGCATATCCACCTTTTGGTTTTCGGGAGACTGACAGACGCTCTTAGCAAACTCCAAGCAGCGAACGTAGCCGTTGACATTGTGAACGGTCATGTCCAGATTGATACAGTTTTGGACTACGGCAGGGCAGAACTTGCCCTTGACCTCTACCATATCAGAGGGACAAACGGGGGCGGGAACATTCATGACAACAACGGGCTGCGTTATTGGCGGGGCAGTCGTTACAGGAGTGGCGGAAGCAGCAATCGTGGTGGTTGGGGGCCGTTCCGGGGCTGAGGAGCAAACCCAAATTAGGGGGAATAGCAGGAGACGTTTCATGCTCATAAGTATAACCACGGCAGGGATAAGTGCAAGGCCACACAAACAAAAATGGCGATGAAATATCATCGCCATAAGCCAAGCAAGAGTGTGGGAGGACGAATTATTCCTCAGTTTCCTCAATTTCCTCAGGAGGATTGGCTTCTTTGGTGGTAGCTGACGACTCAGAAATAGCCTGCAAAAAAGCTTTGCGATCAGAGTAAAGAGCGAGCTTCTCGAAAAATGTGGCCTTTTTGAGTAGTGTATCAGCTTTTGACATAGGCAGTCCCCTTTGGAAATAATCCTGCGGTTATGCAGTATTATGCCATACTCATTTCCTGTGAATAAACTTCCAGTTGTGGAACTCATTGTCGCAGTTGGGTAGGTGAACCGGCGACTCTGGTATTCCCTGGTTGTCGATGAGGCCGCAGCCACAGCCACATTTACAGCCACCTCCGCAATTTCGGCATATACGGATGCCCGAAAAGGTGTGGCAGGTATCGCAATAGAAAGGATAATCGCAAGTGCCACAGCGAGGGAATGCCTCAAATGGCACACAGATTTCCGAGTGCGAATGCGGATGTGCAGCTCTGAGCAGTTCGTACATGGTAATCCTTTGAGCATCGAAAGCATGCAGGGGCGGGCCGAAACGATTGAACTCGACATCTACTACGCCCTGATGAAAAAACATGACCACATCTGCTAGATGTATGTTGCGAATATTGATGTGAGGATGATGGCAGGGACGATGATGGTGATAGCCATCGTGATAACCGTCTTGACCACAACAATGACCCTGATCATGGTCATGGTCATGATGATCGTGCCCACAATAGCCATCGTTGTAAGAAGGAACAATGACCAAAATCCTGAAACCTCTTAGATGAACGATAGTTGGATAGTTAGGATCCGCAGCTACACGACCATCAAACTCTTCCTTAGTCATAATATCGTCAATGAATAGCTGCGTTTGCAAATTGAGCAGCGTGCCATACCCAGCATAAGAACGAGGATTGCTCGGAATAGAACCGATAAAGATCGGTGGCGTTGATGGATAGCTGATGTCGCCATTGACAAAGAAGATGGCTGGAGGCAAGGAAGTCATGTTTGTATGCGATTTTATGGCTTGACGGCCGCAGAACGATGGTTATAGTTGCGGACATTCGGAGGAAATCATGGAGCTACCGACGTTCAAGTTTGCGTTGATGGAAGGTTTGGGATCGGAGTTTTTGCCAACCAGAGCACATTCAACCGATACTGGCTGGGACGTGCGCTCGCGATCCTCGTTTTGTTTGAGAGCTGGCCAGTACGCCAAGATACCTCTGGGCTTCCGAATGTTTGCTCCTCCTGGATGGTGGTTGGAATTGCGCCCAAGAAGCTCCTCCTTCGCTAAAAAGCACCTAAACAGCCTCTACGGTGTTATAGACGAGGGCTATGAGAATGAGCTGATTTTGGCCTGCGATTACCTTCCTGACATCAACGCCATGGGCAAGGATTTACGCATCGAACCGGGTGAAGCCATTGGGCAAATTATTCCCGTTAGAAGAGAAGAAATGAAAGTGGAGATGATTAGCAATGAAGAATACGAAGCGCTTTGTCAAGCAAGAAAAACCAGTCGCGGAAAAGGTGGCTTCGGCTCCACCGGTATATGATCTAGACGCTATGTTTCCAGATCACAAAAGGGAACAGCCGTCCAATCCATCCGTAGATCCATTCGACACTTCGCTGTTGGGAAACGGCATTCCGAACTACGTACTGGATCCTGATAGTTTGGACAAGAAGTTTCCTCCGTTGGCTACGCCAGAAGAAGCGGATGCCATCAGCAAGCTATACGCTGAAAATCCAGTACTGCGTGGAGAACCAGAAGGCAAAAGTGTCTTCGTTGAAGGAACGGGTCTTCTCAGAGGCTTCGATCAGAAAGAAGCTTGGATCCAAACGCACTCAGGACGCCGCTTCAATCCCCTAAAACCAAATCCTGATGCTATCGTCATCCAAGATATCTCGCACGCACTGTCTATGCAATGTCGATTTACAGGTCATTGCAGATCGTTTTACAGCGTAGCTCAACACTCTGTTTTGGTTAGCTACCTATGCGATGAAAGTGATAAGCTGTGGGGCCTTCTACATGATGCTTCGGAAGCTTATTTGGTCGATGTTCCAAGGCCACTGAAACGTACCGATACCTTTGCGCCTTACCGAGAGGCGGAGGCCAACATGCAGGAAGCTATTTGCAGACGTTTTGGATTGCCATTCCAAGAGCCGCCCTCCGTCAAAAAGGCAGACACCGCTCTCCTAGCTACGGAAGCACGCGACCTTATGTCGCCTTTGCATCCCGACTGGAAACAGATGGTAGAACCGTTGCCTTTCAAGATTGAGCCATGGGATCCTCAACATGCCAAAGATATGTTCATGAAGCGTTTCTTTGAGCTAACTGGTAGTCCCAGCGGATATGACCACTACCTGCAATACCGAAACGAGCTGTAATCCGGTATATATGTGGTATGCCGCCCAATAAAGATCCCAAAACTGAACTGAAAAAAACTGCTGTCCCCACCAAGGCTTATTACGATGTCAAGGTTGAGGCAATGATACCTGCTACTCTGACCTACCGCGTGCTAGCCGAAACGCCTGAACAAGCAGCGGAATTGATTAGGGGCGCCTCTCCTATTGCTGTCAAACATCGTTTAGTTGGCAAGAGGGATATCAAGCTAGCTGTCTATGATGCCGGATGTTCTTTCATCAAGTTTCTCAGGAACCTGTAATGTATAAGCAATACCTGGAAATACTTCCCTGCAAAACTGGAAAAGGTGTCTTCACCACCGTTCAGATACCTGCTAATGTCCCAGTCCTGGAAATCACTGGCCCAATCTTGGTAGAGAGCGCTATCCCCGCTAATGCACCCATCGATGACTACTTGCAGATCGGGCCCAATACCTTCATTGGGCTAAGTGGTGGCCTGGATGACTATCTCAATCATAGCTGTGATCCCAACTGCAAAATGCATGTGGTGGGCAACCGAGCCTTTATGTATTCGTTGTATGTCATTCCCAAGAACGCCCAACTGACCTTTGACTACTCTACCACCTCCACCGATACCCTAGAAACTTGGAAGATGAATTGCCAGTGTGGATCCTTCAAGTGCAGGAAGGTCATCAGTGGCAATCAGTATTTGCCGCCCGCACTACGACAAACTTATGTGGAGAAGGGGATGCTACCCATGTATATCACCCGACCCAATCTGATACAGAAAAAATGAGCAATCCAGTCATTGATGAAGAAGGCAATCAGTTTTGGTATTCGGAAGTCGAGGGAGAAACGGATTTGCTTCATCGAACTGATGGCCCAGCCGTTGAATTAGTCAATGGCGACAAAGAATGGTGGGTAAGTGGCATGTTACATCGCATTGATGGGCCAGCTATCGAAACAGAAGACGAACAAGAGTGGTGGTATAAGGGAACCCAAATAGAGGTATCCAACCTGGAAGATTTCAAGAAGTATATGAAGCGTTTCAGAGAGATATCAATGAAAGCATTTTGGTGAAAGCATGAGCGGACTACATTACTATGTGATAGACACAGAAACCACAGGATTGAAAGCGGGCTATCAGGAGATTACTGAGGTCGGCATCATTCGCTGCACTGACCGCATGCAACTATGGCGACAGGTTAGATGTTTGTATCCCGAGCGTGCCAACATCGATGCCCTGGCCGTCACCAAGAAAACATTGGCTGACCTAGAAAAGGGCCGCAGCAGAGAGGACGTGGTAGCTGAGTGTGAGAAGTTCTTCAACGAAGATGGATTGACGCCTGCCCATCGTTGTATAGTGGCGCACAACGCATCCTTTGATAGGCGTTTCTTGCATGCCTTATGGGAGTCGTGTGGCAGAGAGTTTCCTGCCCATCTATGGCTGGATACTATAGCGCTAACCAAAGAGTTCATCAAACTCAGCGGACTAGAAGAGCAACGCAAAGCACAGGGACTAGCTAAGGCCAAGGTCAATTTGCATGATGCTTGCGATATCGTTGGGATCAAGAAGTTTGCGGATAAGCATGATGCCAAGACAGATAGTCGCAATACCTACTTACTGCATCACCACCTGATAAACGAGCGAAAGATTGACCATCTGCCCTTTATCAAAACTGCCATTCACTCCATTGCTGCTGAGGACGCACCAGATTTGTCATTGCTGGATGAATGAAGACCCATGGTATCGAGTGGCTGCACGCCAAACTCCACAGTCAAATCCGAGTGGTGGCTTCCTATTTGGAAGTTCCGGAGATGGAGTTCATAATCGAGGCCTGCCGCTTGAAGCCGTATGAGCATCTTTTTGAGATGGGCAAGCGTACATACCCAGTAGTTCTGCGCAAATGGTGGGTGGATGAGTTTGGCAATTCCCTAACCTTGAAAAAGAAGGAAGTTAGCATCATCTACCACGACCTGCGTTTGGATCGAAAAAAGATCATTGGTACTGACTTATACCATGGACTGTCCATTGATAAAGTGGCGAAGATGAGTAAGTTGGTGTATTTGGTGTCCGGTAAAGATGAAGATTTACATGAGGACTGTTGCCTGCTAACCTTCCTAGGCATTGACAACCACTTGCGTTCCTATCTGTACTGGAATAGAGGATGGAGTATCGTGTCGCCATTGCTACTGGGTCTGGAAGACTTGAAGCAACTGGCCAAGTATCATGACGTGGCCTATTTCCGAGAATTGCCCAATCAAAAAGATTGTCCTGTCCCTTGCCTTTCCAAACGGACATGCGTATCATGTGTGCCCGTTGGAAGTGGTTTCCTCGATACGCTAAAACGAGAATACGAATGGCTACTGCCGATTTTTGAGGACAAATGAGGATACCGATAGAGAAATCCATCCTCCAAGGCGGGGGCTGGGAAAGTGAATGGGAACGGGCTGCCATCCAAATCGCCATGGAAACTGGCGTGTTGGTGGAAGTTGGCGTAGAATACGAAACCAGACCCGGCTATATGTGGAACTACCTCGTGAGGATCTTCTTTACGCTAAATGGACACGAGTTTGAGACACTTCAAGAGTTGAGGCGTGCCATTGAAAACAAGGCGTTCCTATGAAGATACCAAGCAACATCAACATCTATGATATGTACGTCGTACCAAGCGCAAGCCAAATATCACAGACGTGGATCGATGCTGCCATCCAAATTGGCTTGCAGCATGGCGTCTATGTTTCTGTGGTGGAGTTGGACAATACAAATGGCAAAGTTAGCGAAGTAGTATTCAAGGTAGGAGACCATACCTTTGGCTCCCTAACGGAGTTGAAGAGAGCGATACGAAACAAGGCATTTTTATGAGAGGCGATTGAATATGAGCGATAACGATAGAGAACGTATGGAAATGGAAGGAACCGTAATTGACGCTAACAAAGGTCAGTTCAAGGTTCAAGTGGCGGACAACTATACCGTGTTGTGTACGCTAAGTGGTAAAATCAGAACCAATTCGGTGAGGATTTTGCTGGGTGATACCGTGAAGATAGAGGTCAGTCCCTATGATGTTAGCAGGGGTAGGATCGTCTATCGTATCAAAAGCGGCTAAGGCTCCCGCCTCGTTTTCAACGGGATGTGATCGATAATACCGTGAGTTCCAACTTCTTCTAGCATAACAGCTATTTTATTGCTCTGATCCATTCCCTGTACTGAAACTTTCAGGCCCGGTATCTTTGAGAGTTTTTTGATGTTTTCATCGAAATCAACGGTGAAAGGGCTGGTGAAACCATCATCAATGCTTCCATCATGCAAATCAGGAAAAACGATTTCTAGCTCCGGAAACCATTTGCTTGCATCGGCAGTCAAATGCAATTTCTGTATGCAGCCTATGGGCTTGTCGTCATGATACACCGTCAAAAGCCCTATGGGCTTGTTTTCATCGCAGTCAATGCCCTCTGCTTCGTACTCGATAATGATTTTCAGCTCTCGTTTCATACTATGTGATATATCCGCCAAGGAGAAAATGAATGATGACAATGATGATACGCGATGGTCTGACCTACGATGATGTACTCCTTGTTCCACGACATTCTACTGTGAAAAGCCGTTCTGGGGTGGATACCTCGGTCAAATGGAACTCCCTATTCTTCCGGCACCCCATAGTTCCAGCTAATATGTCGCACGTTACTGGGGAGCTAATGGTCCCTGAGATCATCGAGAGCGGTGGCCTGGCCATCCTGCATCGTTTTATGGAACCGGTCAAACAGTTGCGCATAGCAAACGAGATCGTTAGTGCTGGTGGTGCTACACACTTTGCCGTGTCAGTTGGTGTCAAACTTAGTGATAGAGAGATGGTTAGCTCTTTCCACAAAGCCGGAGTTCAACTAGTCTGTATCGACATTGCCCATGGCGACTCGGAGCACTGCGTTGATATGGTCAAATGGATCAAGGACAGGTATCCTGGCAAATTCGTCATTGCGGGAAATGTAGCTACTGGCATGGGAGCACAGCGTTTGTGGCTAGCTGGGGCTGACGTGGTAAAGGTGGGCGTGGGACCGGGCTCTCTGTGCAGTACACGCATCGAAACTGGTAATGGAGTTCCTCAAATGACAGCTCTTATGGACGTAGCCAATATGAGGAAGACACTTCTCGATCCCAGGCAGAGATACATTCAGTGTCATGAAGATGGCACCCACGAAGAAGTGCCGCCCAAGATTGAAAGGCCCATCTACATCATGGCCGATGGTGGCATCAAGTCTGCTGGCGATATCGTCAAAAGCCTCTGCTTCGCTGACATGACCATGGTAGGAAACCTATTCGCTGGCTGCACAGAAACACCGGGTGGCAGGATGATGATTGACGATGTCATGTACAAAGAGTATGCTGGCAGCTCTACCCACAAGAAGAACCATGTGGAAGGCGTGGCAGCTTTGGTCAGATGCACTGGTGATTACTACGAAGTCCTAACCAAACTGTTGGAAGGATTGCGTTCTGGAATGAGCTATCAGGGCGCTCACAACTTGCAGGAGCTACAAGAGCATCCGGAGTTTGTCCGCATCACTAATAGCGGATTGGTTGAGAGCCATCCACACAACGTTTTGATCAAGTGAGAGAAAACATGGAAGAGCATAAGAACAGAGTTGAACTGATTGGCACCTATGGCAGCGATGAGACACACGCACTATCAGCCTGGACTTCTACATCCAGGGAGCTAACGGATGAGAAGCGTGGCAGGATGGACAAACTACTGACCATGCTGGCTAGCAGCGGGCATCACAGTGTCTTTGAGAAATCCTCGCAACACTTTCTAATCACTACGGAGATTGCTACGCACATTCAGATCATAAAGCATCGTATCGGGGTGTCCTTCAATGCGGAGAGCGCTCGCTATAAAGAACTCAAGGACGACAAGTTCTACGTTCCCGCTGATTGGGCAGAAGACGAACAGGTCAAACTGGTCAAGCACTGCCAAGAATGCATTGAACGATACCACGGCTGTCTCAAACGCCTGGTAGATGGCGGCATGGCCAAGAAGCGAGCCAAAGAGAGCGCCCGTTTCTATCTGCCCTATGCCAACCAACTGACGGCAGATGTCATGTTCAACTTCCGTTCCTTCATGCATTTCATGGGGCTGCGCAATGAAGAGAGCGCACAGAAAGAGATCCGAGACTTGGCACAACAGATGCTAGTGCTGATTGACAAGACTGGGCAGTTCAAGATGTCGTTGGACGCTTTTGGCTGGACGCAGGAGAAGATTTATGGATCTCACGGCGTATGACGTTCCACTAAAACGCAACGATACCTTTGTTCTTTACCTGCGAGACGGCATAGCTACACGTCAAACAGATGAAGAAAATCCGTATCCCTGTACAGTTAGCAAGTGGTGCAAAGCGACTAATGATTTTAGTAGAGTAGGGTTAGGCCCTGATAAGGTTGTATTTCCAACGTACGCCATTGCCAAAGAAGACATCAACGCTTTTTGGGATGAACATATTCCAATGGAGCTAGATTTTCTACTCACCAACGAGGCTGTGTTGGATGGGGAAGCAGGCCCAAAGAATGCCTTGTATATCCTGCACAAAGAATGGGATGACGTATTCGAGGTGGGCTTCGGAGTTTGGCTAGGTCGAGGAACTCATATTCATGAATACATTCAACACATGATTGATCAATATATGAAGCTGAAAGCGTTCTGGTGAAGTCATGGACATCAAGGCGTATGACCTCTTCCTGAAACCTCACGAGCTACCGCTCTTCTACGGACTAGATGGAATACTCACCCTAGTAACGGACGAGAAAAATCCGCGCCCACTGCAAACCAGCCAGAGATGGAACAAATCAAAACAAACTCTCGAACCATCAAGAAAGTCACTTTGGATCACTACCATCTCTATACCAACTTGGGAAGTACTCAAAGAAGATTTCGAGGATTGCGTTAACGCACAACTATTCCCTACCCTAGAGGCCTTTTTGAATGTAGGCGTGGAAGGAAACATCTTCCTTGTTCGCAAGGACTGTGGTGATTTTTGGGAGTTTGGCATATGCGCCTGTGCAGGCCGAGGTGTGCACGTCAATGAGTATGCTACACACTTGATTGATCAATACATGAAACTGAAAGCGTTTTGGTGAGGAGATAGCATGATGAATATTCCTGGTATTGGTAGTTGGCGTTTTCCATCAGCTGACCCACCCTATCCCGTTACTATAGGTGGAGCAGATGGTCGCATTGAAACCGATGACTGTGGTAAGAAATTTGAGGTGTTTGGAGACAAACATGCCGCAGCCAAAGCGTTACTGGAACGAGGATTGGACGAGTGCCAGAGGATAATTGCTCCACCGGGCTGTCGCACCAAGCATAGAGAAGGAGCTTTCAACTTTATTTTGGAAGAGCGCAATGGGGCATACAGGGTGGTAGATATAGCGCCACACTACGATTTCACGGTGGAGGGCATCGATTTCTCCCCAGAGAAACGTCCGGAAGTTTTGGAGATGATCGAGATTGTGAAGAAGATGCTGGAAATGAGGGCATTTTTATGAGCGATAAACTGAAGCTTGGTTGGACTGTAAGCGAAACGATTGGGATGGCCATCGTCAATTTTAGAGCTGTGAGTGTATTGCGTGGTAAGTTCGTCTTTTCTTCCGAAACTGGCACTTTGATTATCACGGATCTGTCTGTCATCACGGGAGCAGTGGAGGGCGCTGTTTTAGCATTTGCTAACGATGTATTGGAGGCCAAGATGCCAGCCAATAGCACCGATCTCAGGATCTACCGCAACAGAGAGATGTTGGAGCTTATCGGAGTGCGTAGAGAAAACAGCACTTACGTCCTGTACTACCTGGAGCCTGACCTCTTTCAAGGAGAAGATTGGGTTCGGTTCAAGGCAGCCGTAGAGAAGATCTGCAACGATCTAACTATCTTCATATGAGAGTATGAAACCGGCTCCATATTCTCCTATTGTCGATCCAACCGATTGGACACAGATGGGCGTCACACGTTACGTGATAGGCGCTACAAATGACGGATACCGTATCGGCATAGAGCATTGGCATTGGGCCTATTTTGTGGGGACACCCAAAGAGCTTGCTCGACAAATCTTCGAGCGCTGCGTCAACTACAAGTTTTACAGCGAACCAGCTGCCAGATTTGGCGCGTTCGGCATCTGGCCTTTTATGGTCAGCTTCTGGGGTGGCACCGATGTGCATTTTCTCTTGGGCGCAGAACCTGAGCCTGACGTGGATATAGATGGCGTACGTGCCGCTCTAATCGCGGAGCTAGACAAACTACAACCTCTGATGTACTTCTACTAACATGGCAAACTTTCCATCCATAATGCAACCTTGGCGCTCACCAGCCAGTACGTTTCTAATTGAGAAACAGAATAGTAGCTATTCTGTTATAAAAATACCGGACTACCCAGACGGGTATATGCAATGGACTCAATTTAATGGAACGCCACGAGACATCGCCAAGAAACTACTTCAAGAGCACATCAAACCAGTTCAACATGATGGGTACGGCTGGACTTATCAAACGGGTGATACGTTTCCATTCGAGATAGACCTAAGTGGAAATGCAAAGTGTGCGTTCTTGGCCAAACATGTTGTGAAAGATAATAGCATATCTATTGATGAGCTGCTCAAAAATATCGCAGCAGAGCTGGACAAACTCAAAGTACTGATGCCTTTTTCGTAAGGCCGTGGTAAATGATGGCTGCTTTGACTAGAGTATCTACGTCCCTAGAAAATGCTAGGCGTCTTCCACGAGCTACGTGCTCCTGCATGTTGAAGGCTTCTGCTTCCTGCTTGGCTCCCTCGGATGCCCAATCCCCTATTCTTTCGCTTGGGCTCACATTGGTATATGCTGGCACCTCGAAGTAGTGTGCAGGATCTTGGATCTGTCCGTCCTGCCATACCTGGAAGTGCAAATGTGGGACGGTGCCTTTGGCATTGCCTGTTTCTCCCACCAAACCAATGACCGTATTGGCATCTACCTTATCGCCCTTCTGCACTCTGGCAGCTGATAGGTGGGCGTAGTAAGTCCTGATGCCATTGGCATGCTGAACATTGACGACATTGCCACCAGCTGGATCGGTTCCAACATTGGTGACGACCCCAGGAGCCAGAGGATAGACTGGCGT
>Ga0326728_10007820_pt1 | contig 27043 bp, 24 predicted proteins | sample MB3enrmetagenome_FD_207602 | JGI IMG/M metagenome (GOLD analysis project Ga0326728, IMG submission 207602) | Lab enriched peat soil microbial communities from McLean, Ithaca, NY, United States - MB31MN | ecosystem: Environmental > Terrestrial > Soil > Wetlands > Peat | place: USA: New York...
CGCACTGCGCTGGCAGGGGTTCGTGCTGGCGGGTCTTGCGTTTGCCTTGTGCATCTTTCTCGATATTGGTTCCGGCGGGCCTGCCGCGCCGGCCGGCAATCCAGCCTTCAGCTTTGTGAACTCCGCTTTGCTTGAGGTGCTGGTGCTGGCCGCAGCGGGCTATTGGCTGCTGGAGCGGACCATGAACCATGAGCGCACCGGCCAAGGCGAGCACATTGCCGGCACGATCACGGACGGATTGGGAACTCTCGTCATCGCGTTGTGGTTTGCCTTCCGCTTTCCGTCTACTTGGGTTCCGGCGCCGAATGGCGACGTATGGGTCACGGCGGTTTGGGCGGCGATGGCGACGCTGCTCATCGCGCTCGCCTGGACAATGCACCGCCGCGCTTCCGTGGTCTGGGCCATCGTGCTGGCCGTAGCTGTGGTGGTTCGCGGCCTCATCTTCGATCTCGCCGATTCCACGCCGTTGGGATTCTGGCAGGGCTCTCTGTTTCACTTGGGAGTCGCGGCGCTCATCCTGTTCGCCGCGCTGCCCGTCGCTTTTCAGTTGCGCAAGCCCGCGTTCTGGGAAGGCGGCTCCATTCAATTGCCTCCGGAAATCGTCACCATCTTGCGCCGGTCCGATCAGTGGTTCTTCTTCGCGCCGTTTGCGTTGATGGCCGTCGCGCTCGCCGTCAAGCTCAGCTCAGGGCACATCACCATTGCGTGGAGCATTCTGGGCGTCGTGGTCTTTCTCTTTGCGCGTGCGGTGGGCGAACGTAGCTACCGGCTGGCAGGCCTGGGGTTGCTGCTGGTGAGCGTGGCCAAGATTCTGCTGATGGACGTGTGGGCGCTTGCGCCTCCCGACCGCTACATGACGCTGATCGTAATGGGCCTGGCTCTCCTGGGAGTCTCGTTCCTCTACACTCGCTTCGGTGCGGTGATTCGCCGGTATCTTTAAGCAGAGTCTATGCCCACTCTCTACAGCCGCATTCAGGGCCGGAACGCTAGCCTTTGCCGCCTTTGTGCTTTTTCGCGGGCTTCTCCGCCTTCTTCTCTCCCGGCTCATGCATGACCGGAATCGGCGCCTTGTCCGGACCGATGCGCTCGACGCGCGTGTCGATCATCTGGTAGTCGATGGTGCGCGGAGCCACGGGGCGTGTAATGCCGGTCGCGGGATCGGTGGCGACATTCGCGCTGCTAGCGAGCTCAAAACTGAAGGCGGAAACCGCACCTCCGGCCGTGTTCCGGGTGAAGACGCGCACCGGCAGGTAGCCCTGAATGGGATGCAGGCGAAATGCGGTCTCGTAGCGGTGGTGCCGCGTGCTCCAGGTGAAGACGCGCACCTGGTCGAAGTCGTAGGGCAGCCCGTTGGTAGGGGCGGCAAGAACCGTCAGGTATTCGGGAATCTCGTGGTTTGGCAGGTCTGGGTCGGGATCGTGCACCTTGGTCAGCACCCACGCGCCCAGGATGCGTTGCCCCTCGGCGTACTGGGCAATTTCGTCGGGCACGTCCACATCCAGGCGGCTGGCGAGCAGCCATCCCACATGGCCCTCGGCGTCGCGCGCCAGCCACCAGTCTTCCATCTCGGGCGGAGCGGTCTCGGCTGGGGCTGCGGCAGCCGGTGTCTTTGCTGTTCCCGGTTTCACATTGGCTGGGGAAGGCGCGCTCTTGCCTCCCGCGGTGGATTTGGCGGTGCTCGGCGGCGGCAAGGGTCCGAAGGCCTCAGCGGGCTTCTTGAGGGCCGATGCCCGCGCCAGCAATTCCACCTTGCTATTGCTGGCGATCAGGTAGAACCGCTCGGTATCGCGGCCAGGGAGCAGGTGCATGGCAAGGTCGTCGCGCAGGGCTGCCGTGGCCGCCACCGGAGCGTTCTTGTTTTCGGCGGCCAGCTTCACAAACCCGTCGTACGTCTTTTCGTCGATCGTGGCCCGCTCTTCAATCCAGCCGATTTCGTTCTTGTCTGTCTTGACCTTGAGAAAGCGCCGCCCGTGCTCCAGAACCTGGAGGGTCTGGCCGTTCACCACCTGGCAAACGCGTTTCGAGACCGGCGCCACGCGGTCGTGGAGATAGATGGGCCGCGCCGATGCGACGTAGACCGTCTCGTGGGTTTCATGGCGAAAGCGGGCGCAGCCGGCGAAGAGAGAAAGACAGGCCAGCGCCGCCATCGAAAACGCGAAAACACTCCCTAAATGCCGGAGAGATCGAAGAGAATGAGTTGGCAGACGAATAGACACAGCCTGGAACGCTTGGCTTGAGGATACCACCAGCCAGGAGAAAGGTTTCAGGTGCCAGGGCGGCAGCCCCGGCGTTAATGGTTGGCCGCGAGCGAGATTCCGGCGTAGCTGCTCGACGTGTTGATCAGGTCCAGTTGTCCGGCGGTCGTCGTATCGAAGATGTAATAGTCGAGATACGGATTGCCGCCCTTACTCTCCGCCAGCACGAAGTTGCCCTTGCTATCCTCCACCAGGGACATTGGGTAGACGCCGGTCGAAGCTGTGCTGCTGAGCTTGGTCAGTGAGTAGGAGGTGCTGGTGGCAGCGACGGAAAACCCCGTGATGGTTCCCGTCGAGGTGCCATTCCAGCTTGCAACATAGACGTAATCGGCGTTGGCAGTGGATCTGGGCAGGACCGCGTATGAGCCGGTGCCGCCGCTCGCGAACGGTGAGCCCGATACTTCGCTCAGTGTGCCGCCGGTGCCGATGGTAAAAACGCGCAATCCACCGCCGGTGCCGGAGATGGCGCCTTCTTCTCCGATGTACAACAGGGAATTGTTAGGGTCCACAGCCACTGAAAGAGCGGATCCAGTCGTTGACGTTATCGGACCCTCGGTGGCATAGGGCCCTGAGGCGGAGCCGAACGGGTCGCTGTTTCCCGGGTTGAAGCCGAATGCCTCGGTTCCATCGGTCGCGGCGGCAACAAACACGTACTTGTTATTGGGCGCGATCGCCAATTGGTTGATGTTCGCGCCCGTGAGCGTAACGCTACAGACGACGCTCGAGTTGCTGCATGTCCGGCTCGAGCTGTTCAGGTCGCCGTTCGTGCTTTCAATCGGGACCGCATTGAGCGCGCCAGTCCCCGAGGTTTCAACCAGCCAGGAGTCAGTAGCATCCACTTGCATCGCTACCGCGGGGTCGCCGTAGATCGCCTGCGAGGAGTTGCCCAAGGTCAACACACCGCTGGAGATCTTATAGAGGTAGATGCCGTTGAGCGTGCTGACGTACAGAAAATCGTCATTCGGGGCTACCGCAATCGCAATCGGCGTTTCCGGCACGGCAACGGCGGAACCGACAAGGGTCAACGTGCCTGCGTCGATGTAATAGGAGATCACCTGCGCGGTCGTTTTATCCAATACGTAAAAATAGCCGCTGGAAAGCGTAGTCGTCGTAGTCGGCGTGGTGTTGGTCGTCGTCCCGCTCGAGGCCGGCGCGTTCCAGAATCCCGAGCAGCCCGCGAGGCACGCTGCGGCAGCCAGCAGAACAGCTAAATATTTGATCTTCATCGTCACTCCCTGCGGCGTCGTCTTTCCAAGACCGCCGATGCGGGGCCACTCCATCGGAATGCGTCGATAGGCGTCAATTCACAGAGTACTGCGCCGCGGCGCGCCTTGTCCTGCATGGAGATTCCATCCGCACTTGCGGAACAGGTATTCCATTGGATAGACGCAGCGGGCGGAAAACTCGCTCTGCGTGGTATCCCACCCTTTCGCCAGAAAAAAGGCGAAAGGATGGGGCACGGAGTTGGCACAAAATCAAACGGTTAGAGACCCGTACGTATCTCTCACAGGCACAGATCGCAAAGATGAAAAGAGGAGATGGGCTTCAGTTGGGAAGCCCGCCCGACGCGGCGCTGCGGCGGAAGCGCTCGTCCACCGGCTGGCGCCCCTGAAATCCGCCATCCATGGTGTGCCAGTGCTCGATGGAAGGCTCGCCCATGCGCCAGCACAACAGGACGATCTCGTCGTCGAGCCGGCAGGGAAAATCGAGCAGGCCCGATTCCAGATCCTTCACCTGCACCCCGATCGAGTCAATCTCCGCGATGCTTTCGCGCACGCACTTCAGATGCGATTCCAGTTCGGCGCGCTGCCGGGCCGCGCCCACCACATTCACCTGCATGCCGCCGGCGAAATAAATGCGCTGCGCCAACTCGTTCAGATCCGACTCCGCGGTTTGCACCCCACGCTTGCCTTCGATGGCGCGCTTGAGGAGCGATTCCAGCACGGGAAGCAATGACTGCGCCTCTTCGATTGTGAACGTCTTCATTGGTTGCATTCCAGGTACCTACAGAATACGACGAAATCGAAAAAAAAGTGCAAGAACGCGCGACGGCCTTCTATGAACCGTTGCCCGCGCGCAGATCACGAAGCACCGGTGCGGCCTTCTCGATCTCTGCGCGGAAAACAAAGCGGCGCGACACGATACGAGGCGTCGCTCCCCCATCCGGAATACAACTTAACTTGCGCGCGCCCATCCAGAGAAGCTGCGTTGGTGCCAATCCAATGCAACTTTGGTTGTAGGAATGACAAAGGTTCGTCGTTGTCAATCGCGCGCGGGCAACTCTTTCAGGTCGATGCCCAGTTGCTGGCATTTCTTATAGAGATGGCTTCGCTCCAGGCCCAACGCCCTGGCGGTTTGCGTAATCTGGCGGCCGTGCCTCTCGAGTTCTGCCAGCACCTGGGCGCGCTCGAAGGCGAGAACCCGTTGCGCAAGCGGACCGCCTGCGCTGCCGTCAGTGAGGGAGACCGCTGCAGATGCCTTCTGGGACGCGGGCAGCGCCAGCCGCACGTCGTCCGCGCCGACCTCGCCTTCGGCGAGCAGCAGCAGCCGTTCCACCACGTTGCGCAACTCGCGAATGTTGCCCGGCCACGCGTACTGCTCGAGAACTCGAATCGCCTCCGTGGTGAACGCGACGGGCTTCCATCCGTTCTGCGCGCTCACCTGGCCGACAAAATGCTCCACCAGCGCGGGCAAGTCTTCGCGCCGTTGCCTGAGCGGCGGCAGCTGCAGCGGAAACACAACCACGCGATGATAAAGGTCGCGGCGGAATCCACCCGACTCGACGAGCTGCTCGAGATTGCGGTGCGTCGCGACTACCACGCGCACATCGACAGCCGTGGGCTTGCCGGCGCCGATGCGTTCCACTTCGCCTTCTTCCAGCACGCGCAAGAGCTTGGCCTGCATGGCCAGCGGCATGTCGCCAATCTCATCGAGAAAAAGCGTTCCCCGGTGCGCCTGCTCGAACTTTCCCGTGTGCCTTTGCATCGCTCCGGTGAAGGATCCCTTCTCGTGGCCGAAGAGTTCGCTTTCGATCAGTTCCGAAGGCACCGCCGCGCAATTCAGCGTCACGAACGGCGCGGCCGCGCGCGGGCTCTTCTCGTGCAGAGTGCGCGCCACCAGTTCCTTGCCGGTCCCGGTCTCGCCGTAGATGCAGACGCGCGTCTCGCTGGCCGCCACGCGCTCGATCTGCGCCATCACGCGGCGCATGGTTTCTCCCTCGAAGACCAGCGTATGCTTGCCAACGCGCGCGCGCAGGTCGCGGTTCTCAGTTTCCAAACGCGTCAACTTGAGCGCATTTTCGACTGTGACCAGCAGCTTCTCCGTCGTGAGCGGCTTCTCGAGAAAGTCCAGCGCCCCCAGCCGCGTGGCGCGCACCGCCATCTCAATGTGCGCCTGCCCGCTCATCATCACCACCGGCGCGGCCACGCCCGCCGTCTTCAAGTCTTCGAGCAGCGCCAATCCATCGCGCCGCGGCATCACCACATCGCTCAGGATCATATCGAAGGGCTCGGTGCGCGCCAGTTCCAGAGCGCGCTCGGCGTTGTCGCAAACCACCGCCTCGTGCCCGGCGAGACGAAAGGCGCGGGAAAGCGAAGCCAGTGTATTGGCTTCGTCGTCGACGATGAGAATCTTTGCCTTCGCGCTCATGCGGCCCCCTTCGGCAGCGTAATGATAAACGTTGCGCCACCGCCCGCCGAGCTTTCGACGGCGATGGTGCCTGCGTGATCGGCAACTACCGACTGCACAATGGCCAACCCGAGGCCGGTTCCGTGCTGCTTGGTTGTGTAGTAAGGCGTGAAAAGCCGCTCGCATTCCTCAGGCGTAAGGCCCTGCCCGGTGTCGGAGACACGCAATTCCACTACCTCACCTTTTGGATGAGCGGAGATCGTCAGCACTCCGCCGTCGGGCATCGCGTCCATGGCGTTCAGCACCAGATTCGAAAGCGCGCGGTGCAGCAGTTCGGGGTCGGCGTCGAGCGGCATGGGCGAGCGGTCGGCGTCGATCCTGATTTCGATCTTCGCGTCGCGGCGGGCGGCGGCTTGGTAGAGCGCGCGCACGCGCTCCACCACATCACCAGCGTCGATGCGCTCCAGTTCCGGCTTTGGCATCTTGCTGAAATCGCTGAAGCGGCCAATGATCGTCTTCAGGTTTGCGATCTCGGTGGCCAGCGTCGCCGTGCTCTCGCGGAAGACCTCGTCGAACTCTTCTGGCGGCAACCCTCGCGCCCGCACCAGGTTTTCGACCGTCAGTTGCAGCGGGAAAAGCGGATTCTTGAGCTCGTGCGCCAGCCTTCGCGCCAGTTCGCGCCATGCGGCCACGCGCTCGCTTTGCACCAGGCGGTCACGCTGGCTCTGGAGCTGCTCCGTCATGTGATTGAAGCTGCGCGCCAGCACGCTCACCTCGTCGCGCCCGCGCGGCGGCACGCGCACGTCCCAGTTTCCCCCGGCCACTTCTTCGGCGGCATGCGCCAGTTGTTCGATAGGCCGCGAAACCCGCGCCGCAATCCACAAACTGAACGCGATGGCCAGTAGAATGCCGCCCGCCGCGACGCCGTACGCAATGGCGCGAATGTGCTGCTGCGCCTCCACCATGCTGCTGCGCGCGATCGCCACCACCAGAACCGCCATCACGTTGCCCTGCTCGTTCTTGAGCGGGATTGCAGTGGCGTTCAGGCTGTCCTCGCGGCGTCCAGTTGGATTCACGATGCCGCTCACCGGCTGCCCCGTTGTGCGCGCGGCGTCGATCAGGCTTTGGTAATGCGCCGCGCCGGGCAGATTCCCGTTGACGCCGAGGAGGCGCGCAGGATCGAAGGCTGCCGGAGCAGGAGAACTCGCGCCCGTGTTCAAATTCACCGTCGTCGTCAAACGGTTCACATCGCCGTAAAGGCCGATCTGCATTCCCGGCGCGACAGGAAGATCCGCGAGAAAGCTTTGATCGAGCCGCTCGCCGCCGATCAGGCGCACTTGGGTTCCATCCACCGCGTGCACGGCGAAGAGGCCGAGTGCGGTTGAGCCGTCGGACAAATCCTCGGACTTCAGGAACGGCGTCGCCGAGGCATTTGCGGCTGCAGGCTCGGGATAGCCAAACCGCGCCGGCCACTGCGCCGAACTGATCACGTTTCCGTCCGCGCCCACAATCTCAAGGAAGTCGAGTTGCGCGTCCTGCGCCATCGACTGTGCTTCGGTGAGATACGCCGACGGGTCGCCCGACTGCGCCAGTTCGAAGGCCATGGCGCGCGCATGCTCGCTCGCGGCCAGACGATTTACGGCCGCGGCCACCTCCTGCGAGCGGTGCTGAAACTCGCGCTGAAACTGACTGACGAAGAGCGCCGTCTCCTCCTGGTCGCGCACCTCGAAGACGTGGCGAATGCGCACCAGCACGGTCCAGGCCACCGCCGCTACCGCCGCGGCCACGGTGAGCGAAAACAGGAGCAGCAGTTTCTGGCGGAGGCTCACTGTGTGCCCTCCAAGGAAGCACCGGCAAGCTCCGGCGTGCCGTCGGCGCGCAAGCGCAGATCGCGCACGCGGCTGCCGACCGCCCAGGCGCGCGGCAGATCGAGCAGCGGCACGATGGTGTGGAGATCCAGAACGTCGTGCTCGGCGCGGTAGAGCGCAATCGGATCTCGCCCCGCCACAGGAACATTCTCGCCCGCGCTGCGCAGCAAAGTTTCGAGAGCCGCCGCGGGATCGGCGCCTCCAAGCGGCAGTTTGCGCAAAGCCAGGTCGGCATGGGGTGCGTTGCGCGCATTCGCGACCTGCACGTTGAATCCGGCTTCGCGCAGATTGAGCGCAATGCGCTGCGCCGCCAACTGCATGGTTGGATCGGTGTCGGCCGCAAGCGTCAGCTGCGGCGGCGAAATCCCTCCGCGCAGCTCTATCGCCTTGTTCAGGTCGCGATCCGCCGGGAAGAGAAATGCGTAGCCTGTGAGCGACTGCGGCAAAAGGCTCGCGGTGATTTCGCCTTGCTTTTGAAAGATCACGTTCGAGAGCGGGTTACGGTCGATGGCTTGTGCAATGGCGGCGCGCAGCACAGCATTCGAAAGCGGCCCCCAGTCCGACACGTGAAGCGCCACCACCTCCACCGGCGGCGAAACCACTACCGAGAGCCGCTGCTGCTCGGCCTGGCGCAGCTCCTGCGGCGGCACTTCGGCGATATCGGCGCGGCCCACGCTCAGATCAAGCCACTGATCGCGGATTCCCCGGTTGCTTGCGATCGCGATCTCGTCGAGGAACGGCCGGCCCTGCCAGCAACTGTCGTTCGCAGTGAGTGTGAGCGTGCCATTGTTCAGACTTGCGAACTGAAACGGCCCGGTGCCAATGGGGTTCGCCGGGGGTTGCCCGTCGGCGGTGCGCGTGAGCATGATGAGATACGCATCGCTCGCCAGCAGCGCGGGCAGGTTTGGCATTGGCGAGTCGCCAGTAAAAACAACAGACGAGCCCACGACGCGCACGGCGGTCCACGGGCAGTTCGCCGCGCACGCGGTGTTCAGCGCCATGGCCACAGCCTCGGCATTCAACGGCGAGCCGTCGTGAAAATGCACTCTCTGCCGCAGGCGGAACTGCCAGCGATGGTCGCTGTCATCCGATTGCCAATCGACGGCCAGCGCCGGGCCCACCAAACCATTCGCATCGAGAGCGGTCAATCCGTCCAGAACCAGCCGCCGCGCCAGCGCATCCGGATTTTGCCACGGGTCGCCGGCAATCTCCACGCGCAGCGAGCCGCCGTAGTGGGGACGCGTTCTTGCCCACGCGCAGACGCAAACCAAAACCAGAAAAAAACTAATTGCAAAGTGCCGTGACACGGTCCACCTCGTATTGGTTTGCCGCATTCCGCACCACCGCGAGAACGCTTTTGCCGTCGGGCGCGGTTGAGAGCGCCGTCACCGTTCCGTCCACCGCAAGGGGCGCGCTTGCCGGCACGGCTTCGAGCGCGGGCAACTCGTAGGCGCGCAAACTATCGCTCGCAGCCTCGCCCGAGCTCGACGCAATCACTTCGACGCCCGCGCCGCAACCGGAGTGCAGCACGGCAAAATCGCTGCCCCAGTCGCGCGTACCGCTCACAACTTTGAGCGCGCCATTCTCCGCCAGTTGCACTTTGCCGTCGATGCCGCCGATGAGCAATGCACCGTTTCCGGCGGATCGCGGAAGCAGTGCCGCCGCATAAAACGGCGGTAGATCGACACCGACGCTGGGAGAAATGACACCCGTGAAGTAGTTGCGCGCGGAGTTATAGAAGGCGCTGATCGGAGTCACCAGCACGTTCTCGCCGGCGGCCGCGGTTCCCCAATTCGTCAAATTCAGCGGAGGCTGTGTAATCGCCCAGGGATCATCGTTCTCGCGGCATTCGATCGTCCATTTCGTTGGCTGCGATTGAACGGCGGCGCTGCCTGAGCACTCTACGCCGGGAAGCCAAGCCACGAAGCTCCAGCCACTCGCATAGCCCAGCAATGCCCCGCGCGGATCGCGAGCCTGCGCATGAGATGTGCCAGTACTCATGCGTTGCTGTTGCTGCCAGCCATCGGATCCGCGAGTAAAAATCGCAATCTGCTCCGGCTCCAGGGCCACGATTCCCGATGGCGTTTCGAGAAGGTCAAGCACCGGTTCGCGCGTAGTGAGGATTGGCTGGCTCATGAGCGTCAAGCCACCAGTTGCCGGCAATCGCTCGGCCTGAATCGGCCCCAGATTCACCATCGCCACTTGCGTTTGCGTGCCTTCACCCACCTCCGCCACCAAAACCCGCTCCCGCGCGCTCTCGCTCAGCGTCACGCGAATCGTGTTCGCGCTTTCCTCGCCGGCCATCGACACACCGTGGGTCTTCAAGTCCTGCGTCAGCAGCCGGCGAATTACGGGAATCTCATCGTTCGGAAGGGTTGAAAGATTGCGAATCGTCAGGTGCGCCTGCCCCGGCCCCAGAATCGCCACAATCTGCTCGGCAAGCTCCGATGCGGGCTGCTCCCACGCGCCCGGCGAGGCGGCAAACAAGGACCTGACCAGCGCTGCGCCGAGGATCGCGAGGAGACAGATGCGTTTCGAGGGCTTCATCTTTGTATCTTTTCTCGTTGGGCGGATTATATCGCTTCGTTCCTGAACGGATTGGGTCGCGTGGCGGCGAGTAGCATGTGGGTCTCCGAGCTCGTATGCGTTTGCACCTGGGGAATTCGTGCTATCCCACCCTTTCGCCCAAAGAGCGGGCGAAAGGATGGGGCACGGGAAGGTTCTTCTTCAAGCGCTCAGAGACCAAGTTACCAGGCACTTGCTTTGGTGCAGGGCGGGCGCTGCCTCCGCTGCTCCCGCCCCGCGCGGCCAATCATCTTCTATTGGCCGCTTTTCTGTGCCGGAGCCGGCTCCTGCTCGCTGTCCATCTCCTGCTTCACAATGGGATTCGCCGCCGCGCTCTTGAAGACGTCGCTCGCGAAGAAGAACTTTCCGTCAGACGGTACCATCACCACCTGGATCTTGTCGGAAAGCCGCTCCGCCACGATTTTATTGATCAGCAGCGGCGACTTGTTCAGCAGCTCCGCTTCGCTGGTCATGCGCTCGGCATCCGCTGCAGCTACCAGCTTGATGCGGTTGGCTTCGGCTTCGGCCAGCAGGTTGCGCCGCTCCAATTCTGCCTTGCTGTCGATGATCTTGGCCTGGGCATCGGCGTCGGCGGTTTCGATCGTCGACTCCTTGCGCGCTTCGGCCTCCAGCTTGCTCTGCTCAATCTGCTTCTCCTTGAGCGGAAGCGTGTACTGCATGGCATCGGCCTCGCCGCGCGCCTCTTCCACCTTGGCCTGCGCATCGCCCTCGGCTTCCTTCACCTTCTGCGCCGCCTCGGCTTCGGCTTGCAATTCGGCGATCTTCACCTGTTTCTGTTGAATGTCGGTGTCAACGGCCATCTGGTCGTCCTGCTGCTCCTTCACCAGCAGCCCTTCGAGGCCGCGCGCGTACTCGTCGGGCAACTGAATGTCGGAGAGCATCACCTCTTCCACGATGACGCCGTCGGCCGCGAGCTTGCGCGTGATGATCTCTGCTGCCTTCGCCCGCACTTCCTCACGCTTCGAGGAAAAAATCTCCTTCACCGTGTACTGCGGCGTCAGTTCCCGCCACGCGCTCGCCACCACCGGCGGCACCAGCTCTTTGTCCGGCGGCTGAGGCAGGTGCGCCTGAACGCTTGCGAGCTTGTTGGGATCGAGCCGGTAGCGCACCGTAACGCCGAGGCCGATATTCAGCCCCTCGAACGATTGCACGTTGAGCCCCGTGGCCTCGGGCGTCTTCTTCGGGCCCTGTTCCACAACTCCGGCGGTGAACAGGTGATCGCGCAGGTCGAACAGTTCGACGCTGTCGACAAGCGGCGTCACGAGGTGCAGGCCGGGGTAGAGCGTTCCGGGCAGCGTGCCGCGCAACTGGCTGATGCGCACGCCGCCCATGCCGCTGGGCACCACAACGATGCTCGCGGCCACCAGCAGCGGCACACAGCCCGCGGCCGCCAGCGCCACCGGTCGCCGCCACTCAATTTCAACAAGGTTTTCGTCAGTTATTCCATCCGCGGCCGCCTTCTTGCGCGACCCCTGCACGCGCCGCCAAAGGCCAAGCAGCGGTATCGCCACTGCGCCCAGGAGCATCAGTGCTCCCGCGATTGTCAACAACAGTTTCAGTGCGAGCATCTCCCGCCTCCATTCATGTGATTGGTCGTGTGCTTGGGCCCTTTTTGTTTTCCGGTATCCGTCCGCGGAGCCAGCAGCAGCCGGACCAGTCCCCCGTAGGTCATCTCTTCAAGCAGCAGCGCCGCCGCCACGGGAAGCAACACCGCTTCGACATCCGAAATCGCGCGCGCCAGGAAGTTCATCGTGAAACCTCCTTTACAGTGAGCCCGCAAAGATCAGGCTGGAGAGCGTGACCGTTGCAGCCGCGGTAAAAACGCCCGGCAGCGTCGCGAAGTTCGCCGCCTCAAGCGCAGCCGCCGGAGCCGCTGCTGGCGGTTGCGCGACAGAGGCAACCGCGGTGAGCGTTGCCGGTGGCGCGGCCGGCATCGGGCCCGTGCCGAACAACTGCGCCGTCTCCTGGTTGCGCTGGCCGATCAGCTCCACCGTGTCGCCCACCTCGACCATCGGGTAAAGCTCTTCCAGATCCTTCTTCGCCATGCGAATGCAGCCATGCGATGCGGCCTTGCCGATCGAGCTCGGCACATTGGTTCCGTGAATCCCGTAGCCGGGAATGCTCAGGCCCATCCAGCGCGTGCCTACCGGATTGTTCGGCCCCGGCGGAACGATACGACCGTCGTGCGAGTAGGTGGGGTTCATTACGCGGCGCGCGATCGAGAAGGTTCCCGCCGGGCTCGGCGTCGAGGGCTTGCCCACGGCGACCGTGTAAACCTTCTTCACCTGGCCGTCTTCGACCAGCGCCAGCTTGCGATCTTCCAGGCTCACCACGATCACGCGCTTCGGAGCCGCGGCCGGCGATTGCTCGTTCGCCGCGGGCTGCTTCGCCGCCGCAGTTTGATTCGCACTCTCGGCCGCTAACTGTGTCGCCAGAACCGCCGCCAACATCGCCGCCATCGTGTTGCGTCTCCGCGCCGTCATCGCATCCTCCCGAGTCTTGCCTTTTTCCTTGAACTGCCGACGCCCAAGAGAAATGCAACCTGCGCGCCAATCGAAGGCGATTGAAAACAAAGGAGTTGTTTTGGGAATCGAGGGGTTGGGCCGTGTCACGGCACACACGCTGTGCGCGCATTGACACGCGTGGCGGCCACGCATGGTGTGGTCGCCGCAAGTTCTGGTTTGGATGGAGCCGGCTTAGGAAGGAGAATCTTCAGGGCCGCGCGGTTCGCCCGTGTTCCCGGCACCGATGCCGGTTCGAATCCGGTTCAGCCGCACCCTGCTTCGTCACCTGTGCTGTGGTTACCGGCGGAGGCGCCGGATTCAACCCGCCGATATTCAACCAGCCAAGCAGCGATGGCGTAAGAAGAGCCGCGCCTTCATCGGAGAGATGGATGCCGTCGGCTTGACGGATGCGCGTGGTCTTGCCGTCAGGGGCGGTCTCCAGCTCGCGGAACCCGCCGGCCCCGTCTCCGATGTACGGTTGCGGATTCCACCATGTCGCCCGCGGATTCTGGCTCACTACCGTGTACGCAATGCGGTTGATCTCCGCAGCCCGGTCGTTATACGCGCCGGCCTTCATCGGCGGCAGGCCCACCCAAAGCACGTGCGCGCCGTTTTCCGTAAGCAGGCTCAGGAAATCCGCAGTCCGCTGCTGGTACGCCTTCACCCAGGCGTCGCTGCCGAAGGCAAGCGTTTTGCCGTTCTCCACAAATCCCTGCCCGTCGTTCGCGCCCATGGCCACAATCACCGCGTCGGGCTTCTCGTCGCCGATCATCGCCGGATACTCGTCCATCCAGTCGAAGACGTCAGGCCGCGCCAGTCCGGTCCCCGATCGAAACGCTTTAATGACGCGCAGATTCTGATCTGTTGCCGTCTGGCGCAGCAACACAGCGCTCAGGCCCACGGCCATCATGGAATCGCCTGCCAGCGCCACCACGCGCGTTTGCCCTTGCGCGGCGGGCGGCAGCGGCGTGAGCCGGGGAACGCCGGTGACAACCGGGACTGTTTGGGGAGCCGTGGGATTTGGCGCGTGCGCCGTAGCCATGCACGGCAAAGCAGATTCTTTCGCGCCCGGCAAAAACCTCTCCCGCGCCGCAAGCAGCCTTGCCGGATCGTCGGTCCAGCCAAGGCGATCGAGGCCATCCAGGCTCTCCATGCGCAGGCGCTCCACGCCGAGCGGCTGCAGAGTCTTATGCAACGCCGTCGTCACCCGCGCTGCGCCGCTCCGTGCCGGGCCCACCTCCAGCCGATCTGCCCAGGTAAGCAATGCGCCCGATTCAAGCAACAAGATCGTCGCCGCGAATCCCGCCATCACCGCGGCAAGTTGAGAGAGCGAATTGAATCTCGTTGTACGCATGGTCTTAGAACCTGAAATAGATGAACGGCGCTACGCCGGAGGGCCCCAGCAACTCGACGGCGAAGATCGCCGCGGCAAATGCGGCGCCGCGCGCCAGAGCCGGCCACGAGCCAAGTTCAAATTCGAGCGACTTGCGCCAGCGCAAAGGCTGGAACTGCCCGGCCAGCCCCGCAATCAGCACCAGCGCCACTGGAACACTAGCCAGCGTGATCGCACCGGGAACCGCCAGCCGCCGCAACATCGCAAAGGCAATGTCGAAGGACGGCGAACGGAAGAAAATCCATCCCAGGCACACGGCGTGGAAGAGCAGAAGCCGCGCCGTCCAGCGCCACACCGCCGTCTGCCGGAAGCGAAGCAGCGGCGACCAATGGATGGCGTTCCAAACGCGGTGCACGATCAGGTAGAAGCCGTGCAGCGCTCCCCAGATTACGAAAGTCCATGCCGCGCCGTGCCACAGCCCGCCCAGCAGCATGGTGATCATCAGGTTTACGCAGGTGCGCGCCGCCGATCCCCTCGAGCCGCCCAGCGAAATGTAGAGGTACTCGCGCAACCAGCTGGAAAGCGAGATGTGCCAGCGCCGCCAGAAGTCCTGCGGGTTCGTCGCCGTATAGGGCGCGTTGAAGTTCCTCGGGAAGCGGTAGCCGAGCAGCATGGCGCAGCCGATGGCAATGTCGGTGTAGCCGGAAAAGTCGCAGTATATCTGCGCCGCATAGCCGTAGATGGCCAGCAGCACATCGCCGCGGCTGAAGGTTTGCGGCGCGGCAAACACCTGCTCCACCAGCCGCGTGGCCAGCAGGCTTGAGATCACAACTTTCTTGAATAGTCCCGCAACAATCAGCAGCAGGGCGCGGTTCACACGAATCATCTTCGCATCGCGCCGCAAATTGAGCTGGGGCAGAAAATTCGAAGCGCGCAGGATCGGCCCGGCGATGAGTTGCGGGAAGAACGCCACGTAGAGCAGCGCATCGCCGAGCCTCACCCGCTGCTTCAACTTCCCGCGGTAGGCGTCCATCATCAGCGAGATGGCGTGAAAGACAAAAAACGAGACACCAAGCGGCAACAGCGGCTCGGGAATGCGCATCTTCGGCGGGCGGCCAACATGCGCCCACACGTTCAGCACCGTGGTCAGGAAAAACGCCGTGTATTTGTAGTAGCCAAGCGTCGCAAGGCAGATCACGATGCCGAGCGTAAGCCAGAGCTTGCGCGTCCTGAGCGTGCCGCTCGCCTGGATGCGCTGCGCCAGCAATCCACTCACGAGCGAGATGCCGAAGAGCATCGGCACGTAGTTCCAATTCCAAAAGCCGTAAAACACATAACTCGCCACCAGCAGAAAGAGCTTGTGGGCGCCGTTCCAGCGGTGCAGGCTCCATGCCACCAGCAGCACCGTAAGAAAGAAGAGCGCGAATTCAACCGTAGGAAAGAGCATGTCCGCTCCACGCCGGAGTTTCCGATGCTCTTTCGAAATGCAGGTGGCGCTCCAAACCTTTCTGCCACAAAACAAATGGCTTATCGTGCATCAACCCGGGAGCCTCCGTGTCACGGCACACACACTGTGCGCGCATTGACACGCGGTGTGGCGATGGAAGCGTTGGGAGCCGTCCTGTACGGGGCTCATTGCGAAGGCGCTCTAAAAAGGCACGACCGGGGAACCCAATGAGTGGATTCCCCGGTCGTTTTCTTTCACGGCGCAATGGATGCAGCCGACTCTAGTCCATTTTCCTTAGGGTTCCCGTTGACCGGCGATCACCGGCAACGGACCCGCACCCTACCGCCTTCCGAACCTTCTCGGGGCAATCTGCGGTTTCACCGGCAGGTCCGTTTTGCCTTCGGGAAAGACCACGAGAAAGCGATCGGGGCCCTCGCCGACGCTGGCCGTTTCCACGCCTTTCAGGCCCCGGCAGGCCATGTGCAACATGCGCCGCTCGCGGCTGTTCATGGGCGGAAAGCTGTAGGGGATTCCGGACTGCCGCACCTTCTCCGCGGCGGTTTCTGCGGCTAGTCGCAGCTCCTGGGCGCGGAGGGCCTTGAAGTTCGCGGCGTCGAAGCTCACCAGATGGTGCTCATGGTGGTCCAGCCGCAGCATCTGCGCCGCAAGGGTTTCCAGAGCCCTCAGCAGCTCGCCGTTGTGCTGGATCACCAGCGGCACATCGGGACCGGCCAGTTCCACGTTGAGGACCTGGCGCGCCTCGCCGCCTTCTTCGTCGCGCGCGGCCTCGCCCGCCGAGATGCGGTACTTCAGGCGCAGTCCGCCCAGCTTGTTTAGGGTGTTCAGGAATCCGGCAATTTTTTGTGCAGCCCGTTTGAGGTCGTCGATCGGCATAAGAAATAAGTATCGCAGAGACGGGGCGTCTGCGGGGCGCTCACGTTAGAAAGAAAATTGGGTCGCAAGAAACCCGGGGCGGCACGGTTTTGTCGCCGTTGATGCGCAGGATGCTACCTTGGAGTCAGACCTTCCGGCGGTGCGCTGACTCCCGCATCGTGGAAAGACTCCCATCTCTCGCATGCGCCGCCTTCTTCTCATTTTCTTGCTGGTCTTGCCGCTTTTCGGCGGAATTCCCGGCCATGCGCAGGGTGGGCCCCCGTTTATCACCGACGATCCCGGTACGCCCGGCAACCACCACTGGGAGATCAACCTCGGCTGGATCGCCAACCGCAACCCCGGCCAGTCCTACTACGAGATTCCCGACGTCGATATGAACTACGGATGGGGCGACCGCATCCAGCTCAAGTACGAGCTGCCGCTGGCCGCGGGCACCAACGCCAACAACTCCACCGGCGTGGGCCTGGGCGAGTCGCTTCTGGGCATCAAGTGGCGCTACTTCGAGCATCACCGCGCCGGCGAGCCCAAGAGCGACGAGAATCTGCTCATCTCGCTCGGCACGTATCCACAAGTTTCGATCAACAACCCCACCGGCTCCGCGCAGCGCGGCATCGTGGAGCCCGGCCCGCAATACTATCTGCCCATTGAAGCCACAGCGCAGATCGGTTGGCTGGCGCTGAATGGCGAGGTGGGCCGGTGGATCGGCAACCGGAACCAGGCCAGCCAGTGGGGCCGCGGCCTTATCGCCGGCCACCAGTTCAGCGACCGCCTGGAGCTCTACACCGAGGTCTACGATCTTCAGGACGCCAATCGCATCGACGGCAACCCCAAGCAGCGTTCGCTCACGCTCGATCTCGGCGGACGGCAGTCGCTCGACAAGAAAAACCACGTGCGACTGCTCTTCATGGGAGGCCGCTCCATCCAGACCGTGACGCGCAGCAACGGCCAGCCCAGTTGGATCGCCTACCTGGGCGTGCAATTCCTGCTTGGCCACAAGGACGACCAAGCGCCGGAACCGAAGCAGTAGATGAACGCCCTTGCCTCGCGCATTGCCGAATTCCGGGGTAGCAGAGTAGCATTCCACTGAAAATGTTTTCAGGAGATTCGTACATGCGTTCTTCTCGAGTCCTCGCTGCCGCTCTTCTTGCCTTATGCCCACTTGCCGCCGTCGCCCAGACCGCGCCGGCGCCAAAGGTTCCACTGAAGCCCGTCCAAAGGTCTGCCCCACCGCAGGTGGCGCAGACGCCGCCTATGGGCTGGAACAGTTGGAACTTCTTCGCCGGTAAGGTCACCGATCGGGACATACGCAATGCCGCCGACCAGCTTGTCTCGACCGGCATGAAAGACGCGGGATACATCTACGTCAACATCGACGACACGTGGGAGGGTGACCGCGACGCCAGCGGTGTGCTGCACGCAAACGCGAAATTCCCCGACATGAAGGCGCTTGCCGACTACGTGCACTCGAAAGGCCTCAAGCTCGGCATCTACTCATCGCCGGGATCGAAGACATGCGGGGGCTTCGCGGGCTCGCTCGGCCACGAAACGCAGGACGCAGAACTCTACGCGTCGTGGGGCATCGATTACCTGAAGTACGATCTCTGCGACTTACGCACCGACGTGATGACCGCGCAGGCGCCCAACGACGAGGCCGCGCAGATGCGCCTGATGATCGCGGCTTACGACAAAATGGACAAGGCCCTCAAAGCCACCGGCCGGCCCATCGTGTATTCCCTCTGCCAATATGGCTGGGACGCGGTGTGGGAGTGGGGGCCGAGCGTCGGCGCCAACTCGTGGCGCACCACCGGCGACGTCGAGCCTAACTGGCAAAGCATCTATTCCATCCTCAACGAGCAGGCCGGACTGGCGAAGTACGCGGGGCCCGGCCACTGGAACGATCCCGACATGCTCGAGGTGGGCAACGGCACGCTTACGCCGGCTGAGAATCGGACTCATTTTTCGATGTGGGCTATGCTCGCCGCGCCGCTCTTGGCCGGCAACGACCTGCCCAATATGACGCCCGAGGTTCGCGCCATCCTCACCAATCGCTACGTCATCGCCATCGACCAGGACCGCCTGGGCCGCGAAGCCACGCGCGCCTACTCCGATGGCGAGCTCGACGTGTGGACGCGGCATCTAACCGGCGGAGCCATGGCCATCGCGGTGATCAACGCCGGCTCCGACCGCTATTCGAGCCATCCTTTCCACCTGAGTCTGGCCAAACTCGGCCTGCACGGGCCGCTGAAAGGCAAGGACCTGTGGTCCGGCAAGGAGATTACGCTCACCGAAAACATGCCGCTGGAGCTTGCGAGCCACGACATTTTGCTGGTGCGGGTCCCATCGCCGCAATAGCCGCGGTTAGCGATGCACCTGAGAAGTTGCATCGCTAACCGCGCCGTAGGCGCAGCGGTAGTTACGGCATTTTCACCGATGCTGTAAGGAAATGCTCTAGGCGCGTTCGCCTTACCCTCCCAGCACCTTTCCGCGTCCGTTGCTCTTCACGGCGTACATGCGCGCGTCGGCGGTGCCGATGACGGCATGGATCTGGTCGCCGTCGCCGGGCGCGGAGGCCAGGCCTACGCTGGCGCTCACGGTCAGTTTCAGCCCGTCCTTGGTACGGAACTCGGTTTCCATCAGAGCGCGATGCATGGCCTTGGTCCGCTCGAGGGCCGCTTTCGCGTCGGTCCCCGGCATCAGAATCACGAATTCGTCGCCGCCGTAGCGAAAGCACAGGTCCTGCTTGCGGCTCAACTCCTGCAGCCTGCGGCCGGTGAGCGCCAGCAGTTCGCTGCCCACCAGGTGGCCGTGCCGGTCGTTCACGAGCTTGAAGCGGTCCAGGTCGAGAAAGGCCAGGCTCAAGGGTAGCTGCGACTTTCTCGACCGCCGCAACTGGCGCTCGAGCACATCGTAGAGATGGCGCACGTTGTAGAGGCCGGTGATGTCGTCGGTGATGGTGAGCTGCTGAATGCGCGACATGTCGCGCGCATTTTCGATGGCGATGGCGGCGTGGTCGGCCAGGATGTGCAGAAAGGCGATCGTGTAGTCGGACATTTCGACGCGGGGATTGAGGATCTCAATGACGCCCTGCGTGCCCTTGCGGCCGCGCAACGGCAAGGCGATGGCTGCACGTATGGCACGCGAGCCACTGGCGCGGGGCAGATGTACACGGGGATCTTCTTCCGCCTCGGGAACGATCACGGTCTCGCCATGTTGGAGCACCCATCCGGCCAGACCTTCGCCCACCTTCACGCGCAGGCCCTTCAAGGATTCCTGTTCAGCGCCCGCGGCAATGGCGTAATACAGCTCCTGAGTGGATTCGTCGAGCATCAGCAAGGTCCACAGTTCCGCCTCCACCATCCGCTCCATGTGTTCCAGGATGGTGCGCAGAATCGTATCCAGGTCGAAGCTCGAAGTGAGCGATCGCGCCAGTTGGTGAAATAAAAGCAGATCGGCGAGCGGGATGCGCCCTTCCGTCTCGTTAAGCATGATTTGGCCCTGGGGGAGTGTTGTCATCATTCTGTCACAGAAGTTGTTTCGTGTCAGTCACAATTCTTGGCTTTTTCTGGCTTCCATGGAAAACATCGGAAGGAAATATGCCTTAGCCGCCGATGTGCACCATCGAACGCGACGGCTTGAGGAAGCCCGGTTCTCCAATGTGATGCCGGGCTTCCTTCGCTTCCACGGTACGGACAATGTAGGCGGATAGTTCCGCGTCGTCAACCCCGGCGCGCAATCGCCCGTAAAGGTCGTGCTCCACCTGCGAAAACAGGCAGGTGCGAATCTTGCCGTCCGAGGTGAGCCGCACCCGGCTGCATGCGCCGCAAAAGGCCTGGCTTACGGGGGCAATGATGCCGATCTCGCCCACGCCGTCCGCAAAGGTGTAGCGCCGCGCCGTCTCGCTGGCCTCGCGAGGGGGCAATTCCACGAGCGGCAGCGCGAGGCCGATGCGTGCGACGATTTCTTTGAGCGTCACCACGATCTCCGGCGACCACAGACGGCCCTCTTCGAGCGGCATGAACTCGATAAAACGCACCACGACGTCTTCTTCGCGAGCGAACCGGGCGAAGCCTTCGATCTGGTCGTCGTTGAAGCCGCGCAGAAGCACGCAATTGATCTTGAGCGGCGTAAGGCCCTGCGCCCGCGCGGCGCGAATGCCTTTGAGCACCTCTGGAAAACTGCCCGGAACGCGCGTGATGCGCTCAAAGGCCGCTTGATCCACGGCGTCCATGCTCACCGTTACGCGGTTCAGCCCGGCCGCTTTGAGCGGGCCGGCGAGCGATTCCAGCAGATGGCCGTTGGTGGTGAGCGCCAAGTCGAGTGGTTGGCCGGCCGGCGTGCGCATGCGCGCCAACTCCTCAACCAGCTCGACCACGCCGCGCCGCAGCAGCGGCTCTCCGCCCGTCAGCCGCACCTTGGTGATTCCCAGGCCGACAAAAAGCCGGATCAGGCGCAGGTACTCCTCGATGGCCAGCTCAGGATACTGCGCCCCCGCCTCGCCGGTGCGGCAATACACGCACTTGTAGTTGCAGCGGTCGGTGATGGAGACGCGCAGATCGTGGATCACGCGCCCGTGGCTATCGGTTAGCGGCGGGTGGGTCGCGACGTTCGAGGAAACGGGAGGGGAAGCGGCGGCCATCGGCTGTCTCAAGCTTATACTTTTTTGGATGCGGCTTGAAGAGCGAGGCATCAGCGGCGGCGCCTTCGAGCGGAACCGAGGCGATAGCATGAGAAGAGCAAGACGGCCGCGTTCTGGCCTGGAATATTGAGATCGCGGAGAAACCAGGAGAATATGCCGGCAACGGGAGCCAAACCCATCGGCACCAGCGACGAGGCAGATGCAGCCGAGGCCGTGCGGCAGATGTTCGATGCGATTGCGCCGAGGTACGATCTGCTGAATCACGTGCTCTCGGCCAATATTGACCGCCTGTGGTGGCAGAGAGCGGCACGGCGGTTCCGCGAGGTCCTGGCGCGGCCCGATGCGGAGATTCTGGACATCTGCTGTGGCACCGGCGATCTGACCATGGCGTTGCTCAGGCTGCGTCCGGCGGGAGCGCGGCCGATTCTCGCCGGTGACTTTGCCCGCGCCATGCTGGCCCGCGGAGCGCAAAAGTTTGGACAGCAGGCGCGCCAGTTGCCGGGCAGCGGAAAGAAATCGTCCGAAGCGCCTTACGCGATCCCCATTGAGGCCGACGCGTTGCATCTCCCGCTGCGCGCCGCGTCGCTCGACCTGATTGTGACCGCCTTCGGCTTCCGCAATCTCGCCAACTACGCGGCCGGCCTCGCGGAGTTCCATCGCACGCTCAAGCCGGGCGGGCAGTTGGGGATTCTGGAGTTCAGCGAACCGGGCGGACTTGTGGGCAAAGCCTACGCGGTCTACTTCCGCCGCGTGTTGCCGGCCATCGGCAGGCTGATTGGCGGCAAGGACGGCCCGTATAACTACCTGCCCAACTCGGTTGGCGCATTTCCGCCGCCCAAAGAGATGCTCGCGATGCTGCGGCGCGCGGGCTTTGTGGACTGCGCCTGGCAGCCTTACACCTTCGGCATTGCGGGGTTGTACACGGCTACGCGGCCGCCGGATACTCCAGGAGCGCTATGACCTCCTCCGTCTCCAGTTCGCGGTCGACCGAGCCTCTGAGCCCGAAACTCGCGGTAGAGCAAAGCGTGAGGCGGCGCCCAATCCCTTCACCGGTTCAGGGCTGTTAGATTGGAATCAGGACGTTGCAAAACCCCTTAGACGGGCTGCGCCACGCCGGAAAAATCGCTCATGTTCCATCCCACAGAAGATATTCGCATTCAATGGACGAAGGTCGTCCTGCCGCCGATCTTCCTCGAGGAAGAGCTTCCCATCACCGAGGCCGCCTCCACCGCCATCTTCAACGCCCGCAGCGAAATCACCGCCATCCTCAACGGCCAGGACGACCGCCTCGTGGTGCTTGCCGGCCCCTGCTCCATCCACGACGTGAAGGCGGCGCGCGAGTACGCCGGCCTGCTCAAAGCCGCCATAGATGAATTCGCCGCCGATCTGCGCATCGCCATGCGCGTCTACTTCGAGAAGCCCCGCACCACCATCGGCTGGAAGGGCCTGATCAACGATCCCCATCTCGACGGCACCTACAAAATCAACGACGGCCTGCGCCTGGCGCGCCATCTGCTCCTCGACCTCGCGGGGATGGGCGTGCCCACCGGCACCGAGTTTCTGGACATGATCTCCCCGCAGTACCTTGCCGGCCTGGTCTCGTGGGGCGCCATCGGCGCGCGCACCTCCGAGAGCCAGGTCCACCGCCAACTCGTCTCCGGCATTTCGTGTCCCGTAGGTTTTAAGAACGCAACCTCCGGCGACGTGCAGGTGGCTGTCGACGCCGTGCTCTCGGCCTCCTGCCCCCACACCTTCCTCGGCCACACCCACTACGGCCAGTCCGCCATCTTATTCACCGCCGGCAATCCCGACTGCCACATCATCCTGCGCGGCGGCCGCAACTCCGTGAACTACACCGCCGAAAGCGTGGCCCAGGCCGCGGCGCTCATGGAACGCGCCGGCATTGCCCCGCGCATCATGATCGACTGCAGCCACGCCAACAGCCAGAAAGATTACCGCCGCCAGAGCGCCGTCTGCCGCGACATCGCCGCGCAAATTGCCTCGGGCAATCGCAAAATCGTCGGCGTCATGATCGAGAGCAACCTCGTCGCCGGCGCGCAAAAGCTGACGCCCGGCCAGCCGCTGGGCAGTCTTGTTTATGGCCAAAGCATCACCGACGCCTGCATCGACTGGAAGGAGACGCGGGCGCTGCTTGCTGAGCTGGCCGCCGCCGTGCGCGCGCGGCGCGAAGGTTGAGCACAACGCGTTACTGTGCACTCTCAATCTGCCGCGAAATCCAACGGTTCAGGCTCACTCCTTCAACGGCGGCCCGCAAGGCGGCTTTGCGATGCAACTCCGGGTCGGTCCGAAGTAGGATCTTCCCATTGTAAGGACGGTCAGGCTCCTGGCCGGTCTCCTCGCAGTATTTGAGGTAGCTGTCTATGCTTGCACGAAATGCTCGCGCCAATTCCTTCGCTGTCTTACCCTCGAAGTGGATCACATCCTTCAGGCCTGCGACAGTTCCGGAAAACGAATTGTCCTCCGTATCAAAGCCGATCGAACCTGCAAGATATCCCTTGTACTCCATCATGGCTTCACCAGCGCTTCACGCGACCTTTTTGAACAGTTCGACCTTGGGCCGGCGCTTGCGGCTCGCATGCCAAAGGTCGAACTGGGTTTGCAGGTCAATCCAAAGCGTCGGGCTGGTGCCAAGCGCGTCGGAGAGGCGCAGCGACATTTCGGCCGAGATGCCGGCCTTCCCGTTCAGTATCCGCGATAAGGTAACACGCGACACGTGCAGCTTGGCTGCCGCTTCGGAGACCTGCATCTCACCGAGCCACTCGCGCAACACACTTCCCGGATGCGCCGGATTGTACATTTGCCGCATGATGCTGCCCTAAACAGAATAGACCCAACGCCGACCATTCACTTTTTTCACTTCTTCACTCTTTCACTGCTTTTTACACATTCCCCATCACAACCGTGTGCGGGCTCATGGGGATGGGATGCGCGGTGACGCCTCCGAACCCTGCCTCCGCGTACATGCCGCTCAGATCGCTGAAGGTGTACGCGTCGCCCGAGACCGTTGAAGTCAGCATCGTCATGGCAAACGCCGCCGCCATGGGCGGCGAGACGCGGTCTTCGTTGGGCACGAACTCGAGCGTGGCCGCGCGCCCGCCGGGCTTGAGAACGGCGCGGACTTTCCTGAGCAGACCCACGCACGCCGCTTTGTCGAAATGATGCAGAAAATTCGTCAGCAGCACGGCGTCGTAGGGCCCGCCGAAATCCACCTCGAAGGCGCTGCCGGGCAGCATGTCGTAGCGCTCCTTCACGCCCGCCTTCTCGGCATTCTTCAGCGCCACGCGCAGCACCGGCGCCCAATCGAGGCCCGTCACGTGCGCCTGCGGGTTCTGCTTCGCGATCTCGATCCCGAAGAGTCCGTGGCCCGCCGCGATATCGAGCACCTTCATCGGCCCGTTGTGCCCGTCGAGCACCACTGCGCCCAGCGGACCCACCAGCGGCGCCATCATCGGCGCCATATTCTCGGCAAACTGCACCCAGATCGGATTCTCCGGCTCCACGCTGCCGTCGCCTGCAAGGGTCGTGCGCCCTGTGCGCACCACCTCCGCCAAGCGTTCGTACGGCTCCATGATCGCCCGATTGCCGATGAACTGCGCGATCGAAGCCAGACACGCAGGCGAACGCGGATCGAGAAAGGCCGCGCTCGACGGCGTGTGCTTGTAGTGGCCATCGTCCTTGGCCAGCACGCCGTTGATGACGAGGAAATCGCACAGGATGCGGATTCCCCGCTGCGATGCGGAACAATGCCGCGCAATCGCGGCCGCGTCGCCCGGCCCATCGCCCACGGCCCGGAAGAGATCGAGTTCAATGGCGGCTTTGAGGGCTGCCGTGCGCTGGTGCGCATTGAGCATTTCAAAAACAATGCCTGGGTTAAGTGGAGCTTGCGCGGGATTGCCTGCTTGCATCGTCGACCTCCTTGTGTGCCCAGCGGGAAGATTGGATTTTTGGGGGAAGCGGGGAACTGGACTGAGCGAGTGTATCACCGGGCGCGCGGCACCGTGCAGATTTTTCAATCGCGCACGAGCAAGCGGGTGCGACAGCGCGGCCGGAATTTTCCGCTTTTCGTGATTGCGCTCGAATTCGTCTCGTCCGGTCGCGATAGAGTGAAAGGTTGTGCGCTTCCGCTCGAACATCTTCCGTTTGCGGCAAAAATCGCTGGCGCGCGCCATGCTTCTCTCGCTGGGCGCCTTTGCCGCCAGCCTGCGCCTGGCCGGATTCCCGAAGATCGACGACTTGCACGGTTCGCATGGGCAGATTCTCGCCCTTCTGGTAGCCGCATGGGGCATGGCAGAGACGGTCCGCTGCCTCAAGCGCAAATGGAGTCTCTACCACGCCGGTGTGCTCATCCTGCTCTACACGGACCTCATGGTCCTGGCGGGGATTGTGGTTCTGATGGCCGTGCCGTAGGGGGCTCGGGAAAAACACGCAAATTGCGGTTGAATCATGAGAAGACTTCCCGCAGGGGCTAAAGCCCCGCATTGTTTTTTGCGCGTTTACGGCACGACTGAAGTCGTGCCCTTTCACGAAGCCATTCATGAATCCAGTTCTAGGGATGCCCATTTAGCCAGTTCAATCGGACACGTGCTGCCGTGTAGCATGGGCAGAGTGCAGGTTCAGCCGGCGATGCTTTCGGCGCGGGCTGAAGACGCGACGCACGGGAGGAAGCGATGCTGAAGGGATTCAGAGATTTCATTCTGCGCGGAAATGTGGTGGACCTCGCGGTGGCCGTGATTCTGGGCGCCGCGTTCAACGCGATTGTGACGTCGCTGGTTGGCGACGTATTGAACCCGCTGATCGCCGCCACCTTCGGCAAGCCCGATTTCAGCGGCGTGATTCTGCACGTGGGCGGCGGAGCGATCAAGGCCGGCAACTTTCTGAACGCGGCGGTTTCGTTCCTGATTGTGGCCGGCGTGGTTTATTTCGCCATTGTGCTGCCCACGAACGCGCTGCTGGCGCGGCTGAAGAAGCCCGAAGCGCCGGCCCCGCCCACCACAAAGCCATGTCCCGAGTGCCTCAGCGAGATTCCGCTGGCCGCGCGGCGCTGCGCGCATTGCGCTCAACCTGTTGCGTGACCGGTCCGTGGAGAGAGTCAAAATCGCATCGAAAGGCATCCCTCAGGGGTTAAAGCCGCGCATTGCTTTTTGCGCGTTTACGGCACGACTAAAGTCGTGCCCTTTCACGGCGTCAGCTTCTAGCTGCGCTCGATTCTGGATAGAATCGATTGCATGAATCTCCACGCTACGCTCGCCATTTTTCTCTTGCCGGCCGCGGTTGCTGCCGTCTTCCCGGTTCATGCGCTCCTGGCGCAAAGCTCGCCGCAACCCGGCTCGCTCGGTTACGCCGATTTCAGCTCGGAAGCCCGGATTGAAGAGAAGTTTCTCGCGGTTCCCGACCCCAGGCTCGCGGGCGAAGAGCTGAAGGCCCTGACGGCTGAGCCGCACCTGGCCGCCACGCCCGAGGATCGCAAGACCGCCGAGTACTTGGCGAGCAAGTTCCGCGCCGCCGGATTCGAGACCGAGATCGTTCCCTACCGCGTTCTGCTCAATCAGCCCAAAGTGGTGCGCGTCGAGGCCTGGGACGAGAACGGCCACCTGCTGATGAGCGGTCCCACGCGCGAGCACGTCGCGGGCGATCCGGCTGCGGACAATCCCCGCGTGGTGATGCCCTTCAACGGCTCTTCCGCTTCGGGCGACGTGAGCGGCGAAGCGGTGTACGCGAACTACGGCCGCCAGGAAGACTTCAACGAACTGGCGGCGCGCCATATCGATCTGCACGGCAAAATTGTCATCTGCCGCTACGGCTTGAATTTTCGCGGCGTCAAAGTCTACCTGGCCGAGCAGCGCGGCGCCGTGGGAGTGCTCATCTACTCCGA
>Ga0326728_10007821_pt1 | contig 27042 bp, 21 predicted proteins | sample MB3enrmetagenome_FD_207602 | JGI IMG/M metagenome (GOLD analysis project Ga0326728, IMG submission 207602) | Lab enriched peat soil microbial communities from McLean, Ithaca, NY, United States - MB31MN | ecosystem: Environmental > Terrestrial > Soil > Wetlands > Peat | place: USA: New York...
AGCCTTTTCACGCCCGCAAACTGGCCGAGACTGTCTTTGACACCTTGCGCGCGAAGTAGCGGCGGCCCGGTTCGCCGCCTGGCGGATTCCACATCGTCCACTTCGTCCAAGCAGTCCAGACGGCTGCGCCGAATCCTGCAAGGAGGGGGATGGAAAAACTCCTCATTTTCTTCCAACAAAGTGCGGCTGCCGGTGTTTTATGGATGGAGTGAACCGAACCCATGATTTTTGATGATCCGCGGGTCATTGAAGAATGCGGCGGCGCGTTCGGCAGGGCCGATATGCAGCCTGCGATGGAGGGTCAGGCGCTGAAGCTCTTGCCGCACGAGCAACTGCTGGCCGCGTTGGGATTCTGGATCTTGAATCCGCCCTCCAGCAGCGCGTCCACAAAATCCAGCTCGCTCCCCGCGACATAGAGCGCGCTTTTCGGATCCACCACCACCTTGACGCCGCCGCTTTCCACCAGGATGTCGCGGCTGGCCGGCTGGTCTTGCAGGTCCATTTCATATTGCAGCCCCGAGCAACCGCCCCCCACCACCGCCACGCGCAGCACGCCGCCGGGCCGCCCCTGCTTCTGCAGGAGCGCGCTCACCTTGCGGGCCGCGTTCGGGGTGACCTTGATCAGCCGTTCATCCCCGACACGAACAGCCTGCGCTGTCTGGCTCGGGGCCGCCGTCTGTTTTCCAGCAATCATTCGCCGCCAAAGTAGGCCCGGAAAAGGCAGCCGTCAACTTTGGGCAATGGCATGCAGCCCCGTGAAATACCCCGCCCGCCGATGTCGGGTGGCGGACTGCGGCGCATCGCTGACGGGATCGTGGCAGTTTTTGACCAAGCGACAACGGGGAGGAAGGAAAGTGGGGTGGCCAACGGGATTCGAACCCGCAACAACAAGCTCCACAAGCTTGGACTCTACCAATTGAGCTATAGCCACCAGCCGGCTGCCAAGATAAGTTTTCCGCCCCGGAGATTCAAGGCGGAATGTCATTCATTTCAGCAAATCCGCCACCATCGCCTTGAGTTGCGCCGGCGGATAGGGCTTGCTCAAGAACCGGTCCACCCGGGCCGGGTGATGCAGGGTGACCGATCCGTCCACCGTGCCGCTCGCCAGGATGGCTTTCATGGAAGGATGAATTTCGTGACAGTGGACAATCAAATCCAATCCGTTCATGGCATGGGGTCCCATGTCGTAATCCGTCACCAGCAACGCCGGCCGGCGCGCGCTCTCGCCCAGCGCCTTGAGGAGGTTGCCAGGTTCGGTGAATTGTTTGACTGCGTAGCCGGCCGATTCCAGGACCATGGCGGCAAACTCCACCAACATCGCGGAGTCGTCCACAACAAAGACGAGAGACTGGGAGCCGCCTTCAGCGGAGAGCGGCGCGGCATTGCTTTGGCTCATAGTTTTTTTGACCGGACAAGATGCATTTAAACGACACCGGCTGTTCTTGGCAAGCAAGTTCCGTCGGGAACGGGGAATTTTCTGGTTGCGGGCGGGAAGAGCCTCGGCGATAGTAGTTCGAGCTTTATGACAAGCTTCCCGCACGCCATGATTTATGAAATCAAGAAGACCGGATTCTCCGCCCAAAGCAAAGGCCAAAGCCGCCACGGCCGCCACTCCCACCCCGCCGCCCGCGGCCCAGCCGCGTAAAAAGGAGATCTCCGCCGCCGCCGGCTCGTCTGCTGTTGTCGCAGCCAAAGCGGCTCCCGCTCCGGCGGCTCCGGTGAGATCTGGCCGCGCCCCAAAGCGGGAGCAAGCTCCTGCGCTCCAGAAGGTTGCTGCGGCCGGCCCGGCCAAGGCCGCGCCTGCTCCGACGGCCCCGGTGAAAGCCGGCCGTGCCAACAAGCGGGAGCCAGATCCCGCACTCCAAAAGGTCGCTGCGGCCGGCCCGGCCAAGGCTGCGCGCGCTTCCGCCGTCAAACCGAAAAAATCCGCCAAGCCCGCCCGCTTGGGGATTCCGCCCATTTTGTTGGAGGGGGACGAGGCCGCGCACTCGCCGGCGAGCGGCCCGGGACGGCGTTACGTGCTGGGGCCGGCTCCGCCGCCAGTTGTTCCGGCGCGCGCCGGGGGGGAGTTGCCCGAATCCTACGGCACGCAACAATTGTTTCTGGCGGCGCGCGATCCGCGCTGGCTTTACGCCCACTGGGATTTCACCGCCGCGCAATTATCAAAATACAACGCCCTCTCCGCCGACGGACATCTTCTGCTGCGGCTTTATCGCAACACGCCGGAAGGCCAGCCGCTCTTGCAGATCCATCTCCATCCGGAATCGCGGCACTGGTTTGTGCCGGCGCCCCATGCAGGCGCCAAATACGTTGCCACCCTGGGCTATTGCGACGCGGCGACAAAATGGGCCGAACTGGCCCGTTCCGCCGCCACCCTGACGCCGCCGGATTCGGTGTCGGACGACACCGCCGTTCGCTTCGCCACCATTCCGTCCGACGTGCCTCTTGCGCAACTGCTGTCCTCGGTCCAGGCGGCGGTGCGCGAAAATGGGCCGCTGGCGGAGGCGGTGCAGGAGTTGCGCGCCGAGGGCTTTGCCAGCTTGCCGGAACCGGAGCAGATCGCCGGCCCCTGGACGGCCGCCCAGGAAAAAGCCCTTGCGGAGGTGGTTATGCTGGACCCCGTGCGCCGGATTTGGATCGGCTCGCTGGAGGTGACCGAGTTGATCCGCCGCCAGCTTGAGCACGAAGTTTCCTCCATCGGCGCGGCGCAAATGGGCCTGCCGTCCTCTCCGGCCGCGGCGTTTGGCGGCGTCGGCAGTCCGTCGGGCCGGCTGGAACGGCCGCGGGGCTTTTGGTTCAACGTCAACGCCGAATTGATCGTTTACGGTTCCACGGAACCGGATGCGACCGTGACCATGGGCGGGCGGCGGATCCAGTTGCGGCCGGACGGAAGTTTCAGCTTCCGCTTCGCCCTGCCCGATGGCCATTATGAGTTGCCCGTGGCGGTGCGCTCGGCGGACGGCGTGGAAACGCGCCAGGCGGAATTAAAGTTCAGCCGCGCCAGCCAGTATCAAGGCGGAGTGGCGGCGCATCCCCAGGATGAGAAGCTGCAACCCCCGTCGGCCGGCGCTGCGGCCTGACGGACCCGGTTCCCAATGCAAGGCCACTTTGCCCTCCTATTGCACGCGCACCTGCCTTTCGTGCGCCACCCGGAGCACGAAAAATTTCTCGAGGAGAACTGGCTTTTTGAGGCGGTCACCGAGACTTACATTCCCCTGGTCCAGATCATGGACGGCTGGCTGGCCGACGGCATGGACGCCCGCCTCACCATGTCCCTCTCCCCGACGTTGTGCGCCATGTTGCAGGACCCGCAACTGCAGGAGAGGTATTGGCGCCATCTCACCGGCCTGATCGAGCTGGCGGAGAAGGAAATCCATCGCACCCACTGGGACCGCGCCTTTCGGGAACTGGCGTGGATGTATCACCATCGCCTGAGCGACCTTCGCGACACTTACGCCGCCCACGGGCGCAATTTGCTGCGCCCGTTCCGGGAATTTCAGGAACAGGGCCTGTTGGAAATCGCCACCTGCGCCGCCACCCACGCCCTGCTGCCGCTGCTGGCCGATGATCCGCCCTCCCTGCGCGCACAAATCCTGGTGGCGCGGGACGATTACCAGGAATGCTTTGGGCGCGATCCGCAAGGCATCTGGCTGCCCGAATGCGCCTTCGCGGAAGGCGTCGAAACAGTTTTGCAGCAGGCCAACATCCGCTGGTTCGTCACCGACACCCACGGTCTGTTGTGCGCCCGGCCGCGGCCCCGCTACGGAGTCTATGCCCCGGTCTATACGCCCGACGGCGTGGCGGCCTTCGGGCGCGATTTTGAATCCGCCAAGCAAGTTTGGAGCAAACAGGAAGGCTATCCGGGCGATTTCCGCTATCGCGATTTTTACCGGGACATCGGCTTTGACCTGGATTTCGATTACGTCAAACCTTATTTGCCCGCGCCGGACACGCGGAGTTTCACCGGGATAAAATACCACCGCATCACCGGCCCGGCGGCGGAGAAGCAGGTTTATGATCGCGCGGCGGCCCTGCGCGCGGCCGATGAGCACGCCGGCCATTTCCTGGGGTCGCGCCTGGAGCAATTCGCCAAGCTGGGGGCCGTCATGGACCGTCCGCCGATTGTGATGGCGCCTTACGACGCGGAATTATTTGGCCATTGGTGGTATGAAGGGCCGGAGTTTTTGAATTACTTCGTGCGCAAGGCCGCTTGCGACCAGCAGGTGTTCCGGCTCACAACGCCCGGCGAATATCTGCGCCTGCACACCACCCATCAGGTGGCCATGCCCGCCGCCTCCAGTTGGGGCGAGGAAGGCTATTGGCGCGTCTGGCTCAACGAGAGCAACCAGTGGATTTATCCCCATCTCCGGGCCGCGCAAGCCCGCATGGTGGAACTGGCGCAAAAATTCCCCTGCGCCGGCGGCCTGCTGGAGCGCGCCTTGAAACAGGCCGCCCGCGAACTGCTTCTCGCCCAGTCCAGCGACTGGCCCTTCATCCTGCACACCGGCACCAGCCCCGATTACGCCGCCGCGCGCGTCAAGGAGCACCTCCGCTGCTTCCTGGCCCTCCACGGCCAGCTCACCCGGCATGAGATTGACGAACCCTGGCTCTCCGCCCTGGAGTGGACCGACAACCTTTTCCCAAACGTCAATTATAGGTATTGGCGGCGGATGGAAAGTGAAACCAAAATATGAAGAACGATTTTCTGGAAGAAATTTGGCGCGTGCGCGAAAAGCAGGCGGCCAATCAATTGTTTCACGACCGGTAAATCGAGTGCGTCCCGACATTGGTTGTGACCACCGTATCCCCATCGAGATATAACCCTTTCAAACTGGCGGATGTTCGAAATGCTCGTCTCGAATCTCAATGCCCCGGCCATCTTCCGCTTCTTCGAAACCAGTCCAAACTTCTTCCGGCACTTCCGGATGCGCGAAACGCCGCAACTGCCGTTCCAGGGCCTTGAGGGCGGGCGGAGAAAGCTCCTGGAGCGCCCCTCGGATGATTCGCGCGCGTTCCGTTTCCGGGAGGCTCTTTAATTCGTTTTCAAGGATGTCGGCCTTCATGCCGTCATTATTGCTGATCTTAGGCCGTGGCGCAAGCCAAAGCTGGGGGATGATTTTGCCGAGTGGTTAGATTTCGAAGACTTTCTCGAAATTGGCCAGGTTGCGCGGGCGGTTGCCGCTCACGCAGGCCACGTCTTCCAGCCGGACGCCGACCAGTTCCGGGTAGTATAACGCCGGCCCATCCGGCGCCTGCCGCGCGCCGTCCTGCCTTTGCGCCCGCTACAACCGGCCGGTGGCGGGGAGCGTCAGTTGCCGGCGGCGGGAAGGGCCGCTTTGGAAGGGGGCTTTTTGAGTCCCAGTTTCTTGATGCGGGAAATCAAGGTGGTGGGCTTGAGGCCAAGCAGTTCGGCGGTGCCGCCGGGGCCGTGAATTTTCCAGGCGGTTTTGTTGAGGGCGGCGACTGTATTGCCGCGCTCGCGCTGCCGCAGTTCGGCGTCGCTCAGAATGGCCGGCCCGGCTCCATCCCCGGCGGCCGGCGCAACAGGCGCGGTCACCGTGGTCCTCTGATTGTCCGGGAGGTCAAACCAGAGCACTCCATTTTGGGCGAGAATCAAGGCGCGTTCGATCATGTTCTGCAATTCGCGCACGTTGCCGGGCCAGTCATAGTTCTGGAGCTGGGCGATATGCGCCTGGGTGAGGCGGGCCCGTGGCAGTTGGTGTTTGCGAATGGTTTTGTCCAGGAAATGCGCCGCCAGCAGGGGGATGTCCTCTTTGCGTTCCCGCAACGGGGCCACCTTCATCGGAAAACGATTGAGGCGATAATAAAGGTCCTGGCGAAAGCGCCCCGCTTCCACATCCCTGGGAAGATCCCGGTTGCTGGCGGCAATAATCCGCACGTCCACCGTGCGGGTTCTCTCTTCGCCGACCCGTTCATATTGCCCTTCCTGCAACACCCGGAGCAATTTGCTCTGCAACTCCAATGGAATCTCGCCCACTTCATCCAAAAACAAGGTGCCGCTCTGGGCGGCCTCGAAACGGCCCGCCCGGTCCTTGAGCGCGCCGGTGAACGCGCCTTTGACGTGGCCGAAGAACTCGCTCTCGTAAAGTTCCCTGGGAATGGAAGCGCAATTGACGCGGATCATCGGCCGCTGGCCGCGCCGGCTGTTCTTGTGAATTTCGCGGGCGATTAGTTCCTTGCCCGTGCCGGATTCGCCAAGAATCAGCACCGTGGCATCGGTTCGCGCCACCATTTCCACTTCGCGCAGCAGCCGCTTCAAGGCCGCGCTCTGCCCAATCATTTCGCCCAGCGCCTTGGCCTCCTGGACTTCCTCCTGAAGAAACGTGTTTTCCAGTTCCAGATGCGCCTTGAGTTGCTCGATTTCTTCAAAAGCCCGCGCGTTGACGATGGCGGCGGCGATGTGATCGGCGAAGATCCTCAGCCAGGCGGGGGACTGGTCCGGGGTCGGAATGCGGTTGAATTGGGCGATCACTCCCAGGACTTCGTTCTGAAAGATAATCGGCTGGGCGCCGAATCCGCGAATCCCCTGGCCAACCGCCCATCCCCGCTCGCCAAATCCGTCCAGTTCCCCGTCGGGGTTGTTGCTGACCATCGGCTGGCCGGTGGCGGCAATGCGGCCAATCGCGCCCGCGCCGACGGGAACCCGCCGCAATTCCCGCTCCGTTGGCCGCGCCTGTTCCCTGGGCGCTCCCAGCGAAGACTCGGCGCTGGCGACCAGGTGCAGGCAGCGCGTTTGGTCCGGGCAGAGGGGACGCATGGGGCAGGATGGGCAAAGATCGCCTTTATCGAGCAACCAGAGGCGCGCCAGCACCGCATGAGGGCGTTCCGCGAGGCGCTGGACGACCTTGCGCAGCAGATGCTCCACCGAACGCTCCGGCGCGATCTCCAGGAGGAGATCCCTCAGCGAATCGAACTCCGGCTCATAATCAGGCGCCAATGGCATAGGTCATCGGCTGACAGTTTGGCAACGCGGGCGCTGTCTGGATCGTTTTTGGGTCATGGATTGCGGCTCTTCCGGCACAAATCATCATACATCCAAAGTTATCGCGTCCACAGGGCAACACTCACCATTTGTTGCCAACCTCTTGGCCGGACTTGCGCACCGCGCCGGCCAGTTTGGCGGCCGTTGACAAACGAGAATTCGCAGTTCGCCTTCGAGAAATTCCAAGTTGCGAACTCTCGCAGGCCGGGCGGGATGGCATCCCTTCGCTGCATCCGGTTACAACGCAATGCCTTGCCTTCCTTTTCCGCGGGCAAAATCCGGCTGGCATGTCTCTTGCGAAAAGGATTCCCGGCTGCGTTCCATTGCAGCCATTAAACAATAACGAAATAATTACTATGAGCGAACCCGCAAACACTCCGTCCCCCATGACCGCCGCCCCGGCCGCCAGCGACTGCAAAGCCGCTGCGTGTGGCTGTGGCGATGCCCCGAAACCGTCCCAACCCCAGGCCGCCAGCGCCCCGGCGCCGGCGCCGGCAGCGCAAAAAGGCTCCAAACGCCAAAACCGGAAACAACATTGATCCGATCTGAACCATTTCACATCCGATCAATCCGCGAATCGGCGCCGAAAGTTTGGAGGAACTCGGCGTCGGTTCTTTTTCGGCTTCTTTTCCCGCTTGACTGTTTCCGTTCTGGTGTGAAGAATCACGCATCTGCCTGAAATCAAACCCATGAAAGAACTTTTTCAGAATCTGCTGAGGCTCCAGGAACTTGAGTTTGCCGACGTGCGCGGCAGCAGCGCGGAAGCGGCGATCTCCCAACTGCGCCGGAAAATCCCGCTGCCCATCCTGGAGCATTACGACCGCCTGGCCGTCCGGGGCAAGAAAGGCGTGGCCATTGTGCGCAACCAGGTCTGCACGGGTTGCCACATGCGCATTCCCATTGGCGCCATCAACACGCTGATGCACGGCGACGACATTCAGATGTGCGAGACTTGCGGCCGTTACCTCTATTTGCCCCCGGAGACGCCCAACCAGCCGTTGGAAGTTCCCGTGGAAGCAAAACCCGCCAAGCCGCGAAGCAGGCTCAAACACAAGCCACTGATGCGGACCGCCTGAGAATGGTGAATTGTGAATGGAGAATAGTGAAAGGAAGACATCTCCCCTTTCCTAATTCAGAATTCAAATTCCATAAAACCGGCCATCCTAATCCAGGGAGGCCATGACGCGGGCCATTTCCAGCGCCGTCTGGGCCGCTTCGGCGCCGCGATTATGGGTCTTGCCCAGGCAGCGCGCCCGGGCCTGCGCCTCGTTTTCCAGAAGCAGAACCTCGTGAATCACCGGCACGCCGCGCTCGATTTGCAGCCGCGCCAGCGAAGCGCTCACCGCATCGCCAACCTGCCGCGCATGAACCGTCTCGCCGCGAATGATCACGCCCAGACAGATAATCCCCGCCCACGCCTGCCGCCCCTCCAGGAGCCGCGCCACCACCACCGGGATCTCATACGCCCCCGGCACCCGCACGACCCGGATCCATTCCGCGCGCGCCCGTTTCAGTTCGCGCATGGCGGCCATGAGCATCCCGTCCACGTAGCGGGTGTTGTAACGCGAGGCGACCACCGCGAACGCGCTGGTTTGCGCGCTCCATTTTCGATTCTTCACAGGTGTCAACATAAATAAGCCTCACAGCAAATGCCCCAGCTTCTCCCGCTTGGTGCGGAGATATTTCCGGTTGTGGCGGTTGGCGCCAGCCTTGATCGGAAGCTGCTGGACGATTTCCAGGCCGTACCCTTCCAGGCCGACGACTTTGCGGGGATTGTTGGTCAGCAAACAAATGGTTTTCAAACCGAGATCCGCCAGAATCTGCGCCCCCAAGCCATACTCCCGCAAGTCCTGCCCGTAACCCAGTTTGAGATTGGCCTCCACCGTGTCGTAACCGCGCTCCTGCAATTTGTAAGCCTTGATCTTGGAGGCCAGGCCGATGCCCCGGCCCTCCTGCCGCATATAGACAATCACCCCGCTTCCCGCCTCCGCAATCTGCCGCATCGCCTGGTGCAATTGCGGCCCGCAATCACACCGCCGCGACCCGAAGACATCCCCCGTCAAACATTCGCTATGCACGCGCACCAGCACATTTTCCTTTCCCGCCACCTCCCCGCACACCAGGGCCAGATGATGCTGGCCGTCGGTCTGGGAAACATACAGATGCAAATCAAAATCCCCGTAAGCCGTCGGCATCTTCACCACTTCCAGGTGCTGGACCAATTTCTCCCGCGCGCGCCGGTAATGGATCAGGTCTTCGACGGTGCAAATTTTCAGTTTGTGGGCGCGGGAAAATCGTTTCAACTCCGGCAGCCGCGCCATCGAGCCGTCATCGCTCATGATCTCGCAGCACACCCCCATGGGCCGCGCCCCCGCCAGCTTGACCAAATCCACCGTCGCCTCGGTGTGGCCGGCGCGTTGCAGGACGCCGCCCGGTTTGGCGCGCAGCGGGAAGACATGGCCGGGCTGGACCAAATCGCCGGGCACCGCGGTTGGGCTGGCCATGGCCTGGATGGTGCGGGCGCGGTCCGAGGCGCTGATGCCCGTCGAGATGCCCTGCGAGGCGTCCACGCTGACCTGGAAATCGGTGCGAAAACTGTCCGCGCTTTGCAGGACCATTTGTTCGATGCCCAATTGCTTGAGGCGTTCGTAGGTGGTCGGCACACAGATCAGGCCGCGGCCGTGCTTGGCCATGAAATTGACCGCCGCCGGGCTGACGCACTCGGCGGCCATGATGAGATCGCCTTCATTCTCGCGATCGGCATCGTCCACCACCACCACCATCCGTCCCTTGCGCAAGTCGTACAGGACCGATTCAATGGAGTCAAATCCAAGCTTCATACCGTGCAGAACTTACCCCCCGCCGCGGCAAAGGGAAGGAAAATGGCTGCGATTTCTCTCTTGCTCCGCCCGCCCGTTGCGCCCACTATTCCCAGAGCAGTCTGCGGAAAAAGCGCCGAACCCGCTTTTCACGCCCTCGTGAAAGTATGACCGTAAAAGAAGCCACCGGCCCCAAGCGTTTGTGTGTCTGGGCGGAAACCCCGGAGCAGCGACATCACATCGAGACCCGTCTCCCCAAGTACCGCCGGTCCTTGATGCCCGTTGCTTATCAGGGCCAGGAACTGGCCGCGGTGATCGGGGCCAGCCACATGGACGGCATCATTTTCTATTCCCAAAACGTGTCTCTGGTGAAACTCACGCTGAATCTTCTGGAGAACCGGTGTCCCTCCTGTTCCCGGTTCGTCGTTTGCACCAGCAGCGATGACGGGCCTTATCGGTCCCTGGAGGGATTTCCCCCCACCATCTTGCGCGAGGAAGAATCCCCCGAAACCTGGGCGGACCGGATCGAACGCGCCGTGCTCGTCAACCAGTGGCTCACCCGGCCGGAGTTCCGCATGATCCTGCCGCGCCTGCGCACCATTCCCAGCCTGCCCGAGTCCCATCGCCGCGTCGTCGAAGCCCTGCAAGACCCGCAGTATGAGTTGGGCAAGGTCGCCCGCATCGTCGCCCAAGATGTGGGCTTGACCGCGCAACTTCTTAAAGTCGTCAACTCCGCCGCGTTGGGATTGGCCCACCCCATCACCTCCATTTCAGACGCCATTGCCTTGATAGGCGCGGTGCGCCTTCAATCCCTCGTCATGTCCGCCTGGGCCTTTGCCTTTGCTGACGAGAAAATGTGTCGCGGCTTTAGTCCTGCCGCCGAATGGCAACATGCGCTGGCGGTGGCCCAGGCCGCCGAAACACTGGCCAGAGAGCGGCGCGCCAAATCCGCCCTGCTCGAGTCCGCCTTTGTCGCCGGCATTCTGCACGACGTCGGCAAGGTGATGCTGGCCGCCAATTCCCCCGGGGCCTACGCCGACATCCTCGCCCTGGCCAACAAACGAGACGCCCCCCTCTGGCAAACGGAGACCGAAGTCCTGGGCTACTCCCACGCCGAGGTGGGAGGATGTCTGCTCGGCCTGTGGGGGCTGGATTTGACCATTGTGGAAGCCGTTTCCCGGCACCACCATCAGGACCTTGCCCTCTCTGAGGAGCTTTCCACCGCCAAACTGGTCTTCGACGCCAACCTTCAAGTCTGCACTGGCGGAACCACGCCCGGCAATCGGAAATAACAACCGATTGTGGTGGCGATTGCCGAAGCGTCGCCGCATTGCGGTCCGCCTGATCCGTCCGATCCGTCCGATCCGTCCGATCCGACAGATCCTACCGAGCTTTGTTTTCTGCCAAAACCGATAAATCAACCTATTCATCAAAAATAGTTATTATTTTCCGTTGACTCATTGAATTATTCAATTATTGTATTGAATTATTAAATGAATAATCCGTCCACTGCCGGCAAAAAACTCATCACGCGCTGCCCCTTTTGCGGCGATGATCTGGCCATCGCGCGCCTCTCCTGCTGTGGATGCAAGACCCAGATTGATTCCGAATTGCAGATACCCCTCTTCTTCCGCCTGCCGCCGGATTTGCAGGAATTCGCCCTCACTTTCCTGCGTTGCCAGGGAAAAATCCGCGATGTCGAAAAGGAACTGGGCATTTCCTATCCGACCGTCTGCAAACGCCTGGATCTGGTCAATGAACTTCTGGGCAACAAGGGAACGCCCGTCAACCGCACTCAAATCCTCGAACAACTGGAGCGGGGAGAAATCTCCGTGCAGGAAGCAACCCAACTATTGAAAGAGAGAACCGCATGAACCATATGCAAATCATTCAAAGCGACGATATCTTCGGCCCGGTCGCAGTCGTTGCCCTGGCCATATTTGTTGTCGGGTTAATCGCGAACATCTATGGCCGCTATCTCCGCATCTCGCGTGGCAAAGCTGCACTGTTATTGGTGGCTGCGGAGATCGCGTCCGTCGGTCTCGTCTACTATGGAGTCCGTCACATTTGGCCAATGGCCTCCGTGGCGGCCGGCTATATGGTCACCAATGACCAATTCGATGTTGCGGTTGATGTGGGTCTCGCCTTTCTCCTTCCGTTGGCGGCCATCCCGTTCCTCGCCAAACTGTACCTTACCTGGATTGCGGGCGAGGTGACCGACGCGGAGAAGGCTCACGGCATGGAAGGCATCCGCGCCTGGTTGCGCGGCGGCAATCTGGTGTGCGCCATCGTGATTTCCCTATGTCTTTGGCTCGGTTTCGGATGTTCCTTCTGGGCTCCCGTGGCGCTGGCCCTCCTGGCGCTGCTGGCCTTTCCCATCTTGAGCTTGGCCATGGACACCACAAAAACCCCCGCGCCCGCAACCGAGGCCATTCCCCCGGAACGCGAGCGCGTCCTTAAAATGCTCGATGACGGCAAAATCACCGCCCAGGAAAGCGCCGAATTGCTCCATGCGCTGGCCCATTCGGCCCCGGCGCGCCCGCCTCAATCCGCCCCGGCGCCCCATCGCAGGATGGTGTGGATCGGCGCGGCGCTCCTGCTCATTGGATTCTTTTTTCCGTGGTTCGTCATCAACACCCAACAAGCCATGAACAATATGCTGAACCAAATGCCCCTGGCTCAAGCCATGCCGAATTTCGGCGGAGGCATGACGATTTATGTCGCGGGCGGCGACATCGCGCACGGACTTGGCTGGGGCGTCCTGTTTCTCGGCATGGTCGCGGCGGCGCTGCCTTTTGTGGCGGCGACTCTCGACCCCCAAACTTGTCAAAAAATCTCCCTTCTTGCCCTGAGCGCCGGCGCGATCATTCTTATTTACTTGCTGACCCAGAACGTTCGCTTCGTCAGCATCGGCATCCTTCTTGGGCTTGCCGGATACGCGCTGGAATTCATCGGCGTCCTCAAAGCGCGCGAACTGGATTGGCTCCGCGCCTTGTGACATCCCCAATCCCTCCGTCCCCGCCGGCCGGTTGCGCCCCAATAACTCCCATTCCTCCCATGCGTCTATTCCGGCCCTCAATCCCTCCGTCGCCCCTCCTGAAAGCCGCGCCTACCTGCCCGCGTAAAGTTGCGCGAAAGTTTTCAGGAATTTCGCCACCGCGTCCTTCCTCTTTTCGCCCATGGCCAGAACGTCGTGATGGGCCAGTTGGCCGGTCCGGGCGTCGCCGCCCGCCGCGTTGGTGATGCACGAGACCGCCGCCACCGCCAGCCCGCATTGCCGCGCCACAATTGCCTCCGGCACGGTGCTCATGCCCACCACGTCGGCGCCCAGCCGCCGGAACATCCGAATCTCCGCCGGAGTCTCGTAGGTGGGGCCGGACACCGCCAGATAGACGCCCGAATGCCAGCGCAGCTTGCTCGCCTTGGCCGCCTTCCTGGCCAGCGCCATCAGTCCGGCATCGTAAACCCGCGTCAAATCCACAAACCGCGGCAGCCCGGCCAGCCCCGGCCCGCGCAGCGGATTGGCCCCCATCAAATTGATGTGGTCCTCCAACACCATGAAATCGCCGGAACGGAACAGGCGGTTGACCGCCCCGGCCGCATTGGTCAACAATAAGGCGCGCACCCCAAATTCCGCCAGCACCCGCACCGGGAACGTCACCCGGGCCATGTCGTGCCCTTCGTAATAGTGCGCGCGCCCTTTGAGCACCAGGACGGGGATGTGGTCGAAGTGACCAAAGACCAGCTTCCCGGCGTGGCCGGTCACGCCCACGGTGGGGAACCCGGGCAACTGGCCGTAGGCCAGTTCCAGCGCCGGATCGAACTCCCCCAGGGTGTGTTGAAAACCGCTGCCCAGCACCATGGCCAGCGCCGGGCGCAACAGCGTCTCCTTTTTCAGCAGCGCGGCGGTGGTTCTCGGATCATGCATGGCCTCTCATTATTGCCGCATCCCTCCGCTCCGGCAATTTTTTTCGCAACAGGTTTCGCAACAGGACCATCCTGGCTGCGCGCCCTTCTTCAAAACTTCGTTCGTTTGGGCTTATGAGGCAAAGGGATCGGATTTGCGGGGGCGGACGCGCAGGCCGAACGGTTCCCCGGCGGCGGCAAAGGAGAGGATTCCATTCTTGACTGTCGGGCCGGCAAAGGGATCGTTGCGGACCAGAAGGTTTCCGTCCAGATCCAGGCAGTCGGCCAGCTCGGCCAGGTGCGCGCCGGCGCTGGTGCTGATGCTGGATTGGACCATGCAGCCGATCATGGTTTTCAGCCCGGCGCGGCGGGCGGCCTTCAAGGCATCGGCGGCCTGGAGGATGCCGCCGGTCTTGATGAGTTTGATGTTGACACCGTGGTAGCACTCGGCGCAACGCGCGGCGTCGCCGGCATGATGATAGGATTCATCGCCAAAAACCGGCAGGGGGGAGCGTTGCTTGAGCCAGGCCAAATCCCGGACCGGCGTGGAGGCGGGCATGGGCTGTTCGATGTATTCCATGTGCGGGTCCCGGGCCAGCCATTCGATTTGCCGCAAGGCCTCCTCCTTGACAGGCCAGGCTTCGTTGGCGTCCACGCGGATGGTTTTGAGCGGGGCTGCTTCGCGCAGGGCGGCCAGATTCTTGCGGTCGCCGGCCGCGCCCACCTTGAGTTTCAGGACGGGGAAGGAGCCGGCTTCCAGGACCTTTTCGCGGATTTTTTTCGGCGTGTCCAGGCCGATGCTGAAAGAGGTGAGATGTTTGCCTTCGGTAAAGCCGAGGTTGAGAAAATCATAAAGGGGCTGGCCGGCCAGGCGGGCCGCGCCGTCGGCCAGGGCCACATTGACGGCGCATTTGGCGGAGACATTGCCCGGCGCCAGCTTTTCCAAATAGTCCGCGCCGGCCGGGAGGTTGGCGAAGGAGAGTTTTTCGGGCTGAACGCGCGCCAGAAAAGCGGTGATGGAGGCGACCGTTTCGTGGTAACGCGAGGTGGCGGGCGCCTCGCCCCAGCCGATGGCCGGGCCGTCGGTCAAGCGGAGCAGCACGACGGCGGCCCGGCTTTGATCCGCGCCGGACTGGAGGCCGCTGGAGACGGCCCATTTGTGTTTGAGGCGCAGATCGAACGGCATGAAATCCAGTTTCATGGCCGCAAGAACAACCCAAAGGCGGGGGGATTGCAAGCGGGGAAAAGAGAGCCGCGAGCCACCGGCGGACGGTGGATTGAAAAATAGGACCGATGGGACGGATCGGACAGATCGGCCGGATGGGGCAGACCGGCCGGCTGGAGCGGGGAATGAAGATTTCGCCGGGCCGCCCTTGTTATTTTCACCGGTTCCGCTACTGTAAGGGCATGTGGAAACAGATTGTATGCGTGCCCTTGCTCCTGGGCGGCCTCGCCCTGCCCGCCGCCACCGTGCAACTGAAGGACAGAGCGTCCGTCAGCGGCACCATTCTGGCGGTAAAAAGCGATGAAATTGTGGTTGACATCGGCTACACGGTGCTGGTCATTCCCCGCAGCCAGATCCTCCAGTTGCTCAACGATAACGCGCCCGAGGCAAGAAGCGCCGCCCCGGCCCTCCCGGCGGCGGCGGTTCCCGATGCGCCCGCGGCGCCGCCGCCCGCCGCCGCGCCGCGGCCCGGCGCCGCTTCGGGGCCGGGATTCTATTCCATCGGGGCCGGCCTTCTCAAGGAGCGGAGTGTGCGCGAATTGGCCGCCGAACTGGGCGCGGCGGTCGTCCAGGTGCGGACGCCCGGCGGGCTGGGTTCGGGATTTTTCATCAACGAAGACGGGTTTCTCATCACCAATTTTCATGTGACGGAAGATGAAACGCAGATTTCGGTGGAAGTCTTCCAGCAGAAGAACGGGGAGTTGGAGCGGAACATTTACAAACAGGTCAAAATCGTCTCGCTCAATAAATTTGGCGACCTGGCGCTGCTCAAGGTGGAGGACAAGGGCGCGCCGAAATTCGCCTCCGTTTCGCTGGGCGACTCGGACACGCTGGCTGTGGGAGAACGGGTCTTTGCCATCGGCAGCCCGCTGGGTTTGGAGCGCAGCGTGACAGAGGGCATTGTCAGCACCAAGACCCGGCAGTTGCAGGGCAATTTGTATTTGCAGACCACCGCCCAGATCAACCCGGGCAACAGCGGCGGCCCTCTGTTCAACCTGCGCGGCGAAGTGGTCGGCGTGACCAACATGAAAATCACTTCCGGCGAGGGCCTGGGTTTTGCCATTCCGGTGGATTCGGTCATCTTCTTTTTGAAGCACCGGGATTCTTTTGCATACGACAACGACAATCCCAGCAATCCCTACCGTTACCTGGAACCGTCCCGCCGTCTGAAGAAAACTTCCGCCGACTGACGCGCGCGCCTGCCGCCCCATGAGAATTGCTTGTTTTTGGCTGTTGGCCATGTTGTTGGGCGTCCGGGACGCCGGCGCGGCGGAACCGCCGGCGGAGAAGTTGCTGCCCCGGGACACGGTGCTGGTGGTGTCGGTCCCGGACGCCGGCAAGGCGCTGGGAGTTCTGACCAATTCGGCGCTGGGCCGGATCTGGCGCGACGCGGCGCTCAAGGCGTTCAAGGACAAGTTCCAGGACAAGCTGCAAACCGCGGCCGTGGGACCCCTGGAGCGCGAGTTGGGCATCCATTTCGCCGACTACCAGGGATTGGCGCAGGGCCAGATCACTTACGCGATCATTCCGGTGGATCCGGCCGCCAATCCGGCCAGCCACTACGCCGCGGTTTTTCTTCTCGACGCCGGGGACCATGCGGCGCAGCTCGCCACCAACCTGGCGGCGCTCAAGAAGAAATGGATTGATGCCGGGAAAGCGCTCAAAACCGGGAAGATCCGCGAGACGGAGTTTGCCACCCTGATGATGATGTCCGATGATCTTTCCCTGGAGAAACTTCTGCCCGGCCTGGCCGACACCAACGCCGCCGACAACATTCTGCCCAAACCGGCGCCCGAAAAAGTGGAGTTGGCCTTTGGGCAATCCGGCTCGCTCCTCGTTGTCAGCCAGTCCAGCCAGGTCATCGAAAAAATACTGGCCCGGCAAGCCGGGGGGTTGCTCGCCGGTTTGGATGAGCAACCGGCTTTCCAGCACGATTTTGCCGCGCGTCTGGATGGCGCGCCCTTTTATGCCTGGTTCAACGCCGGGGCCTTCCTGGCCGATTGGGCAAATCCCCAGGCGCCGCCGGCAGGCCCGTCGCTCCTGGGCGGCGCCATGGCCGGCGATGGGGCGCTGGCCACTCTCGGCTTCACCGGGCTGACCTCCGCCTCCCTCGCCTATCGCGACTCGCCGGATGGGTTGAACCTGCAGTTATTCGTGGGCGCGCCGGAACCCGGCCGCCGCGGTCTTTTGAGAGTCCTGACCACCGAGGCCAAGGACTCGGGGCCGCCGCCCTTCGTGCCGGCCGATGCGGTCAAGTTCAGCCGGATGCGCCTGGATATTCCGAAAAGCTGGCGGCTGCTGGAATCCACTTTGAATCAAATCAATCCCACCGCCGTCCAAGTGCTCAACTACGCGCTGGACCTGGCCGGCAAGGCCCAGGATGAGAAATATGATTTGAGGGCCGAATTGCTCGGCAGCCTGGGGGATGACCTCATCACTTACGAGAGAAGTCCTGTCAACACTACACTGGGCGATCTGAGGGAGGCGCCGGAGATTTGCCTCATCGGCTCCCCCGGCCCGTTGAAGCTGGCGGCGGCGGTCAAAGCGGCGGCGGGCCTGCTGGCGCCGGCGGGCAGCATCAAGGAGCGCGAGTTTCTGGGGCGGAAAATCTACTCGGCGGCGCTGCCGGTCAGTGTCCGGGGCGGCAGCCGCACCTATCATTTTGCGGCCAGCGGGGGATACGTCGCCATCACCAGCGACGTGAAGATGCTGGAGGAATTCCTGCGGAGCAACGACAGCAATAAACCCGGCTTGAGCCAGACCGCCGGGCTGGGTGACGCCGCGCAAAAGGCCGGGGGCGGAATGAGCGCCGGCATCTTTGCTTTCAGCAACGACAAGGAAACCACGCGCGCGCTGCTGGAGACCCTGCATAAGGAAACGATTTCGGCGCCCGACCTGCTCGGCCTTTTGGGACTGGAAATAAGGTGGAACAAGATCTCCACCGTGGAGGAAGCCAGCCAGTTCAAAGCCTGGTGCGACTTTTCCCTCCTGCCGCCCGCGGACGCGCTGGCCAAGTACTTCCATTATTCGGTGTGGGTGGGCGGGTTTACCCAGGAAGGATTTATGCTCAATTGTTTCACCCCCGCCCTGCCTTCGCAGGATTAGGCGCGCCGGGCGGAAAGGGATGGGACGGATACGACGGATACGACGGATGAAACCGATCCTCGGCCTCACTCCTGCGGATAGACCAGGATGCGGTCGTGAACCAGGACGATCAAATCGTTCTTGCCGTCGCCGGTCACGTCCGCCACCAGGGCCTCGCGCGGCTCCATGTCGTCGTTGCGGCGGGATCGGAAGGTGCGCTCTTCAAAGACCTGCCAGCGGTTGCCCGGCACCAGCTTGTGGGGCGGAACAAAGCTCACCAAATCCAAATAGTTCCTGGCCGTTTCCAGGAAAACCAAGTCTTTGCGCCCGTCATTATTCAAGTCGCCGCAGATGACATCGGCCAGATGCCCGTCGGGAATGGGCGTTTCATAACCGTCTAATTCAGCCAGTTCCCAAACGTCCCCGCCAAAGGCCATCGTCCCCACGGCGTTGACGCCCACGAAAGCCAGGCTGTTGGCGTCGGGACCGCCCAAGGCCGCGGGCTGCAGGCGCGAGAATTCGGTAACGGGCAGGGGAAGGTTGCGCACGACCTGCCAGACGCCCGCGGCATCGCGCTCGCACAAGGTCAGGGCCTTCTGCTCGGCATCCAGAAGAAAAAGCGAGGCGACGGCGTTGGTCCCGTTGCGCAGCGGCGCCGCCCCCACAATCCGGGAACTGCTGGAGGCGCCGTTGATCTGGTCTTTGACATGGAAGGTCCAAACCGGCTTGGCGTCGTTGGTGGCGTCGCCGCTTTCGGGTTGCAAGACCACGGCGCGGAGGAAATTTTTTTGAGCCAGGAGCAATTCCGGCTTGCCGTCGCCATCCACATCGGCGGCGCTGAGCCACGGCTGGTCGCTGGCGCCCCCGGGAGGCAGGACGTCTTCCTCATCAAAGGCGTGGCCGGGCGTCTGGATCAGCATCTTGATTTTCTCGTAAGGAATCAACACCACCAGGTCGGCCAGCCCGTCCTGGTTGGCATCGAACATGGTCATGGAAGCCGGGTTGGCTTTGAACTGCGCGCTCAAGGGCTGCGTGCGCGTTTTTCCGTCCGCCGTCCGCGTGGCCAGCACCCGCTTGCCGTCCTGGTCCAAAATCACGGCCAGAGTGGGGGCGGCTCCGGGTTGGAGAGGCCCGATGGCCATGGTCAGCGGCCTTCCTTCAAACGGAAGAATGGCAGGAAAGGCGATGCGCCCGTTTTTGTCCAGTTTGGTAACACCGATTTGGTGCTCCTCGCTGCTGAGGACGAAGATCTCCGGCGAGCCGTTCTGGTTCCAATCACTGACGGCCAGTTCGGTGACGCCGCTCAAGGTCGGGAAGGTTTTGGCGGAGCCGAGGCTGCCGTCGGCCTGTTGCAAATAAAGGGTCAACTGGCCGCTGTCCGGCTCGGCCACCAGCAGATCGGGGAGGCCGTCGCCGTTGACGTCCGCCCACACAACGCCGCGGCGGGGCTGGGCGGTTCTCTTGAGGGGCAACACCTGGAATTGGCCGCTTTTGAAAGCGCCGGAGAGCGGCTCGGCGGGCTTGCGGTTGAGGCCGGAGATCTGGGCGCGGCCGGAATTTTGGGCAATGGTGATCAATTCCATCTTGTGGTCGCCCAACAAATCATCGGCCAGATAGGCGCGGACGGAAGGGAAGGTAAAATGCACCTCCGGCCCAAGCTGCCCCTGGGCGTCCTGCAGGCGGAACCGGAAAGGGTCGGGGCTGTCCCAGTTGATGAGCAGCAGATCATCGCGGCCGTCGCCGTTGATGTCCAGCACTTGCAGGCTCTTGACCGTGCCGGAGAATGGGATTTTTTCCGGCTCGGCCAGCAGGTGGTCGGCATTTTGGGCCAGATAATAAAGATTGTTTTCGCCCAGCAAAACCAAGCCGGGGCGTCCGCTGCCGTGGAGATCGCCGGTGGTGAGGGCGTTGACGCCGAGCTGGCCGTCGTCAATGGGAAATCGCTTGGGAGCGCTCCAGCCGTTGGACCCCAGGTTGTAAAGGACGACCAGTTCCTTGGGGTCTCCGTAGTAGGCCAGATCCGGGCGGCCATCGCCGTTCAAATCGGCCACCACCAGCGAGGAAATCCGCTTTTCCGAGGCGATGGAGGTGATTCTGAAACGGGCGTCCGGCGGGAGTTGGTTGATGTCCCTTTTCAGGCCGTCGTCCGCCGGGGGGGCGTTGGTCTTGCCGGTCTGGTTGTAGAGGATGTTGATTCTGGAGCGGGCGTTGTTGACAACGATCAGGTCCTTCAGGCCGTCGCCGTCCATGTCGGCGGCATGAAGCAGGGTGATGGGGCTGTCCAGGGGATAAATCTCCGGGCCGGTGAAACCGAAGGTGTTGGTTTCCACGCTCCCGCCCCGGGCCAGGGTGACGAACAAAGCCCACACCAGCGGGCCCAAGAGGCGGCCCCGCGCAATCAGGGAAAACTGAATCATGACAGGCGACAAGGTGCCATCGGAAGCCGGTTTGCGCCAGTTTTATTCACGAAGAAGTAAGATGAGGAGCGGATGCCCGAACAAATGGAATGCGCCTATTGTAATGTGGGAGCGCCTGGAACGCGTCGGTCTTGGGTGGCAGGGCGCGCACTCCGTGCGCGCCGCGGCGGGCAGGGGACTGCCCGCCCTGCCATTTCCCCTCCGCCACTGATGCCGTGCGAGCGCCCGCCGGGCGGGCCGCCTGGCTCAGATCCCGGCGGGAGGCGTCAGCAGCAGTTTCTGGAGGACGGTTTCCATGTACTCGGTGAAGCGCACCTGATTGGCTTGGTCCACATGGGTGAGGTCCATGTAATCTTTCTCGGTCTGGACAGGAAGCTGGGATTCTTCCAGGAGAATGATGTTGGGATCGCGGCGGGCCAGATCCCGGAGGCAGGCGAGCATGTCGGGACGCAAAGCTGGGTCAAGGGCGCGGCCGAGAATGGGATTGAGCTGGCCGCAGCACAGCACCAGGCGGGCGTGACGTTCACGGCATTTGCCGGCAAAAAGAGCAAAGGCCTTTTTTTGGAAGTCGCTTTCAGGACCGAGCCGGTAGGTGGCGGCGGCGGTCCTGGCTCTCTCGGCCAGGTCGGCGCTCAAGGACTGGTCGCGACGCTCCTGGTTCAGGCCGAGAATGGCAAAACCGAAGAGGCGGGAGGCGATCGGTTCGCGCAAGCGGAACAAAGGCAGGACATCGCCCAGAAGGCCATAGGGGAAAAATCGCCCCGCATCCACGTTCTTTCCGCCGCATTCGTAGAACTGGCCCAGGTCGCGCCAGCGCATGAAGAACATGTCCGCTTCGCTGCTGGCGCCCGAGTAAAAATAGCCTTCGCTAAGATAAACGATAACGTAGTCAATCTTGACGGGGGGAAGGTCTTCCAGGCTCAAGAGCATGTCGAAAGGACGGGAACCGGGGAAATGCAATTCGCTGGTCCAAAGTTGCCGGCCCAGGCGGGCATTGAGGAGCCGTTTGTCAATTTCCGCGTGGGTTTGGCTGTTGCCCAGCAGGACGGCCTGGCGGGGAACCGCGATTTCCCTCATCAAGCCGCGCTTGATTTGGTACTGCGTGTAGTTGTGGGTGTTGTCCTGGCCCGTGAACAACAGGCACCAGAACAGGACGGTGTGGGAGGCAATGGCGGCGAAAAGGTTGCAGCAAAGAAAAAGAACCAGGGAGTTTGCCACCCAGCGCAAACGCGAGGGGAGGCGGCGGCGAAACCAGCAACCGGCCAGAAGACATGCCAGCGTGAGCAGGCTGGCGGCGGAAGCCAGCAACGCCAAGTCTTGCAGCCGCATTTGGATAAACACCGCCGGATCGGTGAATTTGCCGTCGCCCAGTTTGAGGAGGCGGGCGCCCAGGGCGGAGGCCAGGACGGAGGCCAGCAGTTTTCCCAGGAGAAACCAGAGCGCCCAGACGGCAAGAGGAAACACCGCCAAACCGAATAGCAGCCGATTTCTTTTCATTTAGAACTGGAAATAAATAAATTGCGCGCCTTCGAAAACGCCCAATAGCGTGATGGCGGCCAGGGCCGCGAATACAGCCGCGCCTTTGCTGGACACCGTCCATTGCGAGAATACATTCATGCGGTCGTTCTGCCATTGGAAAAAGAGCGCCAGGCCGCCAAGCAACACAACCGGAACAAGAAAACCGCTCCAAGGGCCGGTTCCGCGGAAATGGATCATGGCGTGAAGATAGGACTTGACCACTGGCCACTGGGCGACTCCGCGGGGCAAGCCACCGGCGCGGAAGAAGAGCCAGCCAACGCAGGTGATTTGAAAAAACAGAGCGATCAGGGCCAGTTGTTTCAGGCGGGCCAGGGCAGAAGCGGTTCCTGCCGAAGGGGCTTGGTTTTGGCGGCCGCTCCGCTGGCCCCACCAGCGATGAAGGCAGAGAAGGACGCCGTGGTAGAACCCCCACAGGATGAAGGCAAAGCCCGCGCCGTGCCACAGGCCGCCGAGCAACATGGTGATCATCAGGTTGCGGTAAGTTGGCCAGGAGCCGTGGCGGTTGCCGCCCAGGGGGATGTAGAGGTAGTCGCGCAGCCAGGTGGAAAGGCTGATGTGCCAGTTGCGCCAGAACGCGGCGGGGTTGGAGACCAGATAGGGAGCGCGGAAATTAACCGTCAACTCGAAGCCCATGAGCTTGGCCAGGCCGCGGGCGATGTCGGAGTAGCCGGCGAAATCGCCGTAAATCTGGAAGGCAAAGGCGTAGATGACAATCCAGGCGTTTAGATCGTTGAAAGGGGGCGTGGGCCGGGCGAAGCTCCAGTCCACAATCTGGCCCAGGCGGTCGGCGATGACGATTTTCTTGATGTATCCCATCAAGATGAGCCAGAGGCCGTTCTCGACTTCCGCGGCCTGGATGACGCGCGGACGCTGGCATTGGGGAAGAAGATAGGAGGCGCGCACAATGGGGCCGGCCACCAAATGCGGAAAGTAGGCCACATACAGCATGAAGTCCAGCGGATGCCGCGTGGCTGGGAGTTCCTTGCGATAAACGTCAATAGTGTAACTCATGGACAGGAAAGTGTAGAAGGAAATCCCCAGGGGAAGAATCACATGCAGCGTGGGAAAATCGGGATGGACGCCAAAGGCGGCCAGGGCGGATTGCAGGCTGGAGGCAAAAAAATTGTAGTACTTGAAGATTCCCAAAACCGTCATGTTCGACACAATGCTGGCGGCCAGCCAGCGTTTGCGGCGGCCCGGCTGGGTGGCGGCGTCTATCTTCAGCGCGCAGGCGAAATCAAAAAGCGTGGTGAAGATGAGCAGGGCGAGAAACCGATAATCCCACCATCCGTAAAAGACATAGCTGGCCAGGAGGAGCATCAGGTTCTGGCCCCGGCGCCCCAACCGGTAGTAGAGCGCCAAAACCACCGCCAAAAACATCAGAAATGTCAGGGAATTAAAAACCATTGCCAACAGATGACGGAGGCGAAGATAGGGGGGAATTGGAATTTTGAATAGGGAATTCCGAACCGGGAATTGGCAGGGCGCGGAAAGGGTTGGGATTAGCCAGGACGCTGGCTCAAGGCAACCACAACACGGCCAGCCACAACGTCCCAATTGTGGCGGGCAAGCAACTCATCCGCCCAAACGCGGAGTTGCGCCGGAGTGACGGCCTGCGCCTGGCGGAGGGCTGCGGCGAAGCTTGGGTAGTCGGCATTCTCGAACGGGCAACCGCAACCGCTCATCACTTCGCGTGTGGCCGGAATGTCCGAATAAACAGGACACGCGCCCGCCAGGACGGCTTCCACGGGCGGGCGGCCGAAGCCCTCGTAATCGGAGAAGAACACCACCGCCCGCGCCCGGCCCATCAGGGCGCGAAAACCCGCCTCGGGCAGGCGCGGGTGCCTTTGCCAACCGGGCAGGCCGGGCACATCCACCCCTTGCGGAAACGCACCGATCCAGTGAACGGACTCCTCCAGGAGGTTTTCCCGCCGGCTTCGGGACAAATACTCCACCGCCAGGCGCGTGAGTTTGTGGGGAAACCGGCCGGCCAGCACCACGACATCGCGCCGTTCCGAGGGGGGCGCCGGCGTCGGCCGGTCGAAACCTTCACCGCAGCAAATCAGGCGCGGGACGCGCCACCCTTTTTCGCCGGCCACGCGCTCGATTTCGCGCCGCGTGAATTCAGTGGGAGTGAAGATGAATTCCGCCTGGCGCACGGAGGCGCGCAGGGAGGCGCGAAAATAGGAGGCCTCCAGACGGGCCACCTCGGAAGGATAATGGCGGTCGTAATGGTCTTGCATCACATCGTGAATGAAGGAGGCCAGGCGCACCGGGCACCGCCGGGCGAAGGACGCAAAGCCTTTGGGAAGCAGCAGCCATTCATTGCCCAATCGCCGGGCGGCGGCGAACACGGCGAATTGATCCCACCACATCCGTCCCAGACTTCCGCGGAGCGCCGCATCGTGGATTTCGACGCGGCTGGCGGCGGGCAGATCGAGTTTTTCGCGGAGGGAACTGTTGGCCAGCACCGTCAGGCCCGTGAGTTCCGGCCGCCGCGCCAGAACCCGCAAAAGATCCAGCGATACGTTGAAGATGCCCACGGACTTGGTGCGGACAAAGGATTGGTCCGCAAGCGAGTAAGTGAGCGAGAATCCTTTTGGCGGCGCTTCCGGGGGTGATTCAGAGCGGGGTGCGGAACTCATCGTTGGCCTCATGGTATAATTCCGCGGCGGGCTTTGTAAAGTGCGCGGGAATTGACTTTGGCGTTTTGTGGGAATAGTTTGCGCGCCGTGCTGCGCTCGTATTTCAGGCTCAAAGCACCCAACTCGCTTTGGTGTTAGGCGGGCCGCCGGGCCAATATCTGAATGCGGCCGCGCCGTCCAAATGAACGATTCAGGCGACAACATGGCCGGCATCGGGCGGGTGAATGTGCTGGGGGTGGGGGTCAGCGCCCTCAATATGGAGCTGGCGCTGGCAGCGATGGCGGGCGCGCTGGACCGGAAGGAGAAAGGGTACGTATGTGTCACAGGGGTGCATGGGGTTTCGGAGGCGCAAACCGACGAGGGCTTCCGGCAGATTCTAAACCGGGCTTTTCTTTGCACGCCGGATGGAATGCCGCTGGTGTGGGCGGGGCGGTGGCAGGGACGCAAAGAGATGGACCGGGTTTACGGACCGGACTTGATGCTGGCGGTGCTGGAGCTGTCGGAGAATAAAGGGTACCGGCATTTCTTCTACGGCGGAACAAACGGGGCGGCGGAGGCGATGCGGGAAAAGTTGGGGAAACGTTTTCCCAAGTTGCAAATCGCGGGGACTTACGAGCCGCCGTTCCGGCCGCTCGCCGCCGGGGAACTGGAGGGTGTGAAAAAGTTGATCCGGGACGCGCGCGCGGACGTGATGTGGATCGGGTTGAGCACACCCAAACAGGAGAGGTTCATGGCGGAGCATCTGGGCCAACTGGACGTGACTTTGATGGCGGGAGTGGGCGCGGCGTTTGATTTCCTGGCGGGGCGGGTGCGGCAGGCGCCGCGCTGGATGCAGCGGTCCGGCCTGGAATGGCTTTTCCGGCTGGGCTGCGAACCGCGCCGGCTTTGGAAGCGTTACTTGAAGAATAATCCGCTGTTCGTCATCCGGATTTTTTGCCAATGGGCCGGCCTGAGAAAATACCCGCTGCCCCCGCCTGCAAGCCCCCGCCACCCTGACGCTCCCTGCCAGCCGGACGAAAAGACCTGACGTCAGGCTGCGCTTCATCACTTTCTGACGCGGGCGCGAATGGCGATGAGTTGTTTCATGATGTGGCGCAGGTTGCCGCTCCAGGCCGTCGTGCCAAAGGCGTCGTGCAGGCTTTTGTAAAGCGGATACAGCTCGCGATAGACGGCGCGCGCCCCCGGGTTGGGTTGGAAGGCGCGCGGCTTCAAACCGGTCATGGCCTTTTGCGCCGACGCAAAATCGGGATGCGCCCGGCCCACCACCGCCGCCGCCATGGCCGCGCCCAGCGCGCACGTCTGCGCCGAGCGGGAAACTTTCATCGGGCGGCCCGTCACATCGGCGTAAATCTGCATGACCAGATGGCTCTTGTCGGCGATGCCGCCGCAATTGACGATTTGCTCCACTTTGACCCCGTATTCCTCAAAACGATTGATGATGGTCAGCGCCCCAAAAGCCGTCGCTTCGATGAGCGCGCGGTAGATTTCCGCCGGCGTCGTATAAAGCGTCTGGCCGGCCAGCAGCCCGGTCAGGAGCTGGTCCGCCAGGATGGTGCGGTTGCCGTTGTTCCAGTCCAGCGCCAGCAGGCCGGATTCCCCCGGCGCCAGTTTGGCGGCCCGGGCGGAAAGGCCCTCGTGCGAGCCGCCCTTTTGGCCGCCGGGTTGAATATAATTGACAAACCAGTTGAAAATATCGCCCACGGCCGACTGCCCCGCTTCCAGGCCGTAAAAACCGGGCAGCACGCTTCCTTTGACAATCCCGCACAAGCCCGGAATGGCGGCCAGTTTTTCCGACTCCGGCGCAACGGTGATGTCGCAGGAGCTGGTGCCGATGATCTTGACGAGCGTCCCGGGGGCGACGCCGCTGCCGACGGCGCCCAGGTGCGCATCAAAAGCGCCCACCGCCACCGGCAGGCCCGGCGCCAAACCGGTTTTCGCCGCCCACGCCGCCGTCAAACCGCCCGCGGCGCGATCCACCGATTCGACCCTCCGACAAAGCCGGCCGCGCAATTCCGCCAGTTTCGGGTCCAGCTTGCCTAAAAATTCCGCGTCGGGATAGCCGCCCCAATCCGGGCTGTACATCGCCTTGTGGCCTGCCGCGCAAATTCCGGCGATGCGGCGGCCCGGCGCCAAAGTGCCCGTCAGGGCCGCCGGCACGTAATCGGCCAGTTCCACCCAGGAATGGGCGGCGTTGAAAACCTCCGGGCTGGCGCGCAAGCAGTGCAGGACCTTGCTGAAAAACCACTCGCTGGAATAGGCGCCGCCGCACCAGGCCAGGTATTGCGGGCGGATTTCTCCGGCCAGCGCGGTGATCTCCGCCGCTTCCGCCGTGCCGGTGTGATCTTTCCACAGCCAGGCCAGCGCCGCCGGATTTTTGGCAAAACGTTTGTCGCAGGCCAGCGGC
>Ga0326728_10007822_pt1 | contig 27040 bp, 31 predicted proteins | sample MB3enrmetagenome_FD_207602 | JGI IMG/M metagenome (GOLD analysis project Ga0326728, IMG submission 207602) | Lab enriched peat soil microbial communities from McLean, Ithaca, NY, United States - MB31MN | ecosystem: Environmental > Terrestrial > Soil > Wetlands > Peat | place: USA: New York...
GCTCGGCGAACGTGCCTATTTTCATCGACAAGTGCCCTTACAAGAAACGATACTGCGCTTTTTTCGCCGCTATTTCCAAGGGTTGCGGCTGCCTTCGTCCGCACTGCCGGATCGTTGCTTTTCAGTTCCTGAACCAGCGAATTAAGCATAAACTCCCTCCCTCTTTGACTCACCGTGCCCACAGCCCTGTGCACGCTGTCGCGCGGCACCTAACAGTATAGGACACCATCACTTTAATCGATCGACTGCTTTCGAATATGTTGGGTTTTTCTAGGGGCTGGTGTTCGTACTGACTAGATGTCGATAGCCTGCACATTGCCTGCCGAGGACCTTGCGCTCAGAGCCCGCGACCAGGTCACCGTCTTGGTGAAATCACCGTCTGCGAGATTCAAAAGTGAGACACAACGCTGGCACGAAGAGCCGTTGCTCTCTTTTTTTGCATCGAATTATATTACTAACGTGAGCAGTCCTCACATTCCAAGACGCTAAGTGCTCGGGCTTCAGGGTTAAGAAAGCGAGGAACGGCCGCGCAGTGGCCACTGCCTCGATGCAAAAGTATTTGTTTGATTTTTGCTTTCCGTTAGATGTGAAATTGATTATTATTGTCGGAGATGGGATGGCAGATGAGCCGCTTGGGGTGCTCCAAGGCCAGACTCCGCTCGAGTATGCACAGACGCCACACATGGACGACGTGGCGCGTTCGGGTTCGATAGGTCAGTTTTATGCGATAGAACCCGGCGTCAAGGTTGACAGTGACGCGGCCCACTTGGCGATGCTCGGCCAAGACGTGAACCTGTCCTCTTCAAATCGTGGAGCGTATGAGGCCCTTGGGGCGGGCTTTGCCCTCGGCCCCGCAGACGTGGGCTTCCGGGTTAACTTCGCCACCATAGATAACCAGTTCGTGCTCCTCGACGGCAGGGCAGGGCGGATCAGAGATGAAGCAAAGGAACTCGAGCACGCCGTTAACGGCGCGGTGGAACTGGACGCTGTCTCTTTTGATTTTAGGCAAACTCTGGGCTTCAAGGGCGCTTTCGTGCTACGCGACGACGATTTTAGCGTTGATGTGAGCCTACCGACCCAGTATGCCGTTGGCAAACAGATATGGGCGAGGGCAGCGAACGGAACTTCCCAAGCGCTCCGCACGGCAGAGACGATCAACGAGTTTATAGTGAAAACCAACGAGGTCTTAAAGGGGCACCCGATCAATTTGCGGCGTCTCACTGACCGGAAGCCACCGGCGAACGTCGTCATGCCTTGGGCCGCGGGACAGATAAGCCGGCTCAATCCAACCATGCGGAAGTACGGCAAGGGCCTCTGCGTCGGAGCAGCGCCGGTCATAAAGGGCGTGTGCAAGTACTCAGGCATGGACCTCGTCGACGTGCCGGGCGCGACTGGGGAATACGACACAGATACGGCGGCAAAAGGCAAAATTGCGCTCGAAAACCTGGGTAACTACGATATAGTGCTGATCCACGTCGAAGGGACTGATGAAGCCAGTCACGATGGCAACGTCGAAGGAAAACTCATGATAATTGAGAAGATTGATGCGATGGTTGGCCATTTGCTCGAACATACGGACATCGCACAAACCCGCTTTGCCCTCCTTTCAGATCACGGATCTTCGTGTGTGACACACGAGCACACAACCACTGAGGTGCCCATAGCGGTCTGTGGGGCGGGGGTGAAGGCGGACCACGTGCAGCATTATGATGAGAAATCGGCTTCACAGGGACGTCTGAACACGCTCTTCGGAAAGCAGCTCATGGCGTTCCTCACTCGATCACAGGTATAACTGCTTTTGGTCATGCGAGTCACCGTGCGAGACGATCTGAGGGATTTAACGCCCTGTGAACACGGCGGCAGAATTGTAGAAGCTTCAGAAACAATGCCGAACGTGCTCGACTTTAGTGCAAGCTTTAACCCGTATTTGCACCCGCGCACCAAGTCTGCGGTCAAGGAGGCCGTGAAAGGGGCCTATCACTACCCCGATCACACGTACAGGCATTTCAGAAAGGCTATCAGCGAATACCTCGCAGTGCCTTCTGATGCGATCGTGCCAGGCAACGGCTCCGTCGAACTGATACGGTTCTGTGCGTGGGCGCTTCTTCAAAAAGGCGACAAAGTGATAGTTCCCGCTCCTACCTTTGGCGAGTACGAGCTCGCGTGCCGTTTGAGCGGCGCTAAGCCCTTGATCGTGCCTGTGTGGGATGAGCAGGCATTCAAACGAGACCTTTTCGGCGCCTTGGCTGAGGAAGACGTGCGAATGGTCTTCTTGTGCAATCCGAACAACCCCACCGGCAAAGTGCTTGCGAAGGAAACGGTAACCGATATCGCGCTCAAGTGTCACGCGGCTAACGCCTTCCTGCTCGTTGATGAGGTCTTCATCGAACTCTCCGACCCGCGGCAAAGCGTCGCGGCCGCGAATCTCGAAGATGTTCTTGTTCTTAGATCCCTCACTAAGTCGTTCGCGATCCCTGGCATCCGGGCTAGCTACGGCATAACCAACCCCGAGCTTGCGAACGCATTAAACGGCATACGGGTTCCGTGGAACCTCAACTCCATTGCGGAAGCGGTCACAGTCGCTCTGCTTAAGGATTGCAAGCCCTATCTTGATGCCTCGCGCAAGAAAATAGCTGCACAGCGGCGCTGGCTCGCTCGTGAACTCAGGGAAATACCAGGGCTGCGGCCGCTCGAAAGCGACGCGAACTTCGGTATGGTGAATGTTGCGGGAACGTCTCTCTCATCTACGGACTTTGCCCGTGAGATGAGACAGAACGGATTTTTGGTACGGGATTGTCAGTCGTTTCGATTGACCGGAGACGACTATATACGGATAGCGGTTCGGAAAAAGGCGGAAAACGCGCGCTTGCTGGAAGCCATCAAGCGAGTCGTCAGCCAAAAACTCTGACTTGTTCCGCCTCAAGTCGGTCTTACGACGGCGACGCCCCCCGGTGAAAGTTTCATATCCAAGTAATCGCGTAGTAGAGGGTGGAGCACGAAATGACAGAAGTAATACTGCTTACTCACAAAGGCTGCCCCGTCTGCCCGATGGCGAGAAGCTTCTGGGAGGAACTGCATCAGAGCTGTGATTTTGATTATAAGGACATTGAGGTCTATACACCAGAGGGCCTCCAACTAATTCGCCAGTACAGCATCCGAAGCGTTCCAACTACACTTATCGATAAGAAAGTAGAGTTTGTCGGCGTGCCGGACCGCGAAACGGCGCTTTCTAAGGTCAACTGCGCCGATTCGAAGCACTAGCTACTGGTAGACGCCGCGGAGGCGATATCATAGATGAGCGCCTCGAGCTGAATTCTCTCGTTTAGCGCATCGAGGAGAGCGTACTCCGCGTCGCCTAGAACGACGAGGAGTTCAGCGAGTGCCTTTTCAGTCAGTGACATGCTTCGGGCTTGAATTCGCATTTGAGCGATGATTTCGCCGCCGCTCAGACCCGTCTCGAGCAACAGACGATCGAGCACGTGCCTACCCTTGGGTGCATCGTTTTGTAGGGCAAGCTGCAACAGCTCTGAAACCCCTTTAGGGTGCACGCGTTCGGCGAGCACGCTCAAGTCGAGCCGATGAGCCTGGGAAGAATCGCCTTCTGCCACGAGCTGGAGCAGCGTCAGCGCGGTTCGAAGACTGCCCTCACTGAGGCCCACAATCGAGCGGCTGCACTCATCTGACAACGCGTGGCCCTCTTCTGTTGCGATTCGTCGCAAAACGTCGAGCATCGTGTCAGCGTGGAGCTGTGTGAAGTGCAGCGGCAGGCAGCGCGATCTAACGGGTATGATAATTTGCGACGGACGCGCGGTAGCCAGGATGAACTTGCAGGTCCGATTGTACCGCTCGATTATTCTTCGTAGAGCCTGCTGGGCGTCCCGCGTCAAGGATTCGGCCTCGTTGATAAACAGAATTCGGTACGGTGCAGCTAGCGGAGCGATTCCTGCGAGCCGGTTCATGATCAGCTTGAAATTGTCAAGCACACCTTTACGCTCGTCGTAAAAACGCGCGAAGCTGCGCGACGCTTCGAGGTACTTCCGGCCTTGTTCAAAGAAGTCTGAGGCGTTGATCTCAGCGAAGTTACCCTCCCATTCGTCGCCGAAAAGCTCTCTTGCGACAACTTCGGCTGCTGAGCTCTTGCCTGTCCCCGGAGGGCCAAAGAAGAGCAGGTTCGGCAAGTTCTTGGTGTCGACAATTCGCTGTAGCTGAACCTTGACAACCGGTTGGCCCAGAATCTCCTCGAACGATCGCGGCCGGTATTTCTCCACCCAAAAGAAGTCTAAGTTCCCATTAGCCCCACACATTCGTGTCGCCTCTCCCCCAGTCCATAATTTTCTGCAAAAGCCAGATGGGGGATGTTATCAATGGTCTTGCTCGTCAGCTCTCCGTCGACCGTTCTCAAAAGCTCAAGACCCGCGCAGTCGATTGCTACGGGGTCCGTTCCCGCAAGCACATAGCCGAGATCCGTTTTCCTGCCGCCGTGACGCAGCTCTTGAGCATTGACGAGTGTCTCTACCGCATCGACTATGAAGATGTCGAACGGTTCGAGCACGGCTGCTTCAGCGATACTTTTGTGCAGATTCATGCCGCTAGCGTGCAAGCGGACGCGTTCTGTTGGTCTAACCAACCCAAACTGGTTCTTCACGGCTCCTGTCAGCGTGCAAATGAAGTGCGTTTTCAGCACAGGCAGTGAGATCTTCAAATCGAACGACCCGGGAACCGTTGATAGAGAGACCGTAAACCCACGGTCGCTCCGCCTTTTCGCAAACGGACCTTTGTTTAGGTTGACGAAGTCAACGCCGTGCTCATCGCAAACACGCTTCAGCGGATGATGCGCAGTCACGCCTCGCGTCTTTCGATCGAAAAACGCGTTTAGGGGGGCATCAAATGCAGGCCCGTCCCCTACCGTTAGGGCGTGGTCTGAGAGGTACTCTAGGACCGTATCGAGAAGCCGCGGATCGGTGGTGGTCGGGTATGGCTCTTTCGAAACGAGATTCGGTTTGATGAAAATTGAAGACGCTGAGGCGATTTTATCGCTGAATTGATCGAGTGCCTTTGCTGCAAAATCGTACTTCGTGGCGCCATTTGTTTTTTCTTTGAAGACTCTCGACATCTTCCCAAACTAATATTTGTCACCTGCGATGAACTACTTTTTGATGACCGCGTCAGAAAAAACGTGGGAAGCGTGTCGCAGCGAAATACTGTCTCTTCTAGAAAGAAATCGATGCCCCCTCATCTGAAATTCACGGCACAGAACGGCTTCTGCAGATGCTCTATGGACATGGAGGGTACAACAAGCATGCAGTGCAATGGGCGCTAAAAAGCTTAAGTCCCAGGTTGTTGCTCAAGCTAGACGCGGCCGAACGTTTCGCGTTCTGTGGCAACAAGTAGCCTCCTGTTGCTCGCGGCAACAGCATTTTTTTTCACGGCATCCAGGAGCGATATCGCTCATGCACATCGGACGGCCGAGAACTGATCCAGCTTGGTGACGCACGCGGATTTGACCAATCGACGGAGCTCCCATACTGGCCAGTTTGGGTAGCGTCCTCTTCTGTTTTGATCTCAGGTCGCGTGTCACTGTGATTTTTCTTCCGTCTCTCGGGGTTCCTCAGGCGTGTCTATAGGTATCTTGGTGACCTTCTGATCTTTCGCACCGGTGCGTGAATTGTTTCTCAGTCCGGCCTCAGTTTCTTCCTCTTCTACCGGAATCTGCCGCGGCCGCGCTTTGCCGGCTTCTGACGGATATTGAGTTGCGGCAGGGCGCCGCGCGTCGTCAGCTGGCGGTTCGCCGTTGTCCTCGCGAACGAGTCGCAGCGAGAGAAAAATAAGAATGATCACCAGAATGAGAATCGGCTCCCAGATCTAAAATCAGGCCGGAACCGCGAATCCGTTGTTAGTCTGCGCGCCTGCATTGGAATCGTTTTTTGCTGTTGAAATTGGAACGATAATGCTAGTCACATTATTCGCCGTCAAGGTTACTCGCTTGAGTAGCGTTATTAGGCGCAACGGATTGCAATGCCAACAGGCGTAGCCCCGAAGTCGTACTTAAGCGAGGCGTCGTTTCTAGGTTTCTCTCCGTTTGGCCGGCGACCGCTCTTTTCGCGAGGTGGCTCGATTGCGAGTTGACCATCGTTTGCACAGTTGTCTCGCTAATCGGCGCCGTTCCGGTTAAAAAAGCCGCTGTCACGCAGGAAGCCACTAGAAACGCCACGCGCAGGATTGCGACAAGAAAAAAGGCTAGTTTTGGCATTAATCGTCACTTCCGACAAGATGCTGAATATACAAGTACCCTTCGATGCGGTCTCTCTGCCTTCGTCGGAGCAACGACCGCTATCGCGGACGAGTTGCACCATACCATGTGCGCGGTTCGGCTCGTCCCCCCAGATAGCGCGCGCGCTAAGATTACTTGCGCTTTTTGTCAGTGATTCGGGACTTGTTGCCACGGGTCCCGCTTATAACCCTAGCAGTTTGAGATTACGTATCTGCTTGAGCGCCACTGGGTCAGTTGAAACGATAGGCAGAGCTTCCTAGAGTGAAATCGCAGGTCCGGTTGAATGGCAGCAAAAATAGGGTCTTTCTCGTGCAATTTCCGCCTCCTCTTTTTGTGCCCCTCCCTCGCGAAGGTGTTCCGGGCGTGGGTCAAGTCTGCAGATTTCGACCTCGATATGAAGCAGCATCTCCGAGGAATTCTTGAATCCTTAAGAGTTGATTGTACTTTGCATTGCGTTCGCTCCGCGCCGGTGCACCGGTTTTGATGAACTCTGAGCCCAATGCAACCGCGACGTCAGCAATCGTTGCATCTTCGGTCTCTCCTGATCTATGGCTAACGACTACCGAATAGCCGTTCCGAAATGCCAAGGTCGCGGCATCGAAAGCTTCCGACATTGTCCCAATCTGGTTCAGCTTGAGGAGCAGAGCATTTGCTGCTCCTAGCTTTATCCCTTCGGAAAGTCGGTCGACGTTTGTCACGAATAAATCGTCGCCGACGATGGTCGTGCCGGCCAGCCGTGAGGTTATCCGGGCAAAGTCTTCAAACGCATCCTCATCGAAGGGATCTTCAATGAGCATTACCGGATATCGGTCCACCAAGTCCTCGTAATACTCGCTCAGTTCTGTAGCCGTGAGTCTTTTTCCATCCATCAAATAGGTCTGTGTCGTCTTGTCGTAGAACTCTGATGCAGCGCAGTCGACGCCGAGGCGCATCTCCTGATCGTACCCAGCGTTGCCGATGGCCGTCACGATGGCATCAAGTGCCTCAGAAGATGAGGATAGCGCCGGTGCGAAACCGCCCTCGTCTCCCACGTTCGAGGCTCCCTGTCCGTACTGTGTTTGTAAGACGTGTTTGAGCTCGTGATAAGTCTCGACTCCCATTCTGAGGGCCTCAGAAAATGTCTCGGCTCTCGTCGGTATGATAAAAAACTCTTGGATAGATAACGCGTTGCCCGCATGCGCCCCTCCGTTAATTACGTTCATTAACGGCACGGGCAACGTGCACGCATTTGGGCCGCCTAGGTACTCGTAAAGGTGCATGTTAGCGGAATTTGCCGCTGCGCGAGCAACTGCCATTGACACCCCGAGAATGGCATTTGCCCCGAGATTTGACTTATTTGGGGTCCCATCGAGATCGTTCAACGCTTTGTCGACGTTGCGCTGGGCCCTCACGTTCATGCCGATAACTTCTTCTGCAATCACCGTGTTGACGTTATTTACTGCTCGCAACACGGTTTTTCCGCCGAAATCCGATTCGTTGTCTCGAAGTTCAAGCGCTTCGTTGGATCCCGTGGATGCGCCGGACGGCACCATCGCTCGGCCAAAGCCGCAACCCGTGAAAACTTCCACCTCCACTGTCGGATTTCCGCGCGAATCGAGGACCTGTCTCCCTAAAACTCCTTCGATTTCGAACATGATTCCACTATGCTTTATGCTGCTCAATCTTAATCTTATCGCTAATGCACGCGTTCACATCCTTAGACAATTCTTAAATCCTAAAAGCTGAAACCCTGTGCGGATGTTCGGGAGGAGATTCTCTAAGGATAGCCTCGCTTTTTGGCGTCAGTTTGAACGTCCTAGTCCTTGGGATTGAGAGTCTGTTCGCCGACATGAGCACGGAGATGATCTATCCGCTCATTCCTCTTTTTCTCGTTAACGTCCTAGGAGCGACGTTCATTGACGTAGGCCTCATAGAAGGCGTCGCTGAAAGCACCGCAAGCATACTGAAGATAGTTTCTGGGTACCTCTCAGACAGGTTCGGGAAACGCAAACCTCTTGCGTACTCTGGCGATGCGATCGCAGCGATCGCGAAGTCTTTGCTTGCATTTGCAACCGCGTGGCAGCAAGTCTTGGCAATACGGTTCCTTGATCGCCTTGGCAAAGGCATTAGAGACTCAGCGCGTGACGCTATTGTTTCCGAGTCAAAGAGCTGAGGGGTGGGAAGGTCATTCGGCTTCGAACGCTCTCTCGATACGCTTGGAGCCGTTATCGGTCCGCTTATCGCGGTGGCCCTGTTTGGCATCCTAAGCTTTTGGGGGCTGTTCCTTCTCGCGTTCATACCGGGGATACTTGCCACTGCTCTTGTGGTTTTTTTTGTGAAAGAGACAGCGGTTAGCTCACGAAGCAACCAGCGGTATAAGGTCTCATTCCGGTCATTCGACGCAAATTTTCGTATCTTTCTGGTAGGTCTCGGTCTCTTCTTTGTCGGAAATTCGAGGACGCCTTCCTGTTCTTGCGTGCCCAAAATCTCGGCATCCCAACGCTCCTGGTTCCGGTGCTGTATCTTGCCATGAACGTCATTTATGCGGTATCTTCATTTCCGTTTGGTATCATCTCTGACAGAATAGGACGCAAGGCGCTGCTCATAACGGGCTTCGGCATCTTCTTCATCGTCTATTTAGGATTTGCATTCGCCACATCCGCGCTCGTCATTTGGGTTCTGTTCCCGGTATATGGGCTCTACTATGGGCTTACCGACGGGGTGTCAAAGGTGCTCGTGTATGATCTGGCCCCCCACCTCAAAGCGACCGCATTTGGCACGTATTATTTCGTTATCGGCGTCGTCGCCTTGCCGGCCAGCCTGATCGCGGGCACCCTCTGGCAGACCGTCGGTCCTACGTTTGCCTTCCTCTACGGCGCGATTATGGCGGTGATTGCGGTGCTGATAATTGGTCTCTTCGTGCGGAGCGATCGGCTAACCCCTGGGGCTACATAACCCTGTCGACGAGGACGTGTAGCTGGGTAGCTGGGTGCATCCCACGGCCAAGCAAGCACGATTGAAGGTCAATAAAATTAAACGGCAAGCTCTCGAGACCGTGTGCTGACGGGTCGTCGTCGCGCGTGCTTTTCGAGGACACCGTTTGTCCGGTCTTTCCACCAACGGCGGCGCACGCAGAGAAATTTTATATAGAACAACAACTCTAGTAATTTTGGAGGTTAGCACAGTGATTGGTGGTCAACCTATTCTCATTCTACGCGAAGGAACACAAAGGACGAAGGGCAGGGAAGCCCAGTCCATGAATTTTACCGCAAGCAGGGCCGTAGCTGAATCAGTGCGAACGACGCTCGGACCGAAAGGCATGGACAAGATGCTCGTTGATTCGATGGGCGATGTGGTTATAACGAACGACGGCGCGACGATACTGAAGGAGATGGATATTGAGCATCCCGCAGCTAAGATGATGGTTGAAGTCGCTAAAACGCAGGATGATGAAGTGGGCGACGGGACAACAACAGCGGTTATCTTGGCTGGCGAACTGCTAAAAAACGCAGAAGAATTGCTCGATCAAGACATCCACCCGACGGTCATCGAAAAAGGATATGGACTCGCCGCAGACAAAGCGATTAAGATCGTCGAACAGCTATCGCGCAACGTTTCGATTCGTGATGATGATCTGCTGAAGAAGATTGCGCAGACGGCCCTCACGGGCAAGGGCACTGACGTTGGCAAAGAGATACTTCCGCAGCTCGTTGTTGAAGCGGTGAAAAAGGTCGCGCAAAAGGTCAACAACAAGTACAAAGTCGACGAGGAAGACGTCAGAATTGAAAAGAAAGTCTCCGGTTCCGTTTCCGATTCAGAACTCGTGGACGGCGTCGTCGTCGACAAAGAACGCGCGGCCGAGGGAATGCCACGAAAAGTATGCGATGCGCGCATCCTTGTGTACGACCAACCACTAGAGCTGACCAAAACAAAAACCGATGCCAAGATCAAAATAAAGGATCCTACGCAGATGAAACTCTTCATGGAGCGCGATCACGAAGCGCTTATCGAGAAGGCTGACAAGATCCTGGCAAGTGGCGCGAACGTCGTCTTTTGCCAAAAGGGTATCGACGATCTTCTCCAGTGGCACTTCTCGCGGAATAACGTGATGGCAGTGGAGAACGTGAAACGCGAGGACATTGAGACGATTTCCAAGGTGACCGGCGCCCACGTAGTGTCCAGCCTGAATGATCTCAGCGCAGCAGACCTGGGCAATGCGGGCGAAGTCGAAGAAACAATTGACATCGAATCTAGCTGCGACACCTGCGGCATTGACTAGACGGAGGTCCCGGAATGATAACAATCAAAGACTGTAAAAACCCCCGTGTCGTCAGTATCGTCGTTCACGGAGGAGCTGATCATATTGTCGAAGAGACTCACCGAGCTGTCTACGACGCGGTTCGAGTCGTTCAAGCATCAATCGAAGATGGCAAAGTCGTCGCAGGGGGTAGCGCTCCGGAGGTTGAGATCGCGATGCAACTCCGCAACTATGCGTCGACGCTTAGCGGCAGGGAACAACTGGCAGTCATCGCCTTTGCCGACGCGATCGAAATAATTCCAAAAACGCTTGCCGAAAACTCCGGTTTGGATCCGATGGATTCGCTTGTTGGCTTGAGGACCGCTCACGAATCAGGAAATAAAACGATGGGGCTCCAGATTTCGACGGGAAAAGCAACAGACATGTGGCCTGATGTGATCGAACCTCTCAGAACGAAGAAGCAGGCCATCTTGTCGGCCACCGAAGCTGCGAACATGATCCTTCGAATAGATGACGTGATTCAAGCCGCTACGTTTGAGAAGGGGCCTTCAGAAGAACAGATGGAAGGCATGTCAGATCAAATGCTTGATCAAGTGTGACCGCGTGCTGCCGCAGACGTTTTGGCTCCGCGGTCCCCCTCTTTTTTTAGTTTCAGCAGATCTTCAGTGCAGCGTGACGCGTAGCCCAGCGCTTGTTTTGGAACTACAAGAACCGTAAGTTCCTGAACAGTTTGAGCACGCCATGTTTTTTGCTACAAGAAGTACTCCTCAGCTTCATCTTTTGTGACCTCTACGTACGAACCCATAGTTTCGCAGGTGGGGCAAATCTCGGGTGGCTTTTCCTCGTAGTGCAAGTCATCACAAACTGTGCAGCGGAAGTAGCGCTTCATAGTCCACCGAAAAAGCCCTACGTATTTAGTTTTTGTGCTATGCCGCCAGCCAAGCTGCGCATTCGTTTGGTTCACTCAGCTGTAGCGATATGTATGACACGGCCGCTATAAGCGGCTATTTCGTTACAAGAAAAGACGTTTTTGTCGCAAAGTGAAAACGACGTGAAAGCGCCCAGGCGTGCTCGGCGTAGGTTCGCTCGCGACAGTCTGTAAGCGGTTATTCATCCACCCAGCGTGATATCCTGCTTACTATACCAATCAAGAGCTGCGTAGAAGTGCTCCGGCTTGAAATCCGGCCAATATGCATCGACGACGTAGATATCGGAATACACGGATTGCACTGGCAAAAATCCGCTTAGTCGACGTCTACCACCCCAGCGAACGATCAAATCGATGCGGGAAACGTCGTGCGATCGTATCATCTTGGTGACGTTTTCGCCCTCGAGTGTGGCGCGGGGTTGGGTAAAGAGTGGATTCAAGTCCCACTGCCAACCGTAATTGACCAAGAAGTTGACCTTAATTTTTCCTGAGCCAAATGTAGTTCTCTTTGTGTAGGGGAGAAGCTTTTTTGGGAACATCGCAGAGTCCGTGTCTCCGACAACGAGCAGGCTAGCATCTTCGTGTTTGAGAATCTCGACGCCGTCGATGCACGCTTTTTGGAAGGCCTTTCTCTGCACTTGGGTTCTTTTCGTGTTATCTTGGGTGAAGCCGTAGCTCGTAAGTTCCTTGACGCCGACGCTACTGCACAGTCTGAGTAATTCTAATCCGGGGGGCAAGCCAGCTTTATACCCCGCTTCTTTTGATAAACCTCGAGCTAATGCCCACCGACGGTTGCCGTCAGGAATGATGCCTATGTGGTGTGGTATTCGATTCATTTATCAAAAAGGTGTGATCCTACAGGTTTCGAGTTTATTTAGCTCCAGGTTCATAATCTTTGTCCAGCTCTTTCGCCCTTCGCGGACGTTCTTGCTGGTTGCTACAAGATTTTCGCCTGCGGCGCAATGGTTAAAGTTGAGGGCGCACTAACAACTAATGATACGGACTAGCGGAATAACGGCCATGGACCCCAAAAAAAGCGCGAAGGAAACCCCCAACGTAACTGTGTGGGGTGTTCACTTAAAGGACGCCACTACTCTCACAAGGAAGGAGAGAGAGGAGCTCTTGTTTAAGCTAAACCGAATCTTCACGTTCGTTGGCACGGAAATACCAGAAGAGATCGAACTCGACGGAGAGGTCGTTGCGCTCCACGAGGTCATGTGGCGTCTGATCAATCACAAGAAGGAGCTCACTCCTGAGGAATGTGCAGCCGTGCAGAGGCTTTGCGGCGCTATCGAGAGAAAAATACGACAAATCGAATCGACAATCAGGAGTCAGGATATCGATGAGCCCGAAGCGCTTATGTTGTACGTGGAAGCTCAAGGTCTAATTCGTGCCGCTGTTGAACTGAGAAGCTTGGAGAAAGGCAAGCTTCTCGATTCCGCTCAAATCCCGTCGACAGACAGGAACGAAGCTCAAAAAAGGTGGCTCAGTTATCTAAAAAAGATCAGATGACCCGCTTTGGCGCGTAATTCGCTTGCACAGTCTCGTCGTTGCGAGACGGTATGATAGACGCGCGGCCCGAGAGCTTCTAGGTGCCACTCACTCTCAGAAGCCGCTAAGCATCTCTTGGGCTATTTGGAGATTCGAAAGTAGATCGTCACAGGAAGCTAATAAGGTTCGCAGTTTCTTCGTTTGCACTCTTATCTCCACTTTGTTGCCTGTCGCCTTCATTTTTATCTCTGACGTATTATCAGGCTGAAGAGCTTCGACAATTGAGAGCGCCTGTGGATGTTCGTAAACGAGGATTGCGGTGATCATGCGCAGCGGAGCAAGAAGGAGCGGCCCGATCCAGTTCAGCCGCGAGTGTTACCTTCGCAAAAATGTCGCGCAGCAACGAGCACTTTTTCGAGCGGCTAAAGAACCGTTGTCCTATCGTGAGATCAGCATCTCGACGGTGTCGAGGCGGTACGACCACCCCTCAGGCAGCACGTCCCTGCTTTTGTAATAATTGACTAGCCTTCGAATCTTCGACTCTGTGAGTTGAAGGGCGCGTTTGTTATGGAGATCTTTCTTGTTCTCTTCAAGATGATCTCTGAGCTTCAATGCTTTAGTGATGAGATTGAACAAGTCTTCAGGGAGGTCAGGGGCGACTCCATTGTCGCTAAGCACTTCGGTCAGACTCTTATTAGTGACTGACTTGACGCTCGGTATGCCGTACGTGTCCCTCAGGACGATCCCGATTTGACTTGAGGAAAGCCCACTGTTCCGTCGCTCCACGATTAACTTCTGAACCTCCTCAGACGTCATGCTAACGGGAACCGAACTCTCCAGTGGCCTAGTAGATCCCGATACTCCTTTTCTTCGTGCGTACATTCGTGCCATTTAAGCTCCATTGTCCTGTCAGAGACGGTCTGACCGCGCGTGAGGTGTGCTATTCTGTGATCTCCTCTTATATAATTGTTGATGCCCATTCCAAGAATAGTTCTGCGGCCTTGCTTCGGTGCGATAATGCGTTCTTCTCGTCTACCGTCATCTCTGCGAACGTGCGGCCTTCATACTCAAAAATAGGATCGAATCCGAAGCCTCGATGGCCGCGTGAGCTCACTATGCGTCCTTCTACCCGTCCGTGGAACAGCTTGAAATCACGGTGATAGCTTCCGATCGCAGACTCGAACCGTGCCGGGCGCCCCTCTCCGATGAGCTTGACTACGCCGCTGTTCCCTATCGTTCTATGCACGTACGAAGAGTACGGCCCTGGGAACCCGTGGACGTCGTCAATGAACAGACCGGAATCCTCTATGATAAACGGGGGCGGAAACTTCTCTTGGCAGTAGCTGAGTCCGTATCGGACAACTTCCTCGAGCGTATCAGCTTGGAGCTCTGGATAGGGTGCGTTGACCTGGACGATCTCCAGCCCGAACTCGTGAGCCTTGGCTTGCAGTTCTGCTACCTTCCCGGAGTTTTGCGTGATGAAATTGAACGTTTTCACAAGTATCGACCTCGCTCTTTAATCTCGTTCACTTTTTCGAGGATCAGTGCGGCATCTGAGCAGTTTCTCGAGTAACCGGCAAGAAATGCGTCCTTGAGTGCAGGGAACCTGTCATCCGTTGCCTCGAGCGTTTGGAAAAAGACGTGGACATCTACGCCCCGAGCCTCAAGGCTCCGGTCGTAGGAGGAGAGCCCAAAATCTATCAGGTATACCCTGCCGGCTGAAAAAATCATGTTGCGCGTCGTTGGATCTCCGTGGATGATACCCGCCGAGTGAAGCGCGCAGAGCACCGCGCCAATGGCTTCAGCGACCACCTCGTTCATTACACTATGCACGGGTGGCCCCTCTATCCGCTCCATGGTGATTGAAAAGCCGTCGACTGCCTCTATTATGGGCGTGGGTACCCCTGCTCGTCGCGCATCGGATTGTATCTTCGCCTCCAGTCGGGTGCGCTCTCTTCGCAGCTTCGTGTCAAGCTCGGCTATGCGATAGTCCTTGGGAACGCGCTGCTTCACCACAGAATGGCCGTGAAGAACGACGACTGCTTCCGCTCCCGTAACCACCTCTAGTGTGTCTCGATCCACAGCACCTCAACCTCGTCTGGCCTGAAGCTCGCGTTGGCGCCGGAAGATGCGATCGGGGTTTGGATACCGTATCTCAACATGAGCAGGCCTGTATATGCGATCATGGCGCCGTTGTCTTGCAAATACTCCGACTTGGGCGCGGAGAATCGCGCACCACGCTGAGCGCACATCACCGAGAGCATCTCTTGGAGTCGCTTGTTAGCGCCAACGCCACCGGCCAGAAGCAGATCTGATTTGTCCATTTGTGATAGCGCACGCTCGCTCACTTCAACGAGCATCGAGAAGGCAGTCTCTTGGAAGCTATAGCATATCTCTTCAAGTGAGGCTGATTTTAATGCTTCTGTAGCCGCGGTAACGATCCCCGAAAACGAGAAGTCCATTCCCTTCACTACGTACGGCATAGGCAAGTAGTCTCGCGATTCTTGCGCGAGTCTCTCCACCTTAGGGCCGCCTGGATGAGGCAAGCCGGCTGATCGAGCAAACTTGTCGAGACAGTTCCCAATGCCGATGTCTAGTGTCTCTCCGAGAATGCGGTACCTTTGTTGCCGGTACGACAATACCTGTGAGTTTGCTCCGCTCACGTACAGAACGATCGGATCAACGAGATGAGTTTTCCAGCGTCCCACTTCGATGTGTGCGATACAGTGATTGACCCCAACCAAAGGCACGCCAAGCCGCATAGACAATGCCCTGGCAGCTGTGCCCACGATGCGCAAGCACGGTCCCAAACCAGGGCCTTGCGAAAAAGCGACACCCTCGATTAAACGGGGGTCTGTTGAACTCAGGACTTGGCGAATGACGCCGGCAATGTTGTTCGCAACGTGTTGCGCCGCCTCTCTTGGATGTATGCCGCCTGAGGCAGGGATATATGCTGAACTCGCTTCATACAAAACCTCATCGTCGTCCACCAGGCTTGCGCTCAGATTCCAAGCGGTCCCCTCGATGCCTAAGACTATCATTCAAAAACGGGCGGTTACTTTTTAAATTGCGTGTACCCGCACTTGCCACACGAAAGCCTGTCTTTGTGCTCGGCCAAAAAGACTCCTTCGCCGCAGCGTGGACAGTTCTGGCGCTTCCTCTGCGCCTTGTCGCCGCTTACGTCATACAACTCGCTTGCCTTAACTTTCTTCACCCCCTTGTGGCGGTTCCGGGCTCGGCTCAGCTGCCGACTCAGCGGCCGGTTCCGGGCTCGGCTCAGCTGCCGGTTCCGGGCTCGGTTCGGGGATCAGCGGCGCGTTCCGTTTCAGGATGTGCTCTTGCTCTATTTGTAGGGCGGCTTCAGCGGATTCGTATATCTTGACATATACCGTAGCTTCTTTTTTGCCAAAAGCGGTTTGCATATTGTCGATTATCACTCGCTCAGGCTCAATTTTAAAGTCGGCCGCAACCTTATCCCTAACTTCTTTCCGTGCCGGAGTAGCCGCCTCGTATTGAATCTTGATTTGCAGCTGCTTGCGGTTAAGTAATTTGTTATTCTCTTCTTTGATAACTTCTATCTGCATAGTAGCTCCGTCTTTTGTTTATCCCTAATGTTGTCGCAATATTTCGCGCAAGAGGCGTTTCGCATTCTCTTTTTTTTCTCGCGTTGTAACAATGATAACCATGCCCTCGTTTGGCTGGCCGTATACGATCGCTGTTCCCAAGGGAGCCTCAATAACTGCTGGGATTACCGCCAGATCCTCTTCGCCATTCACGACAATTCTCGTGCGTAGAGGCCGCCCGATGTTCTTCATCGACCCTCTCACGGCGTTTTGAAGCTGCTGAGAGATAGAGCCTGGGGGGTTATCTACTTCATAAACGGTACGGGGTTCTGTGTTAATCGCATTGTAGATCTCGTCCGGCACCGTTGCCCTCATGGTGATGCCGTCAATGATGCACACGTCGGGCATAATGCCGGCTCGTACTACATTGTAAGTCGTTATGTCTCCAACCGTGACAATTCTCTTAAAAGCTCTTAACGTTTCTGCACAATCTGCGTGCGAACAAAGATCACCGAACGGTTGCTGGAGCTCAGCTTTGAGCTTGTCGTTCAGCATGAGCTTCTTATCGAACCTTGAGCGCGTACTTTCCGGGCAAGTCGATGTTCATTCGCTTGGCGACTTCAGAGCGTTTCGGATCGATAATAATCAAGTATCCGCTCCAGTCTTTTCCAAGTAAGCTCGATCCGCACACGGGGCACACAAGTCCTTCGACAAATCGATGGCACGTCTTACACACTTGTTCCGGCATTTTGCTCCTCCTCCTCTTTCTTGGCTTTTTCTCGCGCTTCAGCAAGCCATTCGACCTTGCCCAGAGCTGCTTGTCGCATCGTGAGGCCAATCTTACTCTCTCGTGGCTCGCGTTCGTTCAAGCTTACGGCGACTACTCGAGCGCGCAGCATATCTCCTTCGGTAATGGCCCTTCCGGTCTCTTTTCCGACCAGTCTCGCGTTTTTTTCGTCGTACGAAATGTAGTCGTCAGCTATTTGGCTCACGTGCAGCAAGCCATCGAGCGGCCCTAGTCCCACGAAGGCACCAAATTCCACAATTTCGACGACTTTGCCTTCCAGTATCTCCTGAAGCTGTGGTTTGAATGTAATCGCATTAAAAGTGACATCGTAATAGATCGCTCCGTCTCCCGCGAGTATGCGCCCCTCGCCGATATCCAAAACGTCGGTAATGGCGATTATGGATCCGAGCATCTTGTCTATGCGACCTTCAAGCTTATCTCGCAAGAGATCTTTCACGACTGCTATCGTCTCTTCTCCTAGCCGTTCAGGCGGCAGCCTTACCGTGTCGATCAACTTTGCTTTTTTATACATCTATCACTCTCTTGAACAGATCCATCGAGTACTTTATCCGCTCCTTGGCGGCCACTGCTCCTTCCCAACCAATTACCGTTGTTTCCTTGCCTTCAAGCCGCTTGTACACTTCAAAAAAGTGTGCGACTTCCTTGAGGAAGTGACTTTGGACGTCGTTAATATCGGTATATTCTGCGTACTTCGGATCGTTGAGCGGCACGCAAAGCACCTTGTCGTCTGCTTCACCCGAATCGAGCATCTTAAGCAATGCTATTGGCCTAGCGTCAATGATGCAGCCGGGGTAGGTTGGTTCATCCATAATGACGATCGCATCGAACGGGTCGTCGTCATCATAATAGGTTCTCGGAATGAGGCCATATTCGCCCGGGTAATGTAACGGAGAATACAACACGCGGTCGAGATGAATTGCGTTCCACTCTTTACTGTACTCGTACTTATTACGGCTCCCTTTTGGAATCTCTACCACCACGAATATTTCTTCCGGTGGCTGGGGTCCGGTTTCGATGTCTTTCCACAGGTTCATCACATATCCACCTCTAAATGCTTCTTGCTTCTCAGCTGCACGACGCGGATTCTGTGTTCACGAAGCTCTCGCTTCAGAAGCTTGTCGTTCGTTACAACCGCCGCTTTGTATTTAAGGGCGGTGTTAAGGATTTGGTCATCGACGGTCGATCCATCCGCGGTTTCGATGATTTGGCATCTCTCTGAAAGGCGCAATGCGACGCCTGCTCCTGCAGAGCCTTTTGTCATCAATACACTCAGTTCTCGACGCACTGGTTCGATCGTGGCAGGCACAAATCCGAGCCCGCGCAGTTCTTCAAGAACGTCGATTCTGAAATGCCAGGGAATGAGAAGCGCGTTGGTATCCAATATGGCGATCATTTGGCGAGCGTTCCCGCTCCAATAAGCCGCCATCGCGAGCCGATCCGTCTCGAAATAGCGATTCGAGATCCGATTTCCGCGCAGACGGGCCTCTTGAGGGCTACTTCGACGGCCGAATTCCGCGCGCTGGTGGCAATGCCAACGGTTGTGGCGGTGCCGACGCTTAACATGAGCGGCTCGCTCGTGTGTATCGAATCGACGTTAAGTTCATCGGAGCTCCCGACGACACGATCGAGAAGCTTGACATCCATCGTGAAGGCCTGCCACACGGGTGGCAGTGTTCCCGGCGTCCCGGCAATCTGCCCGACAAGGGAATCGCTCTTAACTAGGGCGGGGTCCAGTTTCGTTCCTACGCCGAGCAGCCCACCTGGCGTCGCAACCTTCAGTTTTTCTTTCTCAGAAACGATGCTCGACACAGTTGTGGTAATGGGCACCCATTCTGTCTTGCCCCCGACCTCGACGCTTCTTCCAGGTCGTATTTCCAGTTCGTCCTTAAGCTTGAGCTCCCCCTGATTCAGCGTGCCGCCGATGACACCGCCGAGCAGTTTGCTGATATCAGCTCCGGGCTTATTGACGTCGAACGAGCGCGCGATAGACATTTTCGCGGGCTTAGTCGCGTCGTGCGCCGTGCACGGTATCTCCTTCTCGATAAGTTCGATAAGCAAGTCAATATTCACCGCTTGCTGGGCGGATATAGGAACAATTGGAGCGTGCTCTGCTACCGTTCCTTTCACAAACTCCTTTATCTGTTCATAATTCGCGAGCAAATCGTCGTGGGAGACAAGGTCAATCTTGTTTTGAACGATTATTACCTTTTTAATGCCAATTATGTCGAGCGCCACGAGGTGCTCTTTGGTCTGGGGTTGCGGGCACGGTTCGTTCGCCGCGATGACAAGTATTGCACCGTCCATGATCGCCGCACCCGACAACATAGTTGCCATCAAGGTCTCGTGTCCAGGCGCGTCCACGAACGACACCGTCCGCAGCGTTTCTGCCTTGGTGCCGCACACTCCGCACACTTCTAAGACTGTGTACGCATCGGGCTCGGGGCACTGCGGGCATTTTCTGAAGGTGACGTTGGCATATCCGAGTCTGATGGAAATGCCGCGCTTGATTTCTTCGCTGTGCTGATCGGTCCATACGCCTGAAAGGGCGGATACCAAGGTCGTTTTGCCGTGGTCGACGTGTCCTACCATTCCTATGTTTACGCAAGCTTCCAAGTTTGCTACCTCCGCCTGACGTGCTTTTGGACTCTTAGTGACGCAGTCAGGTTGTTCGTGCTCTCGTCTTTGCCGCGACTCTGCTCAACTAGATGTTCTCGTATTCACCCATCTTGAGCTCAAATCGCTTACTGAAGTTACTGACAGCCTCCTCAAGATCATTTTGTGAGAGGTCTGTCCGTTCTTCAAACAGCGCCTGGAGCACGGCTTCTCTTAATATCAGCCTCAGATCTGAGCCCGTGCATTGATCGGTCATTTCCGCCAGCCTCTGCGTATCAAACGTACCCTTGATGCGGGCCGTGATCTTGTCGAATATCCCTTTTCTCATTGCGGCGTCTGGAAGTGGAAACATTACGATCTTGTCAAATCGCCTCCACGCGGCTGAATCGAGGAGGCTTGGATGATTAGTCGCACCGATCATCAACACTCCGTCGTCGACTAGGCTGATGTCGTCGATGCTCTTGAGCAGCATGTTTACGGCCCTTTTTATCGCGCCGTGTTCATCAGAGAGCCGCGTTTTCGCTACATAATCAAACTCATCGATGAACAAGATGCACGGGTTTAATCGCTTGGCGAGACTGAATACTTTTCCGATGTTCTTCGACGTCTCGCCAAGATATTGTGAGGTAATCATTGACAGTCGCACCTCCAGAAACGGAAACCCCAACTCTTTTGAAAGGGCTCGAGCGACCGACGTCTTCCCGGTTCCGGGTGGGCCAACAAACAAGAGTTTCCCTATCTCGAAGAGTTCTATCTGCCTCAAATAGTCTCTGTACTGAATTGCCTTGACAATCTTCGCGACTTCCTCTATTTGTTCTTGCGTGAGGACGAGTTTATCGAGACTCTCGCGAACGTCTTCAGGCGCAGAGATTGCGACAAGCTTGAGCATGTCTTCTGCTTCTTCTCCCTCGCCGGCGATCTCGTCTATTAAGGAAAATATCCACTCCCTGTCCATTTCTTTAGGCTTGTTCAGCCGACGCACCCGTTCGTAATCAACGTCGAGCGAGTCGTTTTTTGAGTAGTAGAAAGCCAAGGCAGGGTTTTGGTTGATGCGGGACAGCGAGTCTTGCGTGGCAAACCACTTGGCTGCGAGGTCGAGCACCGTAAGGTTGATACGGGCGCCAAACTCCTCGAACGCTACAAATGGCAGCGTTTTGATCACATGCCATCCGTGCGGGATCTCGTAGATTCTGTCAACGGCGTTTTCTGAGACGATGATAGGTCTGTTCACTCTTCGCTCTTTGGAGTTCCAATAGTTCTTTCTGATATGGGGGGGCAGGTCGTTTTCATCGAGTTGATCACAGTCATTGTAGATATGCGCCGTGAGCAGCAGCTCGATGACGTCAAGGACCTGATTTTCGGGGTCTTCCATTTAGCGTCATCCTGATAGATAAGCGAGCTTCATGTGCGTGAAAAGCATATAAAGATTAGGTCGAAGGCAACGGTCAAAAGGGTGCTAAAGACCTATCAGATCCTAGTTATAACCTCGCTTCCGTCGTTTGTTACAATGAGGCTATCCTCAGCCTGCGAAACGAGTCCTCGGTCTTTAAGTATCGGATAAGCGCGAATTATTCCCGCCGTTTCAAGTTGTTTCAAGCCCAAATCGACGCGGCCTTTTAGCCATCTCTTGGCGAACGGTAGTGATTTGTAAGCGTCGATATCCTTCAAAATGGCTCGAGCTTCAGGCGATCGTACAGGCTTTGCCTTCACGAGGCTGAAGATCTCCGCTTTGCCTGTTTCGTACACGCGACCATTGCCGGCGGAAGAAAAGGGTTCAATGGCCACAACCTGACCTTCTTTGAGCTTCGATCCGCTTTGAGTTCGTCGGTTGTGAATCGCGGGCGGGGCGTGTTGTGTGTAGCGCTCGAGGCCGTGGCCCGTAAGATTGGCGATCGGGAGGTACCCATAAGCTATGATTGTGTCTTCGATAACTTCACTGACTGCTGCCAAATCAACGCCCGCTCGCACGACTTCAATTGCTCGTTCGAGGGCAGTGTTCGAGGCGTCGACTAGTTCCTTATTGTTGCCGAGGTCAATGGTGACCGCAGTGTCGGCAATATAACCATCTATGTGTACGCCAATATCAAGCTTGACGAGATCAGTCCCAAACGTTGACGCATCTCCCTTAGAGGGAGTGGCGTGCGCCGCCTCCTCGTTCACGGATATGTTCGTCGGGAAAGCGATAGCACCGCCTTTTTGCTGAATTGCGTTTTCAATGCTTTCGGCTACGTCAAGCAATTTTTTTCCGACTTTAATCTTTTTAACGGCCTCTGCGCGAACCTCTGCCAATATACGGCCGGCTTCGCGGTATTTCTCTAAAACATCGGCTTCTGGCACTTAAATCACAAACTCCTTTTTGACCTGCGTGATGTTTCTATTCCCGTTATGAGTTATAACTACTGCGTCTTCGAGGCGCACCCCCCCGACGTTCGGATAGTAGAGGCCAGGCTCGACAGTGACTACGTTGCCCTTTGCTAGGACCCCCCCTCGTTTGCTGAGAAACGGAAGTTCGTGAACCTCCAATCCCAGTCCGTGGCCTGTTGCGTGAATGAACCCGCTACCCTTTTTGAGGTCAGTGTGAAAGCCGCTCTCTTCGAAGTGATCTGCGACCGTCAAGTGGACTTCGGCTCCGCTGATCCCGGGTCGGATCCTCTGAATGGCGAGTTCTTGCGCTTCCTGAACTGCGGTGAACATCTCAGCGAGTTCGTGAGGGGCGTCACCTCGCAACACTGTCCGCGACATGTCGGCGTGGTATCGCGATTCTATCGATTGAGGGAAAATATCGAGGACTATCGCAGAATGCGCTTGGATGGGCCCTGAACCGGTAAGATGAGGCAACGCAGAGTCGTAGCCGCTCGAAGCGATCACGTCGTTCGACGTGCACGCGTCGTTTGTGAGAGAACAGCCGATTGTGGCCTTTAGTCGCTCCGACGTAAGCACCTGCCCGTCATACCGCAGCGTATCACCGATGATGTCGCTGCGCCGCAAGATGGCCAGGGCGGAATCGAATGCCTTTTCGCTAGCCCGCTGTACGGTCGTCATGTGTCCGAGCTCGCGCGCTGTTTTGATGGAGCGCAAGCGTTCAATCGAACCAGATACGGGGTGTAATTCGTAACCCTCGCTTCGAAGCGCGTCAGCAAAAATGATCGGAAAAGTGGCGTCAACGCCTAAGTGCTTAATGTGGTACTCTTTTAGCACTGAGACAAACAGATCAACTGTCGCGCGGTAGCCTTCCAGTTCGTGCGAATCTTTTTGGAACTCTTCGCGTGAGCGCACCCGATCGGCGGTCGAGGATCGAATTGCCCTCGCACTCTCCATACTCGATACGACGAGCAACGACTGCCCGCCGGCGCGCAAAAACAAGAAAGGCTCTTCTGCCAGGAAAGCAGTCAAGTAGTAGAGATTCGCATCCTGGGACGAGGCCGCATACAGCAGATAGCCGTCGAGTTGCAGCTCGGTTATTTTTCGATCGAGCGTTCTGATGTTCATCGGGCTCGGTTTTGGTTTAGCTGGAAAAAAGCCTTTGCCACTTCGCGTCGTTTTTTTTTCCGCGAGGTTGCGAAACCACTCTTGCTGGAAGCTCAAATCGTCGTGCGGCGTGGTGACAATCTCGAGAGAAAAGTGAAGATATGGGCTTTGATAGGCCGGACATTGTGTCAATATGGCCGAGCTAAAAAGGCTCTTACATTCGTTGGCGTTTTGCAAATGGCGCACCGTCCCTCCATTAGCTCGGTCTCTCCCAATACATCAGCCTCACTCAGCTCTTGAAGCCGCTGGCCACATGACTCGGACCCGCACCAAGAGATCTGAAAGAAGCCTTTCTTGCCTTTTGCTTGCTCGGGAGTTTCTATGGCGACAATGTGTGAATGCAGAACCGTTTGTGCTCTTTCAGCGATGGTGTTGAGTACTTCAGTCATCACTTCAGCGACTCGCGCTTGTAGTTTAGAACGCTCGACGACCTCCCTCTTTCCCGTATCCCGCCGCACGAGCGTTACGGCGTGTTTTGAAATGTCTTTTGGGCCGACCTCTATGCGCACGGGAACCCCCTGTTTTTCCCACTTATAGAACTTAGCGCCTGGTCGGGCATCATCCGTGTCGAGAACGACGCGGTAGCGCGACAACTCGTGTTTGAGTTCGTTGCACGCTTTCAACACCGTTTCGGAGTTGGCTTGGACAGTGAAGATGGGGATGATGACAATTTGAGTGGGCGCTACCTCGGGGGGTAGCACCAGACCTTTGTCGTCGCCGTGAACTGAAATGACGGCAGCAATGCAGCGCTCCGAAATTCCGTAGCACGTCTGATTGACGTACTGCTGGTTGCCGGAGCGATCTTCGTACGTGATATCGAACGTCTTTGCGAAGTTCGTGCTCAGATGATGAATTGTTCCGATTTGTAAGCTCTTCCCATCGGGCATCAGCGTGTCGAACGCGATCGTGTAATCGGCTCCAGGGAATCTGTCCCACTGCGGTCGACGCGAGACGACGTACGGGATACCCAACCTGTCGTAGAACTCCTTGTACAGCGCCACGGCAGCTTCGGTTTGCTTCTTGGCCTCCTCCCAAGAGGTGTGGGCGGTGTGGGCCTCTTTGAAGCTGGTTATCTCTCGCAGGCGGATCAGCGGTCGGGTGTGTTTCGTTTCGTACCTGAAAGTGTTGACGATCTGGTAGATCCTTATCGGAAGATCTGCATGCGAGCGTATCCAAATGCTAAACATCGGATAGATTGCGGTCTCTGAAGTCGGCCGAAGAGCAAGCGGCACATCGAGCTCTGTAAAGCCGCCTCGGGTCACCCAGAAGACTTCCTCCTCAAATCCTTTGATATGTTCTGATTCTTTAAGCAGCTCGTTTTCGGGTATGAGGAGGGGAAAATATGTTTCCTCGTGCTCTCGATCGAGAAGCGACCGAAGCAGATCGTACGTTAGTTTTCGCAAGGTGAAGCCGAAGGGAAACCATACATACAACCCTTTGATCGGGTATCGCACGTCCATGATTTCCGCATCGAACAGCAACTCGTTGAACCACTCGCTGAAATTGTCTCTCTTCACTCTACCACTCCGATGCAGTTACGGCGAATGTGAACGTGGCCTCGTCACAAAAGGTATCATACGCCGAGGGTCATCCGTAACGTGTCCCTGATGGCAGGCGCTAGGCCAACCGTGAGAATAGCAAGCTTCAATAGGCCAGTTAGATTTCTTGATTCGCCCTTTAAGTATTCATCTATTATGAACAGTACCGGAATCGTCACGATAAGCTTGAGCGGGTACATAACGAATGCCGTGCCGGTGGCTTCAATAAGGAAGTTTGGAAGCACGTGTTTCTCTGCATACGGGAGCAACGTGAGGCCGAACGACGTGGCTGTGGCGTCGAGCAGCTGTCCGTCGAGCACGTACGCGTTGACGCGATCCTTTAGAAGCGCGATGTTAAAAAGGCGCCCAATAACGAAGACTAATAAGCTTAGGGCCACGCCAACTGACAATATGATAGCCAATATGGTTCCGTTGAACGACTTTGTTGTCGTGTAAAGGAGCCAGACGTTCAGAATGCTCCAAGCCACGCCGCCGAGCGCGAAGGGCCAGTAGTACTTGATGCGCGAGATGCGCTCTAATCCTACGGATAATATCAGGATCGCGACGCACACAAAAAAGATGAAGAAATAGATTAGGGGGGTGATCAAGAGATACTTCAGTGGCGCGGCAACGAGGCCGGCATCTTCAACCACGCGCAGGGAACCCCCCACAAAGATATAAGGGGATACCGCGAATATGAAAACCTCATCAACGGTTATATCCAACTTGTCGAGAAGTTTAACGACTCCAAACAGGCTTAGCCCGAGAATGATAGCCCACGTTATCGTGTTGACTGGGTTATATCCGGTGTCGTATATGATGGGGTGTATATAGTACTGGTTGACAAAATTGCCTAACTGGTTGATAAAATTGCCTAGATCGAACAAGTGATCACCGATGAAACGATGGATGCTGCTCCCTAGAATTGTAGTGATGGAACAAGATGCTATACGCGATACTGCCGATGTCCTTAGAGAACTTAAACTTGACGGGAGCGGGTTAATAGTCTGCGGACAGCATACGTGTTCATTCGGGCGGCAAATAGCGGGCATCTTGGGGAACGAATATCCTGCCGAGGTGCTCATCGTCGGTTCGGCCTCGATGGACGAAGTCGAGCGGGTCGCAAGTCGCGCTTCGGACAAGAACTTCGTAGTCGCAGTCGGCGGCGGCAGGACCATTGACATCGCTAAGATTGCTTCGGTCAGCGCGAATTTGCCGTTCATCAGCGTGCCCACAGCAGCCAGTCACGACGGAATCGCATCGATGCGCGCTTCTATACGTTTTAAGGAGGGAACCCAATCAATCGAAGCTCAAACCCCTCTTGCAATTATCGCAGACACGAGAATCATAGCTCAGGCGCCACATCGGCTGCTCGCCGCCGGTTGCGGCGACATAATATCCAACTATACGGCGGTGAAGGACTGGGAACTCGCGAGGAAACTGCGAGGTGAAGAGTTTAGTGAGTATGCTGCAGCGCTGTCGCTCATGTCGACTGAGATCATACTCAACGCGGCTACACAAATTAAGCCGAATTTGGAGGATTCTGTCCGGCTCGTAGTGAAAGCATTGGTTTCGAGCAGCGTGGCTATGAGTATTGCGGGGTCGTCCCGGCCGGCTTCAGGCAGCGAGCATAAGTTCAGTCACGCGCTTGACGTCAAAGCCCCCAAACCGGCTTTGCACGGCGAGCAGTGCGGGGTTGGAACGATCATGATGGCATATCTGCACGGTGGTGACTGGCAACGAATTCGACAATCGCTACAGAGCATTGGCGCGCCGGTCGATGCTCAAGGTTTGGGCATCGAGGATCAGTACATCGTTGAAGCGTTGCTTCACGCAAAGAACGTGCGACCTGAGCGTTACACCATTCTTGGGGAGGGACTCACGAGAAAAGCCGCTGAGGAGTTGGCGAGGGTCACCTTGGTGATCGAGTAGGCCGCATTGATATCTTTATAATAAAACAGCGTAACCTACTTGCGTCAGACCGTAGCATCAAGAGGAGGCACAGGATTGATAGCATGCCAAAAGGAAACGTTCGCATAACGCTAATCGGCGTAGGCTTGGCC
>Ga0326728_10007823_pt1 | contig 27039 bp, 19 predicted proteins | sample MB3enrmetagenome_FD_207602 | JGI IMG/M metagenome (GOLD analysis project Ga0326728, IMG submission 207602) | Lab enriched peat soil microbial communities from McLean, Ithaca, NY, United States - MB31MN | ecosystem: Environmental > Terrestrial > Soil > Wetlands > Peat | place: USA: New York...
TACCGCTGTCCGTGGTACGTGTCAACAACAAACCACAACCTATTGTATTTTGTTGGTATTTCGCGCACCTGCTCCCTAAACACCGCTATTTGCCTGTGGAAAGTTGTAAACGGCCTTGCCGGACGCGCGGTCGCATGGTTTGCTTTGCACTCAAATCGGGGCAAAATCCGGGCCCTCCCCGATTCCCATACCACTATCTAAGCGTAGCCCTTCACAGGCCCCCTCACAAGGCGCAGAACTGGTGCAGAATCGCGCATCTCCTGTGCGAATTGTGGAGATCGAGGCCCCTTCCCCAGCCCGCATCCCTCGTGCGCGGCAAGAACCTGTAGCGCCGGTCTCCGGACCGGCTGTCGCGGGGGTCTCCAGACCCCCGCAGGCCGGTCGGCGGTCAAAAATGAACTGTTTTCCCAAGCCGTCGAGACGTCTGTAAGAGATTTCGGTCGACCCGGCTGCTTCTATGCCGTCGCTGCCGCCATCGTTGGCCGCGGTATCTTTGTCCCCGTCCTAAGATTCAAACCGCGATGAGGCGGGCAGCATCCGCTGGTGCAGGACGCGGACGATGCGAATTCCTCCCGTCACAATCCGGTAAAACACAACATGCTTCTCAATCTCATACCGGCGCAGCCCAGCCCGAATCGCGTCGCATGACCGTCCGAGCAGAGGATTTCGCGCCAGGAGCCTGAATCCGCCATCTAGTTTTGTAAGATACACATCGGTTTGCACGCGCCCCCAGGTGTTTGTGGTGTATTCCGCAATCGAGTCGATGTCGGCTTCCGCCTGGGCTGAAACGTAAACGGCTGGCACTCTTACGCCATTCTCTTAGTCAAACCATATTTCCTTCGAATGCGATCGAAGACGCCTGGTTCGGCATCGCCGCAGGCGTCGCCTTCGTCAATCGCCTTGCGCAGGGCCTTCAGCTTCGCCTCGTCTTCCCGCTCCTCTCGCTCCAGCAGACGCAACGCCGATCGCATCACTTCGCTGGCGTTCGCGTAGCGGCCGCGCTTTACGCTTCTGGCGACAAAGCGATCGAGTTCTTTGGTCAAATTCACATTTCTGGTCGGCACGGGAGACTCCTCAAAGGCAGTATAGGACGATTGGCAAAGTATGCCAACGACTCCGGCGCGCCTCGTTGAAGATATTGATCCGGCGACAGATTACTGCGACCGTGCCCCATCCTTTTCCGCGCCGTTTGCGGGAAAGGGCGGGAAAGTGCCACTGTTGAATTGACGAATCGACAGACTGGCGAGGAGGTCAACACGGCTGCTTTTACACCGGCGCCGCGGCCCGCTCCGTAATTGGTCCGGCAATCGCAGCAACCAGAAGGGTGAGCAGCAGTCGACGGGGAAGTCACATGATGCAAGCTTGCTGCGGCGAGGCCGAAGGGACAATGAAAAAACATCTATTGGCTTTCAGCCGCCAGATTTTAGTTGGGACGGCTGGGCATGGATTCGCGGTCTCCCACCCTTGCCGCAAATGGCACGGCAAGGATTGGGCACCCGGCTAGGTCCCAAAACGGATCGGTTCGGGGCATTTTGGCGCGATCCGTTCTTGACCCCTTCTCGTCGTAATGCGTTTTTCAACAAGTCCTCTGGGATTATGGAACCAGCTTGATGAGCGCGCCAATGCCGGTCTGCAGCAGATCTTGCCACGAGAATTTCTTGTTATTGGTGGGATTCTGGATTCCGCTAACGACCGCGTTCAAGCTCGCCGCGTTGCTGGGACTGGTGGCGATTCCTGTGACCGCTGCTGATGATGATGGGATCGTGGCACTTGCGGAAAAGGACACGCTTGCGTGCTCTTTTCCTGTGGAATCTGTGAGGGACGCAGTAAATGTAGGCAACGTCGACTGCGCCTTTGTAGGATCGATGCCGTACCCCGTAGCCAATGAATTCACGTTAATGGTGGTTGTGAAGCTGGTGCCGTCCCCAGAAGAAGGGATCGCCTGCGAGGCCGGCGGCATTCCGGGGAGCGCTATCTCAAATGCGCCGATTGCATTTTTGGTTGTGGCCTTCCAAGCAAATGTCATGCCCTTAGCGCTGAATGTCACCTGAATGGCACCATCAAAATTGAGGGCCTTGGGAAGCTGGAGCATAATGTCCGCCGGAGACGAGACTGGCTGGCCAAACTCGTCGGTTGCGGTAATTTCGGCTGTGTACCATTGCTCCGGCTCTAAACCAGTGCAGCTTCCATTTTGGACCCCTGACACGTAGTCTCCGGAGGTAATCCCAAAGGAGTCCTTTTTCTCCGGAACCGGAACAGAGGCGGTGTCCCTAATGGAGGGTGTTCCCGGATCTGGCACGTGGTAACAGGTGATTTGATACACCGAAGGGTGGTCCAACTTAAACGAGAACTTAAAAGACGTTGAATTCGTCTCGCTAGCTGAATAATCCGATATTGCTGGCGGAGAAGGCGGAGACTTCGTTTGGCCTTGTAGGCGATTATCCCCCTTGCCGGAAAGGGTCGTACCGGCGACATCCTGAAGCGTCACCGGGTCTAACACTGCGGCAACTAAGTAGTAGGGGGTTCCGGGAAGGACATTTGAGAAAGTGAATGTATGGGTGAGGGACGCGACTGATTCTTTATGGTCCTCGATCAGGGAATCGTCGGTCTTGCGTATCTGCGCATCCAAAATGCCAGCTCGGTCCGTCGTGAATTGGACCATTACCGCATTTCCCCTGAACCGTTGAGCAACAAATGCTGGCGCGTCGGGCAGGGAATTTTTGACTGCTTGCTGGTAGGTATTGACTTGGCTTGTGAGCGATCCAACAGTCGCCGTTAGGCTAGCGGCCTGCGATGTTATTTGCTGAATCGACGCCAGGGGTTCCAAACTCATTTGAGATTCTGAGGAAATTTGCGAGTTCCCGTTTACGGAAAGTGTCGCCTTGTAACTGAGATACTCAGCTCCTGTAAGTGTTGAAATCGGCACGAGGAAGAATGCCGCAGTCGGATTGCCTGGCACAGCTTGCGCAGCGGGGGACGGAATAGGCGTTGGTACTCCCGTCGGAGAAACAGCGGAAAGCTGGAGCGCAATGGCAGATGGGGGGCCGACAACGTTTGTGAACACAGTCAGTTTTACATTCTGTGGAGAAGCACTCGATGGATCGAAAGCGGCTTGGATGACCTGGATGCCTGACTGCGCGACTGAACTTAGCGCTGCAATTCCCAAGAAGAACATCAGGCTAAGACGCGACCGAATTCGCATAATACCTCCTTTGTTCCTTTCATTTCTGAGTTCGGTTGATCGACATGACGGGGCCGGACACAACGGCGAGAGGCTGGGGGCGACGGCCCCAGGGTGTTGTGGAGGGTTTGGCTTCCATGTTTCGTTCATGCATTGAGTCGCTGATGGGACGATTCTGAGGTCTTTTGCCGGTTCGCGTGGCGTGGCCTGGCATGAACGGAATGAAACTCTGGGGAAACTTCATGGCGAGATACCGAGACCTCAAAATCGATGTAAAACGGCTTTTTCAGATGGGGCAGCTTTGGAAACTAGCCTTGCAAAACGCATGGCGAACCCCCAAGAATCATTTGCGCTGACACTCTTCGGTCCCCGTTGGCTCAGTAATCGGCCCTTCGCAAGACACACGATCAACTGCGCGCCCGGAACGGGAAGCCTCATTACATACAAATCTGGATTGCGGGGAAATTCGTGGCCCTTTGCAGACAGCAATATCAGCGTGCCCGATGAACTGGGGATGGCTGCAGGATACCCCAAATGAGATTCACGTCAAGTAAAGAATTTCTAAAGCACCACTTACAATGGGACGATGTCCTTAAGTAAGTCACTAGTGGTTACTAACTCTAAGATAACTAGGCTCGGAACGCGAAATCGGAGCGATCCCGGGAAAACAGTGATTAGGGACTAAGGCACCAGGGACGAGCGGTGTATAGGTCAATGGTTCTTACGCCCGCTCAAGCGGGGTGAGGCGCGCGACCGCTCCTATCATCCCCGGTCTTGCGACTGGGGCTAGCGTACTTCGCCCGCGTTGCGGGCTTGCGGCGGAGGGAGTCGAAGGATCAAGCTGCGGCATGAAATCGCCCGTCAGAAGAAGGTTCACCCGCTCAGTTTTGCGCCGGTCCCTGCGGTTGAGCCTTTGCGGAATTCTGTGACTTTTGTGCGCTCGCATCAAAGAACGACGTAAACGCGGTTATCACTGAATGGATCCCATTGGCGCCTCCAGCCATCAGGGCCGCGGAGAGCACCACATCGAAGACGATGAACGTGTTTTTCTGAGCTGTAGCAGGCGCGGTCCCAAAGTACGAGATCGCGTTTGGGTTGAGAAATGGCCATAGCGCCCGCACACCCACCATCGCCGCGACCAAGCCGAATATGACTGCCACTGTGAACGCATACTGTGTTGTTTTGCCGACGTAGGCATTAAGAGCATCGCTCGCATCTTTCTTCTTGTCCGCTGGCGCTGCATCAATGTCATCCTGCAACTGCTTCGCGCCCTTGTCACGCCAGGGAGTGATGACCACCTCGACTGCACGTTCGATGAACCCAGCGGTCAACAACAGTGGCGCCAGAATGTTCTCAACGGTCTGCGGGTTTACCGAGATACTCAGGCCAAACCACAAAGCGAAGTTTGCGAAAAGGATGAGGCCCAAGACGGAAATTCCAATGCATACAAGCAGTGGTGTGTTTTTTCCAGTTTCCATGTGCACTTTTCTCCTTACGGCCGTTGGGTTGCACGGCTGTTCATCACCCGGGAAAATCGCCAACATCGAGAGCCGATTCACGAGCAAACAGGTAACGCTGTGCCTGATGAGAAGTTAAGCCTCCTCAGGAATACGACACGGTCACATCGAAGGTTTTCCCGTCCGAGCCAATCGGAGCCGAGATGTTCGTCGGGGCGGCTCCCATGCGGCGAACGAGTGCCAAGAGAATCGCATTGAGGAAATCCAACGGAAACGAGCCGGCGCCAGATTTGCCAATTTGGGTCACGAGATTCACCAGATCCGTGAGTTGCTCGCTCGTATCGGGATCGCTGATCAGGGTCGCGAGCTGTTGGAGATCGGCGCAAAGATTCATGAACTGGCGCGCGTCTTCAAGGAAATTGAGGAAGATCTCGAGTTGCCCGTCCGAGACAAATGCAAATTGGTCCAGGCCGTCAAAAGCCTGGGCAGTGTTGCCGACAGCTCCGGTCTGTGTCCGGTCTGGTGGTCCGCCGGGTTGCCCAATCAGGTTTTCGTTGACCCGGGCCCACACGTTCGCGTAATCGTTGACAACGTCGGGAAAGTGGTCTGAGGAACTGGCTACGTCGTCGACCGCCTGCGCATAGAGTCCGAAGTTCACCTTATCGTCCACTTGAGCAGCCAAAGGCTGAGGCTTGCCGCCAATGAACGGAGTAGCCCGGATCTTGCTGAAAGCGCTTGCGGCAAACTGCGCCGTGAGGGTGACCGGAACCTTCGGATTAGTTCTCGTGGCCACAGCCAGCGACAGGGCGATGGCCGGGCCATTTGACGGAAGTATCAGGGAAATCGTCTTGCCCAGAGAGAACGAGCGGTCGCTGGCGTTTTGATCTTTCCGGACGATGTTCAGGGTGACGTCCTCATTATTAACTGCACCATCCTGCACGAGGTTTGCGGCCACCAGGAAGTAGAAATCGGCCTCTTTCTGATGTCCGAAGATGTTACTGCTGGCGGCGATTCCGGTCTTGAGCCGGTATTGGAATTGCCCGTTACCGGCGTACGTGAGCGTGACGTCGTTCAGGTATTGTTCGACGGTCTGAGCATTCAGGCCGAAGAAAGCAAACTTGAGCGTGGTCGATTTCGTTAGGGAGTTCTCGATATATGACCCGGCCCCGAGCTGTATCCCTGGCAGGTGAAGCGCGGACTGTAGGTCGCCCGCCATGGCTAACTTCCAGGCGGCGGCATTAGCCGGCAACGGCGAGAAGTCGAAGACGCCGAAAATGGTATTCTGGGTAACCGTTTCGAACGTTACCGATGCGTCCACGGTAAGGCTTGGAAGCTTCTTCAACAAGTTGGGTACGACGGAGTTCAGGTCGTTAGCTGCATCGGTGAGCGGCTCCGTGGCGGCCGAAACCAATTGCGAAACTCCATTGGTGAATGCCTGAGCTACAGCGGGGTCGGCTCCCGCCACAAGCTTCTGTGCGGAGGAGTTGATTAGGCTGGGGATTTGCCCCGTGAAGTCGACACTAACGCCGGGACTGAGAGTGGCGGAGGCGTCAATCGTGGTCTTAAGGTCGTCAGTCTTCCGCTTGAAGTAGAGCAGTTCAATCTCGCTCTGCTGGGCGTGGATGATCATGCGGAAGGCGTCAGTGTGAGTGTAATCGACTTCGAAAGACAGGCCCAAGTTGAAGGTTGGCTTGGCGGAGGCTAGTACCGAGCCTAGCGGTGACTTGCCGGACAGCGACAAACCGCCTGAACCAAAGGCACCGAAGAGGACTCCATTGAAGCCTTCGGTCAGGCTGGCCGACAGCGCAAGGGAGCCTACGAACTCGGATTCCACGATATCGCCCGGCTGCAGATCGTTCAGATCGTTAATATCGGGTCCGAACGGCAGCACAAAGCGACTGAAGGCGTCCACGATGGCATCCCGGATCGGCTTGCTTTGGTCGAAGAGAAAATGGTTGGCAAGTCCAAATGTGTCCTGGGCATCGATGCCTGCGGAAACGCCCAAAGTCCCGTTGGTGAACTTGCCATTGGCGGTGACTTGAAGCGAGACCGAAAGGACGATAGATATATAAGCCTTCCCGTCCGGAACCGTAATCGTTTTGGTGGTAGTGGGATCGCTGCTAACCGCGGGCAGCGACGATGGGAAGACCGTGCCAGCTTTTCGCACGATAACACTGCACTTGATGCTTGGGTTGACGCCAAATGTGATGGATGTACTGGAATCGATAGTCTGTTTCCATTGCTGGTTGGAGCCGGCGTTCAGATCCCCTTTGAGAAAGTCACCGCTCAGGCTGGAGATGGGCTCGCCCAGGACAACCGCCGTGAAGACATCCGACGCCAAAGTAAAGGCGCTAGCTTGGAGAGCATGTACATCAGCGAGATCACCGCTGTTAATCGAAGTGGCTTGGTCGGCAAGGTTTAAAGTTAGTGTGGGCACCAGAGAACTCCGTTTCGTGAATATAGCGTGACAAGCATTCGCTGCTCGGCGCGGCAAGAATACACTGGAGTTTCCATCTTGCCTTCCCGGGCGCGAGCCAATATACCCCCATTTACTTTCGCTTGCGATCTTTCATGCATCCGTTTCCATCCCAAAGCCCCGGGCGTGCTCGGCAGGGCTTTTGCCGGAATCAGAAGGCCATGACTCGCCTCATTTCGAAGCAATGGGTGCGTCTTGGGCACACACGGATAGGGAATGTAGGGAAGCCCGTGGCCCTATGCAGACTGCAAATATCAGCGCGCCCGATGAACTGGGTTGGCAGAAGAATAGCTGCGAATTTAGGGAAGTCAAGGAGAAAGTGTCCGAAAATGGGGCAGGAATGCATTACGAAAGGAAAGTGCCATGAGTAAGTAATCGATAGTTACTGACTCCGATATAGCCAGGTAGAAAAGCTGCTCCGCGGCTGAAGCCGTTCTCATTTCGCGAGGGGGCGTTCAGGGGCCTTGAAGGCCCCTGCTCCTTCCACGGAAAAACTCTCCGGGGCCCGCAATTGAGAAGCGTGCGCCACCCATGCTTGGGCAAGAAAAACGCCGCCCGTTTCAAAATGCGAAAGGGCGGCGTTTTCGTCGACTTAGAAAAAGGGATCAGTCGGTTGTCTTGGATTCGATCCTCATCCCGTAGAACGAGCGATGAACGAAGAACACCGACACCAGGAAGAATGCGACGGCCAGCGCAGTGGCGAGCACGGGGTTCTTGGCACTGAGCGTCACCGCAAGCTCGACAGCCAGCAATCCGAACAGGGTGGTGAACTTGATGACCGGATTCATGGCCACCGACGAGGTGTCCTTGAAGGGATCGCCGACGGTGTCTCCGATGACGGTGGCGTCGTGCAGAGGCGTGCCTTTCTGTTTCAGGTCAACCTCAACCACCTTCTTGGCGTTGTCCCATGCGCCTCCGGCATTGGCCATGAAGATGGCCTGGTAGAGGCCGAAGACCGCAATCGAGATCAGATAGCCGATAAAGAAGAACGGCTCAACGAACGCGAAGGCGAGCGTGGCGAAGAAGACGGCGAGAAAGATGTTGAACATGCCCTTCTGCGCGTACTTGGTGCAGATTTCGACCACCTTCTTCGAGTCACTGACCGAGGCGCTCTCTGCGCCTTCGAGCTTGATGTGCCTCTTGATGAACTCGACCGCGCGATAAGCGCCGGTGGTGACGGCCTGCGTGGAAGCGCCGGTGAACCAGTAGATCATGGCGCCGCCGGTGATCAAGCCGAGCAGGAAGGGCGCGTGCAGCAGAGAGAGGTTCGCGACGTCGTGGGTGAGTCCGCCGGTGAGGGCCATGATGATGGAGAAAATCATGGTGGTTGCGCCGACCACGGCAGTGCCGATGAGCACCGGCTTGGCCGAGGCCTTGAAGGTGTTGCCGGCTCCGTCGTTGGCTTCGAGCAGGTGTTTTGCCTGTTCGAACTTCACGTCGAAGTTATAGTTCTTCTTCAACTCGGCTTCGATGCCGGGAACATTTTCGATGAGCGACAGCTCGTAGATGGATTGAGCATTGTCGGTAACCGGACCGTAGGAATCCACGGCGATGGTGACCGGCCCCATGCCCAGGAAGCCGAAGGCGACGAGACCGAACGCGAAGACGGCCGGAGCCAGCATCAGAGTGGCCATGGAGTCGCCGGTGGAGAAGAAATAGCCCAGGGTCATGAGGGCGACCATGCTGAGACCGAGCCAGTAGGCGGAGAAGTTGCCGGCCACGAATCCCGACAGGATGCCCAGGGACGCTCCGCCTTCCTTTGCCGATGTGACGACTTCCTGCACGTGTGCCGACTTGGTGGAAGTGAAGATCTTGACCAGTTCGGGAATGATGGCGCCCGCCAGGGTTCCGCAGGAGATGATGGAAGCCAGCTTCCACCAGAGCGTTCCGTCACCGAGAGTGGGAATCATCAGGTAGGAGACGAAGAAGGTGAGGGCGATGGAAACGATGGACGTGATCCATACCAGCGAGGTCAAGGGGGCTTCAAAGTCCATTTCGTCTGCGTTGCGGTACTTGGCCTTGGCGATGGCGCCATTGAGGAAGTACGCAGCCGAGCTGGAGACCAGCATGGCCACGCGCATGACGAAGATCCACACCAGCAGTTGCACCTGGGTGGTGGGGTTCTTGACGGCCAGCAGAATGAAGGTGATCAGGGCTACGCCGGTGACGCCGTAGGTCTCAAAGCCGTCGGCGCTGGGGCCAACGGAGTCGCCCGCGTTGTCGCCCGTGCAGTCAGCGATGACGCCGGGGTTGCGCGCATCGTCTTCCTTGATCTTGAAGACGATCTTCATGAGGTCGGAGCCGATGTCGGCGATCTTGGTGAAGATACCGCCGGCAATACGCAGAGCCGCGGCGCCCAGGCTTTCGCCAATGGCGAAGCCGATGAAGCAGGGGCCTGCATAAGAAGCTGGGACGAAGAGAAGGATACACAGCATGATGAGCAGCTCAACGGAGATGAGCGCCATGCCGATGCTCATGCCGGCCTTGAGCGGAATGGCAAAACACGGATACGGCTTGCCGCGCAATCCCGCGAATGCCGTCCGCGAGTTTGCGAAGGTGTTGACGCGAATTCCGAACCACGCTACTCCGTAGCTGCCCGCGATGCCGACGAGACTGAACGCGAGAATGATGGGTAGGGTTACCGCAACATTTCCTACTGGCGCAAGCCAGCCGAAGTACAGGGAGATAATGACCGCGATGAAAGCCCAGAGCAGCAGGATGAACTTGCCTTGCGTGATCAGATAGGTTTTGCAGGTTTCATAGATCAGTTCGGACATTTCGCGCATGGTGCGATGCACCGGCAGGTTCTTCAACTGGATATAGATCGCCAGGCCGAACAACAGGCCACCGACGCAGAAGAGCAATCCGATGGTTAGCAGGGCGTGTCCGTTCAAGCCGAAAAAGTTCTCGAAATTTACGGTCGTCAGATCCGGCAACGTCAGATTGGCTTCGCCTCCGCCCGCGTGTTCCGATTGGGCGAAAGCGCATGTGGGAAGGAGCAGGCCCAGGAGGGCCGGCACGGCCCTGTAGGGCCGCTTCAGAAAGGCACCCACGCCTCCCCTGACGGTTGCCGAGAGCCTTTGCATCTCTGGCGCACCGGTGTTCCATGCAATCACCTGCCGTGTGAAAAACACGGCTGCAAACAGCGCGAGCATATTCACGCCGAGAAAGAGGTACTCCCAACCCAGTACTGTCACATACCCTCCATATTCAGGTTTTGAAGCCGCACAAACCACGGCCCCGGTTCGACCTCGCAAACACCCCGGGGAATTATCATCGGAAGGCTATCATCCGGATACAGGGCTGTCGAGTGACTGCTATCACCGCTCATTCCAAAAGGATTGCCGGGGGCTGCACAATCCCGTTCCGGGCGTGTAAAGTACTCGTGTGAAAGGAGCCTGCCCAGTGACTTCTCCCGCGTTCCTCACCCCGCGCCAGGCCGCTGAAAAGCTCGGCATGAGCTATCCCGCGCTCAAGCATTGGATTCTTGCCGGCCGCATTAAAACTTTCAAAACTCCGGGCGGCCATCACCGCATCCCCATGAGCGCGCTCAGCAGATTCCTGCCTGCCGCGCAGGCGCTCGCAGGTCCGCCGCGCATTAGCGGCCGCAATCAGCTAGTCGGAACTGTAACGCAGGTAAAGATCGAAGGACTGCTCGCGAAGGTCGTCCTGGCCATAGGCGAGCAGCGGGTCACCGCGATCATCACGGCCGACGCCGCGCGTGAGCTCTCCCTAAAGAAGGGCGATACCGCCGCTGCCCTCATCAAGGCCACCGAAGTGATGATCATCCGCCCATGAATTCGCGCCGACATTTCGTGTGCTTTTAACTGGGCCGCAGAGTTGCATCGCCCGCCTATACACTCCCGAAAACTTTACATGTCCCCGGCCGCCGAGCGCCGAAGGGCGCGCTTCTCTGGAACGACTTTATGTGATTTCTTTATTTAAATTCGTTAGAATCATGAGATAAACGATCTTTCTGGAGGGATCGTGCTTCCCCAAAAATCGCTTCTTCCCCTGATCCTGCGGCTGTGCATTTCTTCGTCACTCACCGCTCAAACCGCCACCCCCGCTCCTGTGTCTGCGAATCTATCCTGGGTTGCAACCTGGCTCGCGCGTGTCTCGGCAACCCAGGCGGCGCAGCCTCACTGGATGACTCCTGTCGCGACGGTCACACCGCGCCTCGAGCAGGAATTTCGTTTCGATGTCTTGCACGAAGTGACGCCCACCGGCGACGTAACCAACGTCGATAATGGCAAGGGGCTAGAACTGATTCCGACTCGCCGAACGGAACTCCTCATCAATGCGCCGCCCTACATTTTTCATGAGAATCCAAAAACCGCGAACGGGCCCGGGGACGTCTCGTTCACCATGAAATACCGCTTCCTGACGCGCAACGAGGAGCACGGCAACGCCATCCTTACGGGCTTTCTCGGCGGCAGCATTCCCACCGGAACCTACAAGAACGGATCTTCCAGCGCGATTGTTACGCCCACGCTTGCGGGCGGCAAAGGCTGGGGCAAATTCGACGTGCAATCGACGCTGGGTGGCACGCTACCCGTCAACAGCGTCAACATTCTCGGGCGCACCATCGTCTCCAACACGGCTTTGCAGTACCATCCCCAGCGCTTTCTCTGGCCGGAAGCGGAAATCAACTCGACGTTCTGGGAAGGTGGTAGCAACGACGGCAAGAAGCAGACTTTTCTGACTCCCGGCCTCATCTTCGGCCGCTTGCCCATTCACCACCGCGTGGCCCTTGCCGGCGGTGTTGGTTTTCAGATCGCGACGACGCACTACCACCAGTACAATCACGCCGTCGACTGCACGATCCGCATTCCGTTCTAAGGACAGGGACTAGCCAACAGGGAGTAGGCAGTAGTCCCAAATTGCTGATTCTTTCTCCTCCCCGTTGGCTATTCCCTATTTCCTGTCTCTACTCGATGGGGATGTCGATCTTGTCGCCGGGCAGCGCGATCTGCAGATTTTGCGCGCTGGGGTTGCGCACCTCGCCGTGGGGCAGCGGATGCAGCTTGAACAACACCAGAAGGTCGCGGTCCGAGTCGTCGAAGGCGGGGAAGCTGGCCACCTGCTCGAGCGAGTAGTAGGTGTGCAGGTCTTCGAGCGTGCCGGGATCGAGGTCGTTCCATGTGGCGTACCAGCCAGGCCGATAGGCGGCGAGCTTGGGCGCAAGGTCCTCTGTGCCGAAGTCGTCGCACAGGCTGGAGACCCGGGTCAGGAGCGTGATCTCATCACCGCTGATCGAAACCAGCAGCCGGTGGCCGTTGGGGTGCGTATCCATATATAGCGCCAGTTGCGTCGCTGCCTGGGCCCACGTGTATTGGGGGTGGGCGGCGTAGCGAATGGTTTGCGCTCCATGCACACCGGCTGCGGCTGCGGCCACCATTGCGATGGCCCAGCCCAATCCGCGTGTCGATTTTTGCTGGCGTGGATTCTGCGGGCCTGGCGGGTCTGGCTGAGACGCCTGATCCAGCAGCGCCTCGGCTCCCAGCACCACCACAAAGAAGCAGAAAAACGCCGGTACCGCGAAGTAGCGCGGCTGGGGATGGTCCTGCAGCGTCATGAACAGCAGATATCCTGCGATGGCCCACAACGAAGCGCCAAACAACGGATCCCGCCACAGTTTCCGCCCCCACGAGCTGCGGCAGGCAACGACCGCAGCCAACACCACCGCGGCCGCCAGGGGAATCAAGCTGTGATCCACCCACAAAAGACCATGAAACGACCACCAAAACGACAGCAGCGGCCAGTAAAACGGCGTTGGCTTTTCGTAGGTATTCACAAAGAAGTAGTATTTGTAGTCGCGGAGCAGGCCAAAAGAAGTGACCAGCGCCAGCCAGACGCCGTACGCAGCGCCAGCCGCGCCCGCCATCACCAGTGCACAGCGGAGTGCCAACCTGCGCTGCTCCCACAATGGCACCACCATCGCCCAAAGCAGCGCCGGCAACAGGAAGAGTCCCGTCGTCTTGGTCAAAACGATGAGCGCAAACAGCAGCCCGATGCCGATCGACTCCAGCACCGGCCGCCGACCCTGGGGCAGCCGCACAGCCAGAATGAGCGCTGCCAGGGTTAGCGTAATCTGTAGCGGCTCCAGAATCGCCAGCCGGCTGAAGCAATAGAGAAACGGGCTTGTTACGACCAGCGTGACGCCGAGGAGCGCTATCGAGCGCGGGTTGCGGCTGCCCGCCTTTCGGCTGCTCAGCAGCAGATAGCTCAATACAAGGTTGAGGCAGAAGCACGCAACCGCCAGCCCGCGCGCGGCCTCAACCGTCACGCCGGTGACGAAAAACAGCAGCCACTCCAGAAACGGCCACACCGGAACTGCGACAGCCGGGTTAAAGTCGCCGGCCACGTACCAGTTCCCAAACAGGTGTGCGCGGATGGCCGCGTTCCCATACCAACCCTCATCGGTGAACTTGGCCCAGTCGCAAACCCAAGGCGAACCATTAGGGAAATCGGCGCGCAAATGCCAGGCGTGCAAGAGCGCAAAGCCGATGATGGCGGCCAGCCAAAACGCGTAGCCCCAGCGCCGCAGTTCTTTCGCCCGATTCCTCACGATCTCCCTTTGCAACATACGCTCTCTGGGTCCCCACCTGTTCCTGCGGCGTCCTTCAAAAATGGACCAGCGGCCCTGGCCGGGATCCCTCAGGGGTCAACACCCCTTGTTTGATAGCCTCTTTCGGCCCGACTGAAGTCGCGCCCTTGTTACAGAACTGAATTCTGACACACGCTCTGAGTTCCGCCGCAGGTCAGGAGGTCGCCGGCCCGTTTCCACAACAACAGAGAAACGTATGGCTGCGTAGGAGATCGCCGCGACGGGGATGAAGTTGAGTATATCGCTCGTTGACGGTGAGCCCGTACCGCGCCCGGCCCCTTTCGGCACGGCCCCCAACCTGTCCATTGGGTCTCTAGGGCGTTTTCGATTCACTTGCTGACATCGCCGACATCGTGCAAGGTGGCTTTTTCTTGAGGAAAAAGCCACTTGGCGTTGTGCACTCTGTCAAGAGCAGAATCGAAAACGCTGTAACCTCCTGCTTTTACACCGGAATCAATGGTCCCCGGTTCATGTTTTCCCCTGCGCCGCCGATGAACCGTGTGTCGGATCAGAACAGAACGCCGGCTCAGAGGCGAAGCACGTTGAGATCCATGCAAAGCTCGGCTCAGTTCCACACGCAGCCATCCGTCTCCGGGCTCACGCTGGTGGATTTGGACTCGTCGGCTGCCGCTGTCCACGTGGTCGGTGTGAGCGCGGTGTGGCGCAAGCTACTGATGCAAGCGGAGATGGCAGCGCCGCATCTGCAGGTTGCGGCCATCGAGGGCGAGCACGGAAGCGGCAAGCAAACCCTTGCGCGCTATCTGTTCAGCCGCTCGCCGCTGGCCACCACCAGCTTCCAGCGCCGCGACGCGCGGGAGTGGCTGGCCACCGACGCCGATCCTACGACGCTTGCCGGCTTCACCTATCTGGACCGCGTGGACCTGCTCACCCCTCCCGGACAGGGACTGCTCCTCGGTGTCCTTAAGACCTTTCAGGACCGTCCGGCCGGCCGCGCGGTTCTGGTTGCCTCTTCGCAAACCCCGCTGCGGCAGATGGCTGGCCAGGGACTTCTGCTCCCCGACCTCGCCTTCCGCCTCACCGCAATCCGCTTCGCCATTCCACCGCTGCGCCAGCGCCGCGAAGATATCGCCCCGCTCGCCCAGTTCCTCCTCGACCGTCTCTGCGCACGCTACCAGCAGCGCCCGGTCGTATTTGGGCCTGGCACCCTGGCCCACCTTCTGCAGCACACGTGGCCCGGCAACGTGCGCGAGCTCGTCAGCATTCTTGAGAACGCCCTTCTGGAGGCCGATAACGGCGTCATCCGTCCCGTGGATCTGGCTCTGCCCGACGGCCCACAGCCCTACTTTGACTTGCAATCCGGCGCGCACTCTCCTCTGAGCCCTGCCGTGGGGCCCGGAGCCGGCTTTGCAGCGAGCGGCTTTGAAGCGAGTCTCGACTCGCAGTCCGCCGCCCGCGCCGCCAACCTGTCCCTGGACGCCGTCATCCGCCGCCACGTGCAGTACGTGCTCGACCTTAATCGCGGCAACAAGCTCCGCACCGCGCGCCAGCTGCAGATTTCCCGCTCCACACTTTACCGCATCCTGGCCAACGAGAACTTTCTGGCGCATTGAGCGCGGCAATACCGAAGAAGTGAAGTGAGTGAAGGAGTGAATTGAGTGAAGGGGTAAGGGAGTGAGAGCGCGCCGGTGCGCCATCACTCTTTCACTTTCTCACTTGTTCGTTAGGTTCAGTTCTCGCCTGCGCTTGATCCCGTCACAGCCCATGCGCAGCAATTGCGCTGGAGGAATCGGCGCTTTTGTGGCGCCTGGTACTGGCGTTTTCGCACCTGGGCGGCAGGGCGCGGTGTGTGTGGCGGCGGGGCGTGATGCCTGCTGTGTGCGGACGCGGCGAGGCAGGTTGCCTACAGGCAGGCCGCGGCCGTGGTCTTGCGGTGCATCTTCGCCGGCACCGAATCCTGCGCGGCATGAGCGCCGCCTGCATTCAGGGCCACGAGAGCAAGGTCGAGGATTGCCGTCCGGCACACAAAGGAGAGTGCGGACAATCGAGAGCTACTTCAGTGTACGTCGATCCACATGCGCCGCAGAGTGCCTTTGCGGATGCGGATTGGTCTGATAATTGGAAGTTCTGGCGATACCTGTGTGCCGTCTGAAGGTCGAAATCGGCCTATATCCCTGGCGCCGGCGTGGCCAGCCCACCCAACGGGGCGATGGGTTTGGCAGGCGGCGTCAAGACAAAGCCCTTGCGGACGAGCGCAAAGCCCTCCTGCGGCAATTCCGCCTGGAGAAGTTGGTTCTCTGGACCCGAAAAGAGGTCGGTATTGGCTCCGGCGATGGTAGCTGCGAGGTGATGCACGGTGATGGGCTTGCCGTCGAGGGTTCCCTGCTGATCAGCGTAGGTGGCCAGCTGCACCGGCTCAATGGAGCCGGCATTTTTCGGCAGAATCGCCCACAGGTCGCGGTTGTTTTGCGCAACCGCAAGCGCCAGGAGCGTCTCGAGCGCGCCGGGATCGAAATCGGCCAGGAAGACCGCGCCCGGGTGCGCAGCCAGACGCGTGGTGGAGCTCTTCCCGCTTGCCGAAATATTCAGCAGGAACTGGGCTGCATCGGGAGCCGCCACCACGTTCACCGCCTCGCCGTTCACGATCGCGCTCAGTTGCACATGCTCGAGGTGGTTGGCGGACGAAAGCCGCTCGGTCTTGGAGAGCGCGTAGTCGAGGCCCTGCATGGCCACCTTCACCAGCGCGGTCGAATCGTAACCCTCCCTGGTGGCTGTGAATTGAAAACTGGCTGTGCCCACCGCGTGCCCGTGCTGCGCGATCTCAAAATTGCCGGATTCCGACCCCGCAGAGGAAATCGCGTGGTTGTGGGCAGGGGGCTTCGACCCCACGGTCGAAGACCTGTCCGTGGGGGCCCCGGGCTGAGCTGAAATGGCGAACGGCAGAGCCGATAACATCAAGGCAAGAAATCCCGCGCCTGGGGAAAAACGCAATGAAACCACTTGGAATCTTTACTCCTTCTTCAAATTAGACACCGATCCCGTCAAAGGGTTACTTCAGCCAAGCCTCGGCTCTCCCGGCCGGAGATTGGTCGTCGGGCCCTTGCCCGAATCTCTGAATCCATATTCATGGCCCGCTGTTGCGAGATTTGGCACTTGATTAGGGCTTCTAAACCCCTCCGGTTGGGACCTGGCAGCCTGCTGTGAAGAACCCACCTTTTTTTCTCAAAGAATTCTTTACTTTGCAGATGGTCAGATGCTACTTTCCATAGCATCCCCCGGACCCGCAGGACAGGAGAACGCTCGTGTTTTGTCCTCGTTGTGGAACGGCATGTCTGCCGGAGAATAAATTCTGCAAAAGTTGCGGAGCCCCATTTGGCGCCGCAAGCAGTGCACAAGCAGCCGCAGCGCCCGCTGCCCCGCCGGCCGCGCCGCCGCCACCACCGCCAGCCGCTTATCCGGGTGCGTATCAGGGTGCCTATCAAGGCGCGTATCCGGGTGCGCAGGCGCCGCCACCGGGCATGGTGCCCGTAATGTACCAGCCTTACCCGGGCGGTCCGCAGCAGGTGTATTACATGCCCGCGCACAACGTGCAGGCGCAAGCGGCAGGCGGACTCCTGGAGGGCATACGGGCTCAGATCAGAAACCTGGCGTCAACCGATAAGCTGGAAGGCTTCAGCCTGGGCCAGACCTTTAGCCAGGCCTTCGCGAAGCACAATGCAGATGAGATGGAAGAGTACATGATGGTGGGCGCTTCGCGGACCACGCCGCCCATCGAGATGGTGGAGACCGGCTGGCCAAAGCCGTGGATGTTCTTCCGCCTGCTCACTCTGTTTGTCGTTGCCAATGTGGCGTTGTGGGGCGTTTGGAAGTTTACCGGAAACCTGCCCCTGGTGCCCGCGCTCCTGATCATGGCCGCGTTTGCCGTGCCGGTGGCCACGCTGGTGCTGATCTTTGAGATGAACACACCGCGGAACGTTTCGGTAGTGCTGGTGGGAAAACTCTTTGTGATGGGCGGGTTGGCCGCGCTCTGCGCGGTTTCGTTCGAGTATATGACCGCGATCGCCGGAAAAATGCCCGGCGTTGTGGAGGAGACCGCCAAGTTCGCCATGGTGCTGCTGGTGGTGCGCGGTACGCGCTACAAATATGAGCTGAACGGAATCCTGTTTGGAGCCGCCGTAGGAGCAGGATTTGCCTCCTTCGAGACTTGCTTCTACGGGTTGATCAATGCCTTCCTTCCCACGTTGATTCAGGGATTGCAGCAGGGAGGACAGGCATCGGTGACAATCAACGCCGCCATGCAGGCGATGGTCGACAACCTGATCTTCCGCGGCGTCCTGGCGCCCTTCGGGCACGTGGTGTGGACGGCCATCGCGGCAGGCGCCTTCTGGCGCGTGAAGGGGACCCTGCCCACCAGCATGAGCATGTTGTCGGACCCGCGCTTCTTCAAAGCCTTCCTCATTCCCGTGGCCATGCATACGCTTTGGGACATAGGGCTCGATTTTCCAAATAATGCTTTTCTGAATTCACTCGCCGGACAGGTCTGCGGCTGGATCATTACGGGATCGATCTCGTGGTATGTCCTGTTCGGATTAGTGCAGCAGGGCCTGCGCCAGGTAAAGAACGAGCAGCAGACGCAATTGCAAAGTACGCTGGCCACCGTGGAAGCGACGCTGGGGCTGGGGGCGAAGCGGTTTGCAATGCAGCCGCAGGGGCCGGCGGGGATGTGAGTGCCGGCTGACGGGGCTCGCGGGGCGCGAGGGTGAATCTGATTTAAGAATCTGTTGATAGACTCGCAGATTCGGGTTGCGGTTTTGAAACACGACATCATTGCGTCGGCCAATCAGCAGGTCGAGGAGTGCCAACGTATCTGCCGGTTCCCGAGTTTTTCACGCAATCATTGCTCAGCCAATTGCATTCGGTAGCTGCCGGTGTGTACCCGCAAGCCGGTTTTTCCGGTGTGAACTCGCGGATGTCAAAACGGTTCTTTACTTTGCAGCCGGCGTAGTGCTACCTTGCATAGCACTCCCCGGCCCAGCAACACAGGAGGTTCTATGTTTTGTCCCCGTTGTGGAACGGCATGTCTGCCGGAAGCCAGATTTTGCAACAGTTGCGGAGCTCCAATAGGCGCCGCGAGCAGTGCCCAAGCAGCGGCAGCGCCCGCCGCTCCAGGGGCCGCGCCCGCCGCTGCGCCACCACCGGCAGCCCCTGGCGCGTATCAAAGCGCGTATCCGGGTGCGCCAGCCCCACCCCCCGGCATGGTGCCGGTGGTGTACCAGGCCTACCCCGGCGGTCCGCAGCAGGTATATTACGTCCCCGCGCACGGCGCGCAGGCGGGAGCGGCAGGCGGATTCCTGGCGGGCATCCGGGATAAGATCCGGAACCTGGCCTCGACCGACAAGCTGGAGGGATTCAGCTTGAAGGAGCTTTTCAAAGAAACGTTCACGAAGCGCGGGGCAGATGTGGTGGATGACTACCTCGCCGTCGGCTCGCCGCGGACCACGCCGCCGCTCGAGATGGTGGACACGAACTGGCCCAAGCCCTGGATGTTCTTCCGCGTGCTGGCGGGATTACTCGTTGCCTATGCGGCGATTTACGCGCTCTTCCTCTATACCCTGAATGAAAAGCCAATGATCGCGATCATGGTGCTGGCAACGTTTGCGGTGCCGATGGCGACGCTGATGCTCATCTGGGAGTTGAACACGCCGCGCAACGTTTCGATTACCGAGGTGATCAACCTGTTTGTCGTCGGCGGCGGAATCGCGGTGGTGATGATTACGCTGTGGTACTTGATTCCCGTTTTCGGTAACATGCCGGGAATTGTGGAGGAGACCTCCAAGCTGCTGGCGGTGATTATCGTGACCTACCGCGTGCGCGGTTCGCGGTTCCCGTACCAACTGAACGGAATCCTGTTTGGGGCGACGGTGGGCGCCGGTTTTGCGTGCTCTGAGACGCTGGGCTACGGGCTGGACCAGTTTGCTCAGGGTATTATCTCGTTCGTTAGTGGCGGTGGGATGGCCACACTTCCCAATGGATCGCCGCTGGCGGACGCGCTGATGCCGGCGATGAAAGCCACGATCAGCGCGCTGAACATGCGCGGGCTGCTGTCGCCGTTTGGGCACATCGTATGGACGGCGATCGCGGCGGGCGCTTTCTGGCGGGTGAAAGGGGACAGAACGGCGAACGTAAGCATGCTGCTGGATGGGCGTTTCCTGCGGGCCTTCATCATTCCCGTCGCGATGCATACGGTTTGGGATGCAAGTATCCTTTTCCCGACGATCCCCGCTTTGTTGCTGTACGGCCTGTGGGCCGCTACGGGACTGATCTCGTATTATGTGCTCTTCGGTATGGTCCAGCAGGGGCTGCACCAGGTGAGGGACATGCAGAAGGCGCAACTGGAGCACACTTTGGAGCACGTGGAGGCGACGCTCGGTCTCGGAGCGAGGGTGCCTGCAGTCGTGCAGCAGCAGGCGCCGGCGGGCGCGTGAGTGGCGCCTTGCCGGACTTTACGGCACCGAGACGAAATCTGTTTAAGAGAGGAAAACGCTATGGCATTCTGCAGCAGTTGTGGTGCTCAGTTGGAAGGGGCTTCGCGCTTCTGTGCGAAATGCGGAGCTGACCAGGCGGCGAAGGCGAGCGGCGCGCCGGCTCCGGCAGCGGCCCCTGCGCCCGCCGCGGCTCCCATGCCGGTTGGGACTCCGCCTCCTGCGCCCTTTGGGGTACCTCCGGGAGCGGCGGCTCCTCACATGCCCTTTGTGGCGCCAGGGCAGGTTCCGATGTCGGTAGCAATGCCGCCGCCCGCTCCGGCCAAGAAGAGCGGGATGGCGTGGTTAGCGGCCCTCGTCATTGTGGCAGGAGGGTATTACTACTACACACACTATATGCAGCCCCAGGCACAGCCGGGCCAAACGCCGCCGGCACAGACCCAACCGGGGAATCCCGGGCAGCAGCCGGGTAACCCAGGGCAGCAGCCGGGTAACCCAGGGCAGCAGCCGGGAGCATATCCAGGACAGCAACCGGGAGCATATCCGGGGCAGCAACCGGGAGCATATCCGGGGCAGCAGCCGGGAGGTCAAGGAAATCCGAATCAAGCCATCATTCAGGCTCAGCAATTCAGCGGCCGCTACTCTGCCGCGAACGGCTATATCCTGATCTCGCAAGGACAATGGCGGAACGGATCGAATGTGCCCCTTGAGGCGGCGAGCCTGGAGTGCCAGCAGGTCTCTGCCGCCGGCCAGGTCATTTCGCAGAACCAAACCACGCTGAACGGTCCAGCGCAACCGGGTCAAACTGTGACTTTCCAGCCATTCCAGATAGGGGCCGAGGCACAGGGCGTGGCAAAGGTAAATTGCGCCATCGTGGCAGTCGCAACGGCAAACTGAGGATGAGGCAGATCCTGGAGGTGCGGAATTCGCGTCCTTCGAGCCAAGTTTGCGAAAGTCGGTGAGTGCATTCCTTGCAGCGTTGATGCGCTGGCTCGAGCCGATCGAGGCGCAGTAGTCGATCAGGGCCGTCCAGCACACACATTGGGGCGCGTCGACAATGTCCGACCGAAAATGGAGAGGCTTCCACGCCGCAGCTGCGGCTAACCGAACCAGTACGGCGCTGAAATGAATTTTGTTTGAGGAGAGGTGAAGGGTATGGGATTCTGTGCGAATTGTGGTGCTCAATTGGAAGGGGATTCGCGCTTCTGCGTGCAATGCGGAGCTGATCAAACGGCGAAGGCGGGAGGCGCACCGGTTGCGGCTGCTCCGGATGCGGCTGGTCCGCCTGCGGCAGCTTCACCCGCAGCAGTTCCACCCGCGGCATTTCCGCCGGCGGCAGTTCCACCCGCGGCAATTCCGCCGCATCCGGTTCAACCCTTTGCGGGGATACCGCCGCAATATCCTCCGCCGCCCCCTGCACAACCGTTCGCGGGGGTGCCTCCACAATTTCCTGCGCCGCCCGGGCAGATTCCGGTCATAATGGGCGCGCCGCCGGTGGCGCCGCCGGCGAACAAGAACACGCTCCTGTACGTGATCATTGCCGCCGCAGTCTTGTATGGCTTCTATTACATCGGCACCCACGATCAGAACCAGAATCCGGGCACGACGCCGGCCCCGCAGACCCAGCCAGGACAGCAGCCAGGAGGCCAGGGGAATCCGAATCAAGCCATCATCCAGGCTCAGAAATTCGACGGCAACTACAATGCCGTGAATGGCCAAATCCAGGTCACGCAGGGAACATGGCTGAACGGATCGAATGTTCCCCTTGCGGCGGCAAGGCTGGGGTGCGAGCAGATGACTTCCACAGGCCAGGGCCTTACGCAAGACCAGGTCACGCTGACCGGACCGGCGCAACCGGGACAAACCATCACTCTCCAGACATTCTCGATAGGAGCCGAGGCACAGGGTGCGGCCAAGGTGAAATGCGTCATCACGGATGTGGAAACGGTGAATTAAGGATGCGACAGGTCCTGGGGGCTGCGTAGATGCGGCGGCCGGCGGGGTTGGCGTCAAGGCGGTCGGCGGCGAGGACGCGAAGGACGTTAGAGAGGGCCATCAGGACGGAGTTGCGTTCTTCCCAAATAAGGGAGCGAGGAAACAAGGGAATAAGAAAACAGGGACCTGGGGCCCAGAGAACCTTGGACCGTGAACCGTGGACCGTGGGCCGCGATTGAAAAAAAGTGACTGCAGGACTGAGGGGCTGGGAAACGGGCTGAGTGCGAATAGACTGCATATGCTGATCAGTGACCACTCACATTCACACCCAGCGGGCGTGCAGATTGGTCTCGAAGAGTGCTTTGGGCTGTTAGCGGCCGTTGCGGACTGGTTCCGGATTGCCGGAGGCACATCTATGAACTGCAGATGTCCATAAGATCTAGAAAGAGTGGTTCCGTGCAAAAGGCTCGGATAGACAAGATTAATCTCGCCGATCTGGCGCAAAAGTAATCACGACCGCTTCCAAAAGAGTAATCACGATGGTCTCCAACAGACCATGGGCACCTATACCCCAGTGGGATTTATGTCCATTCTCCTGGGGATTATCTTTTAAGACGCTGAGGAGTTGATCACCAGCCAAAGGGGTGCGGGTCGAACCTCGCTACGCTCCCCTCCGCTTTGCTTAGGACTGACGCTGCTCATTCCGCTTCTTCTGAGAGTCCAGCGCATTCGCGGCAAATCAGCTCGTTCCTGTGTCGCAGGCAAGTGTGTCCCAAAGTGATTTAAGCCACGTCAGCATTGCTGGTTCATCTGCCGGGGACGCAATTACGACGGGCTTTTGTGTGGACTATGCAGGAACCCCGAAACAGGAAAGCAAATGAGAAAAACGGCTCTCGCCCTCGTGGCCATGCTGATTGCGGTTGCTGGGGTTTGGTTCCTGGTGTACAGGTGGGCGAACCGGCCGCGCACGGGTGGACCCGCGATCGCAGTCGACGCCGGAAACGCGGGTGCGCCTAAGGAAGTAGCCGATCCCGGGACGTTGGCATTCACTTCCGCGGCGCGCATGCCGCGATCTGCGTCGCCGGCGGTTGCCAGGGTGAACCCATACGCTGTGGCGCGCAATGGAATTTGCGTTCCGAGTCACGTTCCTGATGAGCAAGAGGCATCCCGAAAGAAATGGGAAGCGCTCTTGCGGGATCCGTTCTGGCAAGCGATCTTTTCCGGCGTCAATCCGGAGAGATTTTATTTGGTGAAGACCTGGCTTCCGCTGCACCGTTATGTGACCTATTGGAAGACGCAGAACGGACAGGCGGTTCATTGGACCGGCAGTAAGATCTTCATTCCTGTGGGCACAAGAGTCTTCACCGACAGACGCGGGGATATGTATCTCTGCGCATGCGGCAACCAGGTCGCGGCGGACTTGCCGCCAAGATTGTCAGGCACAGTCCTGCCGCCCGAAGAAGAACCGCCTGTGGCGTATCTTGTTCCGCCCGAGCCGGAACCATTTCCCGAGGTCCCCGGGGAACTCTCCGGGGAAACTTCCACTCCCATGGCGCCCCTAGAAGTGGCGCCGCCGCTCTCCAACGAACCGGAATTGATCCCTCCGTCCCCTCCGATATTTTTAGGGGGCTTTTTACCTCAGGGCGGCGGACCGGGGCCGGGATCGGGACCGGGAACGGGACCAATTCCGGGTTCGCCCAAGGAGCCGCCGTTAGTTCCCGAGCCGGGCACATTGTCGCTCATTCTCATTGGGCTCGGCGCTTCCAGCGTTGCGCGTCGTCGCCGCAAGTGACGATAACGAATTGTCAGCGGTGGTGCAAAAGTGGTTCTTCGCTTCGCGCCAACGCGCCGAGCACTCATCGAGGGACGGATTCGTCTCGTGGAGCCGACTTTGTGGCGGTCTTTGCTCGGGGTGAGCGCTTCAAGGGTTGGGCGTTTGCAGTGGCGCCTGGGCTGCGGAGCGCGGCTTCGCCGCGGACTTGATTTCGCGAAAAATGGGTAGGCTGATTGCGGCACCCTTCGACTACGCTCAGGGCAGGTTTTCAAGCCAGGCCTTGATGCAAGACGAGGGAGGAAAGCAGGTTCCCGTTGGAGTTGGATCATGCGAAAGGCAAGAGCAAACGCAACCCCATGTCGTTCGGTTGCGCGGGCAGCGGAAGGGCAGTTGACAATTCTTGCGTTTGCGGTATTAATTATATCGTTAGTTAATTTCTAACACGCATGCATGGCAAACCCAAACACACTTTTCCTTCGGACAAGTCGCGAAGCCTCAACTCTGAAGTTGCGAGTTCTTCAAGAAATCGCAACCCCGCACTCCCTCTCAGAGGGCTACCTGTGAAAGAGAAATGCCGTAAACGCAGCCCCGGACGGCCGGTCGCCGGCGTGGACGGCGATGCGCGGGAGCATCTGCTGACCGCGGCTACGGAGCTCTTCGCCCGGCAGGGCGTGGCGGCCACCACCTTCGCCGCGATTGCCAAACGGGCAGGGTTGACGCCCGCCATGATGCACTACTACTTCACGGACCGCGACCATCTGCTCGACTGCGTGGTGGAGGAGAAGATCGCGCCCTTCATCGCGGCGGTGTGGAATCCTGTCAAGCGCGGCGCCGCTCCCGGAGAGATGATGCGCGGGGTTGTCGAGCGCCTGGTGGCGGGAATCGAACGCATGCCATGGATTCCCTCTACCTGGATGCGCGAGGTGCTGAACGAAGGCGGCTTGCTGCGCAGCCGGGTGCTGCGCAAGCTGCCGTTCGACAAGGTGCGCGTGGTGACCGAGGCGGTGGCGCGCGCCCAGGCGAAAGGCGAAATCCAGGCAGAGCTCGATCCCGTGTTGATCGTTTTCTCCATGCTCGGCCTGGTGATGATGCATCTGGCTACGGCGCCATTTTTCGCCGAGGTCTTTCATCGCGAGGAGCCGGACCCGCAGGCTATCGGGCGGCACATTACGGCCCTGCTGCGGCATGGCCTGAAACCCTCAGGGAAAACGTCTCGTAAGAGGAATTGAGATCGGAGGAAATTGTGCCGATAGTTTTTGAAAAGCATTCTCTCAGCCGGCCGAAAGATATCTTTGACGAACAATCGCATCCTGCGGAGGGGCTGTCCTTGCGCCGTCCCTACGGGACTCCGGAATTAGTGAATGGGCCCGCGTTCCCCACGCTAAAGCGCGGGGCTAACAAACTCTGCGCCTACGGCGCGGATGCCGTAAAGGCCGCTATTCTCTTCGGGCCAGCGTTCGGCGTGGCAATGATGATTACGGGATGCTCGCATCAGCCCGCAAACACTTATCAGGGCTACATTGAAGGCAAATTTGTCTACGTGGCATCGCCCCAGAGCGGCAGGCTCGATCATCTGGCGGTCGCGCGCGGGGAAACTGTCGCCGTGAAGCAGTCTCTTTTCGCTTTCGATCGCGAGCCTGAAGTGTCGGCCGTGCGCAACGCGCAACGTTTGCTCTTGAGCTCGCAGTCGCGGCTGGCCGACCTCGAGACGGGAAAGCGTCCGACGGAAATCGACGTGACGCGAGCGCAGCTGACGCAGGCGCTCGCCCAAAAAAAGCAGGCCGACCAGATTCTGGAGAGCGACAGGAAGCAGTACCAGGCCGGCGGCATTGCGCAGACCGATCTGATCACCGCGCAAGAGGCGGCGGATGCGGGTGCGGCGCGGGTGCGGGAACTCGAAGCCGACCTCGCCGTCGATGCGCTGCCGGCGCGCGAGCAGCAGATCAAGGCGCAGCAGAACCAGATCGCGGCCGATCGCGCCTCTTTGTCCGAAGCACAGTGGCGTCTCGATCAAAAGAACATTGCCTCGCCGCGCCAGGGCTTGGTCTTTGACACGCTGTATCGCGAGGGCGAGTGGGTGGGGGCAGGCAATCCGGTGGTGCAGATTCTGCCGCCGGAAAACATGGAAATCCGTTTCTTTGTGCCGGAAACGATCGTGGGCAAATTGAAGGTGGGCGAAAGCGTGCAGGTGCAATGCGACGGCTGTTCCGCTGCTGTGCCCGCGGCGATCACGTTCATCTCGCCGCAGTGCGAATACACGCCGCCCGTGATCTACAGCAACGAGAACCGCTCGAAACTGGTTTTTATGATCATCGCCAAACCGCCCGACGAGAAGGCGATGCTGCTGCATCCCGGCCAGCCCGTGGAGGTGACGGTCGAATGACCGCGGTTGCCAACCCGGAATACGCGATCGACGTGCATGGCCTGAACAAGCACTACGGCGACAAGCACGTGGTGCGCGATGTTTCGCTGCGCGTGCGCCGCGGCGAGATCTTCGGCTTTCTGGGACCGAACGGCAGCGGCAAAACCACCACCATCCGCATGGTGTGCGGACTGCTCAAGCCCGACTCCGGCAGCGGAACTTGCCTGGGCTACGACATCGTGCGCGAACGTGAGGAAATCAAGCGCAGGGTTGGATACATGACGCAGAGATTTTCTTTCTGGGAGGATCTGTCGATTACAGAAAATCTGGATTTTGTGGCGCGCATGTACGAGATCCCGAAGCGCAAGGAGGCCGTGCAACGTTCGCTCGATAACCTCGGCCTGACCGCGCGCGCGCGTCAGCTTGCAGGCGAGTTGTCGGGAGGATGGAAGCAGCGCATGGCGCTGGCGGCCTGCATGCTGCATGAGCCTAACCTGCTGCTGCTGGACGAACCCACAGCCGGCGTCGATCCCCGCGCCAGGCGCGACTTCTGGGATGAGCTGCAGAGTTTGGCGGCGAAGGGCATCTCGGTGCTGGTGAGCACGCACTATATGGATGAAGCCGTGCGCTGCCACAAGCTGGCGTATATCGCCTTCGGAAAACTGCTGGCGCAGGGCTCGGCGGCCGAAGTGATTGCCAGCCAGCACCTCACCACGTGGGCCATTCACGGCGATCGTCTCTCCGAATTGCAGGACGATCTGCGCAAGCGGCCGGGCGTGGAACAGACGGTAACGTTCGGCGACG
>Ga0326728_10007826_pt1 | contig 27021 bp, 24 predicted proteins | sample MB3enrmetagenome_FD_207602 | JGI IMG/M metagenome (GOLD analysis project Ga0326728, IMG submission 207602) | Lab enriched peat soil microbial communities from McLean, Ithaca, NY, United States - MB31MN | ecosystem: Environmental > Terrestrial > Soil > Wetlands > Peat | place: USA: New York...
CAGGAACGGGCCGGAAGCGACAGTCAGGTTGCCTTCCCAGGGATCGGGAGGCAGGAACGGGCCGGAAGCGACGGTGAGGTTGCCTTCCCAAGGATCGGGCGGCAGGAACGGGCCGGAAGCGACGGTCAGGTTGCCTTCCCAGGGATCGGGGGGCAGGAACGGGCCGGAAGCAACGGTCAGGCTGCCATCGGGCAGCATCGTCGGTCCGTGGGCCACAGGTCCTTGGACCATGCCCGAAACAAGCGTACCCGCGCTGGCTAGCGCGAATGTAAACAGTGAAAGAATCGCGACCACCGCGAACTTGGTGTGGAACAGTTTCCGCATTTGAAAGCTCCTTTGCCAACAGTTGCCCTGACGCCTTCGCCGGGGATGAGGCTTCCCCTCTGGAAAGTGCGCAGGTGCCGAATGTTTTGGTTCATCAGCAGTGTATCCGAACGCCCTCCCTATCGAAGTAACAATAGTGTGGGCGTTACTAGTACTTTTAGTAGGTATTTGTTATTTATGGTATCCGGTATGTACCCTACAACTATGCTACGAGATGGGTAATGGAACTAAGAGCGACGCAGGGCTTGCTCGGGATACGACGTGTTGGGACGGAACGGACGCGCGCCGGGATAGTCCAGACGCATGTCGGCGGTGACCTCGTCCAGCATTTCAGGCGTCACCGACTTGCTTTCGAGTGCGAAGGCCGTCAGCAGCACATTATCGCAGATAGAGTTGATGAGGCGGGGTATCCCTTGGGTGCGAAAGTGAATCTCTTCAATAAGTTCCGGGGAAATGATGTGCTGTTCTTGAAGGCCCGCGCGGGACATGCGGGAGGCGATGTAAGCGGCCGTCTCGCGGGAATCGAAGCCGCGCAGGTCGCAACGGAGGGCGATGCGCTGCTTCAGTTGACGGAATTCCGGCTTTTCCAGCTTGGTGTCGAGCTCCTGCTGGCCCGAGAGGACGATCTGTAGCAATTTGCCACGCCGGTTTTCGAGATTTCCTAGTAGGCGGATCTCTTCTAGTACGTCCCACTCCAGGTTGTGGGCCTCGTCCACGATCAGAACAGTGGTTCGTCCGACCCCCGCGCGCTCCAACAGCATGTGATTCAGCGCGAGCAGAACTTCGGTCTTGGAGAGCCGGTTGACGCGCAGGTCGAAATCATATGCCAGCAATTCAAAGAACTGCTCCACACTCAAACGGGAGTTGAAAAACGAGGCGAACGCGATCTGCTGGGTGCTGAGGAAGTCGCGCAGGCACTCCAGCATGGTGGTTTTGCCGGTGCCGACCTCGCCGGTCAGAACGATGAAGCCCTTGCGGCTCTGCACGCCATAGATCAGGTTTGCCAACGCCTCTTCGTGCTGAGCGCTCCGAAACAGGAACGAAGGGTCCGGGCTCATGTTGAACGGGTTTTGTGTGAAGCCGAAGAACGCGTTGTACATAAAGGCGGCAAACGGCCGGAAGCTTTTAGCAATCTTAGCATGCCATCGGCAGAACCCGCCGTTCTACCGGTACTGTGTCTGTCCCCTTTCGAACCTTTACGGGCTTCGGAGAACCGAATTCGCGTAAAACAGAGTTACACGCCCGGCGGCCGGGCCGGCGCCGAGGACGGGGTTGAGGGCTTCTCGCCTCCCGCGGGTTTCTCACCCGGCTTGGGCGCGGACTTCAACGGGCTGATGAGGATGTGCGCATTGCGGCCTTCCATGCGCGGTTGGCTCTCGACGCTGCCGTACGTGGACAAGTCGCCGGCGAACCGCATGAGCAGCTTCTTGCCCAGGTCGGCGTGGGCGATTTCGCGGCCGCGGAACTGCACGACGGCTTTGACGCGATTGCCTTCGGAGAGAAACCGGATGGCGTGATTCATCTTGAAGTCGTAGTCGTGGTCGTCCGTGTTGGGGCGGAACTTCAGCTCTTTGACCTGGACCACGTGCTGCTTCTTCTTGGCGTCGTGCTGTTTCTTCTTCTGCTCGTACTGGTAGTGGCCGAAATCCACGGCCTTGGCCACCGGCGGGACCGCCGTGGGCGCCACCAGAACCAGATCGAGCCCCAATTCCTGCGCCTTCCGCAGGGCCGCCGATGTGGGCATCACTTCCGTGGTGCCGTCGGGAAAAACGGCGCGTACTTCACGCGCGCGGATGAACTCGTTTACGTTCTCTCTGCGATTCTGCCTGCGAGGAGGAAAGTTTCGTCCAGGATACATGTGTCAGATTCGTTTGAATTTTCGGAGGTAGGCGGACACGGGCTGAACGCCCTGAGGGACGCTCTCATGGAGAGCCGAAATGGTGCAAACGGGAGACAAGCGATATTTACGTCAGTTACAGTGTACACCAATTTGGCCGGACACGCTTGACCTGTCCAGGGTGGGCGGCGGATTTGTCGCGCTTCTGTGCCGTAGGAAGACGCGGCGCCCCGCTCGTCAAAGAAACGAGGCGGACCAGCCCCACGGGCGCGGTAAGATTGATCTGATCGCATGACCCGCTGCCCTGCTTGCTCCCGGGAACTGGCCGCCGCCGCGCGGTTCTGTTCGTGGTGCGCGGCCCCGCTGGACGCCACCTCGGAAGAAACCACCCCCATGGAAACCGGGCCGCCGCGGGTGGTTTCCGCATCATCGTCGTCGGTGGACGAAGGCCGCTTCCTGCCCGGCACGGTGATCGCGGGCCGCTATCGCATCGCCGGGCTGTTGGGCCGCGGCGGGATGGGCGAGGTCTACCGCGCCACCGACCTGACGCTCGGCCAGGCGGTGGCCCTCAAATTCCTGCCGGAATCGCTGGGCCGCAACGAACACGCGGTGGCGCGCTTCTACAACGAAGTCCGCATGGCCCGCCAGGTGACCCATCCCAATGTCTGCCGCGTGTACGATATCGGCGCGGCCGAGGGCTTGCACTACATCTCGATGGAGTTCGTCGACGGCGAAGATCTGGCCAGCCTGCTGCGGCGCATCGGCCGCCTGCCGGTGGACAAGGCGCTGGAAATCGCGCGCCGGCTCTGCGCGGGCCTGGCCGCGGCGCACGAGAAGGGGGTGCTGCACCGCGATCTCAAACCGGGCAACGTAATGATCGATGGCCGCGGGCAGGTCATCATTATGGATTTCGGCTTGGCCGGCTTGAGCGAACAACTGCAGGGCGACCTGCGCAGCGGCACGCCCGCCTACATGTCGCCGGAGCAATTGGCGGGCACCGAAGTCACGGTGAAGAGCGACATCTACGCGCTGGGACTGCTGCTGTACGAACTGTTCACCGGCAAGCGGGCTTTCGAAGCCGCGTCGATGGCCGAGTTGATGAAGTTGCAGGAGCGCGTCGCGCCGCCCTCGATCGCCACCGTAGTGAAGGATCTCGATCCCGCCGTGGAGCGGGCGATCGAGCGGTGTCTGCGGTACGAACCGCGCAGCCGTCCGGCTTCCGCGCTGGCGGTGGCGGCGGGCCTGCCGGGCGGCGATCCGCTGGCGGCCGCTCTGAACGCCGGCGAAACGCCATCGCCGGAACTGATCGCCGCGGCCGGAGAGACAGAAGGCTTGCGCCCGGCGGTAGCCATGGCGTGGCTGGCGGCCACGCTGGCGGGAATCGCGATCATCGGCGTGCTGATGGTGCCGTACTCCATCACCGAAAAGGTCCCCATCGACGTTCCGCCGGACGCCCTGGCGCGTGACGCCCGGCATCTGCTGCAAGGTTTCGGATACACCGCCCGGCCCGCGGACTCGGCATGGGGCCTGGGCTACGAAGACGCCTATCAGGACTACCTGAAGCAGCACCACGACCTGGCGGCGGCGCGCTGGCGCAATCCGGCCGCCGGCCAGCCGCCGGTCATCCAGTTCTGGTATCGCGAGAGCCCGCGGCCCATGGCTGCCAACGGCGGCTTCAATACGTTTCTGCATTACACCGACCCGCCGCTCGACGTTTCCGGAATGGTCCGCCTGCTGACCGACACCGAGGGGAATCTGCAGCGTCTGGAGGTGGTGCCGCCGGAGGTGGAACCTCCCGCGCCGCTGGCTTCGCCGTTCGATTGGGGCCTGCTGTTTCGCGCCGCCGGGCTGAACCAGAGTCAATTCCAGGCCGCCGAACCGCAATGGACGCCGCTGGCCAACTGGGATGCCCGCGCGGCGTGGACCGGCACGGACGCGCCCACCGGCGCCAAGTTGCGCGTGGAGGCGGCGGCGTGGCGCGGACGTCCGGTATTTTTCCAGATCGTCGGTCCGTGGAGCAAACCCGACCGGATGACGGACGCCTCGTCCGGCGACCGGGCGCCAGTGCTCGCGGTGGTGTATCTGGCGCTGGCCGCCGCCGGCGTGTTGGCCTGGAAGAACCTGCGCGCCGGGCGGAGCGATAAGCAGGGCGCCGCGAGTCTGGCGCTGCTGTACTTTGCCAGCCTGGCCGGCGGCAACGCGCTGGCCGCGCACCACGTGGTTACCATGGCCGAGCTGTCGGTCTTCTGGAGGGTGGTGGCCCAGGCCGCCATCAACGCCGGCGTGATTTGGCTGTTTTATATCGCGCTGGAGCCCTGGGTGCGGCGCCGCTGGCCGCACGTCCTGATCGCGTGGACCCGGTATACCGTGAAAGGGATTCGCGATCCTCTGGTGGGGCGCGGATTGCTTTACGGCGCGGCTTTCGCCTGCGCGTGGGCGGCGCTCACGCTGCTTCGGCTGAGGCTGCACGGCCCCACGGGCGAGCCGGTGATGGCCTTGCTGTACGCGCTCGGCAGTCTGCGTCTGGCGGGCGCGGCGGCGCTGTTCACCATGGCGGGTTCGCTCTTCGGCCCGCTGCTGATGCTGTTCCTGCTGTTTGTGCTGCGAGTGGTGTTGCGCAAGGAATGGGCCGCCGCCATCGTCTGCGCGCTGGCGTTCGGACTGCTCAACTCGTCGGGCACGGCCTATCCCGCGGCGGATTTGACGGTCAACCTGTTGCAGGCCGGCCTGGCGGTGTTCCTGCTGTTGCGCTTCGGCCTGGTGGCGCTGATTGTCGCCGGTGCACTGAGCGATTTTCTGCTGGGCCTGCCGCGCACGCTGGACTTCTCTCTGTGGTACGCCCCCATGGGCGTGCTGCCGCTGGTGCTGGCGGCGCTGATCGCCTGCTACGGATTTCGGGTCTCGCTGGCCGGGCGGCCGGTGTTCCAGGGCGAACTGGAATAGCGGGGGGCGAAGCTAGCGCGCCGACAGCACGAACAGCCTACTCCTTGCGGCTCGCTCGGGAGATTCGCCCGGTCCGCTGCAGTGCGGCGCCGCAATGCCGGACGATAGATCCGCTCCCGCCTTTCGGCAGCCGCCCGTTGGTGGGGCGGGTAAACACCCAACCCCGGCGATACAAACACCCGGTGAAGCCGGGCCGCGTGACCGTTGCCGGACACCGCAATGACGACGTGGACCCCGGAACCTCGAAAAGCATTCTAAGGCAGGGCTAAGATGAAGAAGATGAAGTATACCGCGATCTACGCCAAGACTGGAATCGGACACCGGATGATCAGCGCAACCGATCCGAGGAGTGTCACGTTCCTCCAGAACGCCTACGACGGACTGGGACGCGTCGTCGCACAATCGGATGGGCGCGGCTTCTCGACGATGCTCGCGTACAACACGCCGTCTCCCGGAACCACGACAGTCACCGACCCGTTAGGAAACGTCACGCAGCACATCTGCGACGCCAGCCTCCGCCTTACGGGGGTGGTTGACGCGAAGGGCGGAACCACCGCCTATGCCTATAACGCCCAAAACGAGCGGACGGGCGTGACGAACCCGAATGGGGGAGTCGGCCTGCGCGATCGCGCGATCATCGGCCTCATGTGCTACACCTTCGCGCGCGTTTCCGCCACGGTCCATATGCGCGTCGAGGACTATTACCAGAACGGCAAGCGCTGGTGGCTGCGGCTCCACGAGAAAGGCGGGAAGCGGCACGAGGTGTCGACGCACCACAATGCGGAGGCATACCTCAACGCGTATCTCGAAGCGGCCGGAATCCGGGAGGAGAAGAAGTCTCCCCTGTTCCGAAGCGTCGATCACCACAAGAAGGTGACGGCGAATCCCATGGCGCGTACCGACGTGCTCCGGATGGTGAAGCGGCGGGCGTTCGCGGCCGGACTCCCCTCCTCCACCTGCTATCACACGTTCCGCGCTACGGGCATCACGGCGTATTTGGCGGCGGGCGGGACGATAGAGAACGCCCAGCTCATCGCGGCGCACGAGTCGCCGCGCACCACGAAGCTCTATGACCGCACGGGCGACGAGATCACGCTCGACGAGGTGGAGCGGATCGCGATATGAGATTATGGTACGTCAATCCGACTTAGCTTGTTAAGTGGTCGAAGACGAGGTTGCAATGACCCGCGCGGAGAAATGTGAGGCTAGCCCTTTTGTCGTGCTAGCGTTCGGCCTTATGGTCAGGGATGGCGACCAGGCGTGGGATTATGTGCAGTGGGACAACAAGTTTCTACACAGTCTTGGCACCGTCACTATCGCAGTGGTTGGCGTGGGCCTTGGAGTGGGAATCTTATTGGGTATTTATTGGTCCTTTAGGCGGTATTGGCATGGCTGGGGAAGGTTGCTGACGGTTCCTTGGCTTTTGATCAGTAGCGTGATGTACTGGGTCATTTTAGTGCGGGTGCACTTCCCGGAAACCAACCCGGACCCGCAAGAGACGGCTGAATTCCTCTCTCTACTTGCGGGTGCCGTAGCTATGTATGCATTCCTGTGGACCGGGGAGGCGTTGCTCGATTGGGCGCGTAGAAAGGCGTGAGAGGTGTGGGGGAATGGACTTGAGCGCCGTGAAGGCCCTTTCAAATCGTACAATGCGCATATGGCGAAGAAGAAGCCTACGGCAAAGAACGCGGGAATAGCAAAGCAACGGCGTAACCAGCTCTTGCGTGGCCAGGGCAACTATACGCACGGCAATGACTTTTTGACCGGTTGGGTCCGATCTGCCGGTCTCCTACTTGCTGCGGCGGCCAGCGAACGGCGGCCGCCTGGGTGCAAAAACTTCCTGTCGTTCTACGGACCGAGCGCAATTGTGGCGGCGACGACCGCGTTCGAGGTTTTCTTGAATGAGACTCTGCACGAAGGGCTCTTCATAAACCGCACGAACGAGCTTGAGGAATTGGCGACTCGGGATTCGTTTATACAAAAGTTTCGTCGGCTTCCCGCTCTATTGACCGGCGGGGATCCCATCTCAAGTGACGACGTTGAATTATTGCACCACGTACGAAATGAAATCGTGCACTATTACCCCCGATATATCGGAACAGATTCTGAAGTACCGGAATGGCTGGAGTCTCTCGTTCAGAAGGACGTTCTCTTCACCCTTAAGCCGAAAGTAACTCGGGACATCGGGTGGACGCAGAAGTTACGGTCTTACGGGCTCGCCACCTGGTCAGGAAGGACCGTTGTGACAGCAGCACTTCAATTTGCGGACGTAATAGTGACGCGGGTTAAGGACAGATCATTAGGAATGCTGGCGTTTAACGTTCAAAACAATGCTGCGAGCCTATCGACGCTCATGCACAGCATTCCTTAGGACCACGGCGCAACTGTGTCATTGGTAGATTATGGGGCGACGTCGACGTCGACGCCGGCATGAATCATGACCAAAGCAGAGCCCCCTTCCCTCCAGCGCGTTACAATGCGCGCCTTCTCAGGTACTACGGACGGTGGCGAATCTCGCAGTCAGCGGCTCTTGTCAAGAAGAGTGTTCATAGCCGCGAAGTCGCCGCTGAGGACTTAGTCATTCGAGAACCTAAGGATCTTGATGCCCCGCACCCGCTCGAACCAAGCGTCCATGCGCCGGTCGTGGGCAGGGTCCTGGTGGCTCGGACGATCGATCTCGATCGCAAGCCGGTGCTCGGGTAGGTAGAAATCCACGATCCGGTAGTACGGTTTATGGAAGCCGTGTTGGAAACGATAGGGCGCCCCGAGCGAAGCGAGGAAATCTCGGAACAGCCGTTCGGGTTCGGTCGCCGCCCTGCGAAGGCGGGCGACGTTGATCGCGTGCCGTTTCTTAAGGGGAAGCTGACAGAAGTACTCCACACCCGGATTCTCACATGGCACAACCAGGGCTGTCGAGGAAAAAGGAATCGCACATTTTATATCGATGATACGGGGGTTTATCAGGCTCGTGAGGTGGCAAGTTCCCGGCCTCGACCGGAATCCTCGGCAGCGAGTCAGCGCGGCTGGAAGTTACGCGGCGCGGCGGCGAACCGTGCCTCTCTTGGATGTCTGGCGGCGGCGGGCGGCGAAGCCAAGGGGCTTGAGGGCAGCGTTCAAGTGCGCCCGAAGCTCCACGTCAGTGTGATGCGGCGGGATCTTCTTCGGGTCGGCGTTCATGATAAGCGCGGCTCCGATGAATCCGCGGGTGCTTGCGCGGTTGGGATACGACAGCGAAGAGCTCTTCACAGTCTCGTCTGCGGCGCGTATCGCCTTTTCGATTTCCCGTTGCATCGGGTTCATGGTTCAATTAAAGCATGCTGGCGTAGGCCGTCAACCGCGACCTGTGGATACGGACCGCGTCATTCGGGCAAGCACGGTTCTCGCGCGGACTGATGGCTCATGACGCGCAGAATTCCTCGACTACAGCGCCCACATCCAGGACCTTCCGGGGTGCATTGCGACAGGCCGGACGCTCCCCTTGACCAAGCGCCGGATGCGGGAGGCCGTGGCGCTGCATCTACGCGGAATGCGGGAAGACGGCGACCCCATACCGCGACCCTCCACCCGGGCCGATGAGGTGGAAGCCGCGTAACGAACACAGCCCGGCTTCGGCGTGTTTTTGTTGCCGCGCTACGGCCTGGTGTTGCCGATTGTCGCCGGCGCGTAGGGCGATTTTCCGCTGGGCCTGCCGCCCCTCCTGGTGGCGCTGATCGCCTGCTACGGAGTCCGCGTCTCGCTGGCCGGTCGGTTCCTGTTCAAGGGCGAGCTGGAATAGCGGGGCGAAGCTATCGCGCGGACAGCACGAACAGCCTACTCCTTGCGGCTCGCTCGGGAGATTCGCCCGGTCCGCCGTGGTGCGGCGCCGCAATGCCGGACGATAGATCCGCTCCCGCCTTTCGGCAGCCGCCCGTTGGTGGGGCGGGCAAACACCCAACAAGGCTGCGTGACACAGAACACAATGTCGCCTACGATCTGGATATGAAGGTGCGGGACATCATGAAGCGGATTGAGAAGGACGGTTGGACCATGATTCCGCGCACTGGCACCAGCCACCGGCAATACAAACACGCGGTGAAGCCGGGCCGCTTGACCCTTGCCGGACACCGCAATGACGACGTGGACCCCGGAACCTTGAAAAGCATTCCAAGGCAGGCAGGGCTAAGATGAAGAAAATGAAGTACACCGCGATCTACGCCAAGACTGGAACCGGATACTGCGCCTACGTCGCGGACCTTCCAAGGTGCATTGCGACAGGCCGGACGCTCCCCTTGACCAAGCGCCGGATGCGGGAGGCCGTGGCGCTGCATCTACGCGGAATGCGGGAAGACGGCGACCCCATACCGCGACCCTCCACCCTGGCCGATGAGGTGGAAGCCGCCTGACGAAGGCAGCCCGGCGAACTGGAATAGCGGGGCGAGACTATCGTACGGGCACTACCGCGCGGACAGCACAAACTGGTTGCCGTCCGGATCCTTGAAGATGGCGAAGCTGCCCCACGGCGCCTTCTTGGGCGGCCCCATGAATTCCACGCCGCGCGCGGTCAACTCCTCGTAGGTGCGGTCGAGGTCGTCGCACTGGAACGTGGCCGGGTAGAAGGTGCCGATGCGGCTCTCGTGGCCCTCCGGCGTGAACAAACCCACCAGGGTTTCGGCGCCGGGGATGGAGAGTTCGATCCAGCGCTGCTTGTCGTTGAAGGGCTGGTTCGTATGGACAAGGAAGCCCAGTTTTTCGGTGTAGAAGGCCAGGGCGCGGTCCTGATCCGATACCGGAATGCTGACGATTTTGAAGCTTTTGATCATATCGGATCGAGAATATCCGATTGGGCCGATTCAGTCAACAACGTTTGGGCTCTATTCTTCGGCGAAGGATTTCAGGCGGGCGAGCGCGTCGTCCCACTGGCGCGAGATTCGGTCCAGAAAGGCCCGCGCCTGCTCCAGTTGCTTTTGATCGAGCGACCAAAGCTGCTCGCGGCCGCGGCGGGACGCGCACGCCAGGCCGGCGCGCCCCAGAACATGCAGGTGTTTGGTGACGGCCTGGCGCGTGATCTCGGTCCCGGCGGCGAGGCCCGCGATCGACAGGCGCTGGCCGCCGGCCAGGCGCACCACCAGGCGCAGACGAGTCGGGTCGCCCAGCGCCGCGAAGACCGCGGCCGAGGCTTTGACCGGCGCGCTACTGCGGCTCACTGAAGTATCGCTCCAGTGAGGCCATCTGCGACTTCCAACCGCCCTCGTTCTCTTCGAAGACCCGCGCGCGGCGATTGGCGAAGAGCCGCTCGAAGCCCGATTCGGTGACCGTCACCAGCGTGGCGCCCGCGGTATCCTCGAGCCGGAATTCCACCAGGGTCATGGGCTCCTCCGAAAGGTCTTCGCCGGGCATTTTCACGCCCGGATGCCAGCGCCACGAGAGCGTCCGCTCGGGGACCATGTCCACGATGTCCACGAAGAACTCCTCTTTGTAGCAGGGACCTTCGTAGGTCGAGATCAGCCGCACATGGGCTCCCGGCTGGAAAACGGCGCCGGGGTCGGCCGGCTCGGCGCGGAACCACTGGCAGAAGTGGCGGATATCGGCGAGCGCGCTCCACACCCGCGAGCGGGGCGCGCGAATCGGAACGCTGCGTTCAATTTTCGATAACGGCGATGCGGTCACAAGCAACCTCCAGGTTGCATATTACATCGCAGCCGCCAGAAATGCAACCCGAGAGTTGCGTGTTTTCAAGCCCGCGCCGTCTCACGCCCTGGCGCGCGCCGGCCGCGCCGGTTGTACGAGGAACTCCATATCGCCAGCGTTCTCGCGACCCATGACCAGGAAGAAGCGACGGAAGTGGCCGATCGGGCGGCGGTTGTGAATCAGGGGCGGATCGAGCAGGTGGGGACGCCGCTGGAGGCTTACGATAACCCCGCCAACTCCTTGGTTTGCCGATTCGTCGGCGACGTCAGCCTTTTCCACGAACGGACCGAGCCGGGCAAGCCGCACACCGGTGACGCGGCTCGAACCGCGGCGCGAGGACACCGGGAACTCGCGGGACGCCGAAATCGGCCGTGAACGGTTCCGGGACGTCAACCGGAACGTCGACGCCAACCCATCCTCACCTTTTTGCGAACTCCGCGCGCCGAGCCAACGTAATTGATTGGCATGGGAGCTTTTGCGTTCGACATCCGCTACGCCTTCCGTATGCTGGGCAATAACCGCTGGTTCACCGCCATCGCCGTGCTCACGCTGGCGCTGGGGATCGGCGCCACCACCGCCATCTTCACCGTGGTGGACGCGGTGCTGCTGAAGCCGCTGCCGTATCCCGAGCCAGACCGCATCGTGAGGCTCGCCCGCGGGTACCCGGATACCGGGGGTGGAGATTCGAACTCCATCCCCAAGTTCATGGCGTGGCGGGCGGGCAACCACGTCTTCTCGGCGATGGCCCTCTACGGGCTGGGGGCGCCGTCGATGAACCTGGGCGCCGGCGAACCTCCGCGGCAAGTCCGCGGAATGCACGTTTCCAGCGGATATTTCCAGGTCTTCGGCGTGACGCCGGTGCGCGGCCGCACGTTCACCGAGGCCGAGGACCTGCCTGGCGGCCCCAAGACGGTGGTGATCGGCTACGGTCTGTGGCGCACCGAATTCGGCGGCGAAGCGGGCGTACTCGGCCGTACGGTGGTGCTCGACGCCGAGCCGTACGTGGTGATCGGAGTGCTGCCCAAGGGCTTCCAGCCGAAGCCCGACGCCGACGTTTGGGTGGCTCTGCAAGCCGACCCGAACAGCGCCAATCAGGGACACTACCTGGCCGCCGCCGCGCGGCTCAAGCCGGGCGTCAGCCTGGCGGAGGCTCGCTCCGACATGAAACTGGCCGGCGAACGCTTCCGCCGGGAGAATCCCAAGTGGATGGAGAAAACGGAGAGCGTGACGGTGGTGCCCCTGCGGGAATCCACGGTCCGCGACGTCAAAACCTCCTTGATGGTGTTGCTGGGCGCGGTGGGGTTCGTGCTGCTGATCGCCTGCGCCAATGTGGCCAACCTGTTGCTGGCCCGCGCGGCCTCGCGCCAGCGGGAGATGGCCGTGCGCGCGGCCATCGGCGCCAGCCGCTGGCGCGTGCTGCGGCAGTTGCTTACGGAAAGCGTGCTGTTGGCTTCGCTGGGCGGCATTCTGGGGTTCGCTCTGGGCATCTGGGGAGTCCGCGTGTTGCTGCATCTGGCGCCCGGCAACGTTCCGCGACTGATGTCGGCGGACGGCATGCAAGCCGTCGCGCCGCCCATCGACTGGCGCATCGCCCTCTTCACTCTGGGCCTGGCGACTCTCACCGGCATTCTCTTCGGGCTTTTCCCGGCCCTGCACGCGTCCAACCCCGACCTGGCGTCCAGCCTCAAGGAAGCCAGCGGCCGCTCCGGCACCAGTCTGCGCCACAATCGCGCGCGCAGCGTATTGGTGGTTTCCGAAGTGGCGCTGGCGCTGGTGCTGCTGGTGGGCGCGGCCCTGCTCATCCGTACGTTTGAGGGCCTCAGCACGGTGAAGCCGGGCTTCGACCCGCGCAACGTGCTCACCATGGAGACCGCCATGGGCAGCGGCAATTACGCCACCACGGCGAAAGTCGACGATTTCGTGGTCAACGTCTGCCGGCGCATCGAGAGCCTGCCGGGCGTCGAAGCGGCCGCTTCATCCGTCGTGCTCCCCGTATCCATTGGCATCGACCTGCCGTTCAATATCGTGGGAAAGCCTCCGGGGAAGGGTAGCGATTACAACGGCGACGAGCAATGGCGCTCCGTCTCCGAGCACTATTTCCAGGTGTTTCGCATCCCCCTGTTGCGCGGCCGCGCGTTCCGCCAGACCGATACCGCGGGCGCGCCCCGGGTGGTGGTGATCAACGACGCCATGGCCCGCCAGTATTGGCCGAAAGAAGATCCCATCGGGCAGATCATCGTCATCGGCAAGGGTCTGGGACCGCAGTTTGACGACCCGCCGCGGCAGATCGTGGGCGTGGTCGGAAGCGTGCGCGAGACCGGGCTGAGCGACGGCGAAGTAGGCGTGATGTACCTTCCGCAGAGCCAGGTGCCGGAGGGTCTGACGGCGCTGATCGATCAAGTGGTGCCGCTGAGCTGGGCCGTGCGCACGTTGGGGAATCCGCTGCAAATGCGCATGCCGGTGGAGAAGCAGTTCCGTGCGCTGGACCCGGCCATCGCGCCCACCCGCGAGCGGAGCATGGAGCAGGTGGTGGCGAAATCCGTGGCGCGCCAGAATTTCAATATGCTGCTGCTGGGGATCTTCGCCGGCGTGGCGCTGCTGCTGGCGGCCATCGGAATCTACGGCCTGATGGCGTATTCCGTGGAACAGCGGCGCCAGGAGATCGGCATCCGCATGGCGCTGGGAGCCGGCGGCGCCCAGGTGCTCCGCATGGTGCTGGCCCAGGGTATGAAGCTGGCCGGCGCCGGCGTGGTGTTGGGCCTGGGACTGGCCTGGGCCGTCACGCGCCTCCTCGGCAGCCTGCTGTTCGGCGTCAAGGCCACCGACCCGATCACCTTTGGAGCGGTCGCGCTGCTGCTGACGCTGGTCGCGCTGGTGGCGACGTCCATCCCCGCGCGCCGCGCGGCGCTTACCGAGCCGGATAAGGCCTTGCGGTACCAGTGACTCGCGGCGCGGCGGCGTTGCGGTATGGTGATGGGGATGGCGAGACGAATCTGCGTGTTTTGCGGCTCGAGTCCCGGCGCCCGTCCATGTTATGTCGCGGCGGCAAGTTCACTGGCAAGGCGCCTCGTCGCGAACCGGATTTCCCTGGTTTACGGCGGCGGCAGAACCGGGCTGATGGGCGCCCTAGCGGACGCGGCGCTCCAGGCGGGCGGCGAGGTTATCGGCATCATGCCGCGATCCCTGGTCGAAAAAGAAGTGGCCCACGGCGGGCTCTCGGATCTACGCGTGGTCGGTTCCATGCACGAGCGCAAGGCCCTGATGGCCGAGCTGTCCGATGCGTTCATCGCCCTGCCCGGCGGGTACGGCACGTTCGAGGAGTTCTGCGAGGTGCTGACCTGGACGCAACTCGGCTTGCAGCGGAAGCCTTGCGGAATCCTGAACGTGGAAGGTTACTACGATCACCTGTTGGCCCTCTTCGATCACGCCTCCGCGGAACAGTTTCTGAAGCCGGTACATCGCCGGATGGTGGTCTCCGACAGCGATCCCGAATCGCTGATCGTCCGCCTGCTGGAACATGAAGTGCCCCGGACCGACAAGTGGATCGAGCGCAAAGAAACCTGAGCGCGGCGGCGCGCGCCCGGCTTGCGGGCTTGCGACGAATCCCGGCAACCGCGAACGGTAAACTGTAAACTGAAAACTGTGATCAAGTTCTGCGTGCTGGCGAGCGGCAGCTCCGGAAACGCGGCGCTGCTGGCAACCGGCAAGACGCGCATTCTGGTGGACGCCGGGCTGAGCATGAAGGAGCTGGGACGGCGGCTGGAGTCCATCGGGGAAGACCTCGCCGGGATCGACGCCATCCTCATCACCCACGAGCATTCCGATCACGTGGCCGGGCTGCCGGTGCTGGCGCGCAACCTCGCCGGAGCGTGCGGAAACAAAGGAAGATTGCGCGCGGCGATTTACCTTTCGCGACTGACCGCGCCTTCCATCGACTGGGGCGGCGCGCGGCCTTCGCGGCTGGAGGAGTTCCAGGCGGGAGCGGCTTTCCAGGTGGGCGACATCGAGGTGCGGAGCTTCTCAATTCCGCACGATGCGGCGGACCCGGTGGGCTTCGCGTTCGCGGCCGAGGGCGTGCGCATCGCCATTGCGACCGACCTGGGCTACGTCCCGGAATCCATCAAGTTTCATTTGCGGCGGACCGACCTGCTGCTGCTGGAAGCCAATCACGACCTCGACATGTTGAAGGTGGGGCCGTACCCGTGGGCCGTCAAGCAGCGCGTGATGAGCCGGGTCGGACACCTGTCCAACAAGGCGATGGCGGATTTTCTGATCGAAGATTTGGATTCGTCGACGCACCAGCTTGTGCTGGGGCATTTGAGCGAGCAAAACAACCATCCGGCGATCGTGCGGATGGTGGCCAGCCAGTCGCTGGAACAACGCGGCTTGCGCACCAACATCGAGATCGCCGAACAGCGGCGGCCCTCGAAAGTGTTTCAATTCTGATGCAGGAACTCTTATGATTGCCCGATACACGCGGCCCGCCATGGGCCGGATCTGGAGTGAACGGAACAAGTTTCAGCAGTGGCTGGAAGTGGAGCTGGCGGCCTCGGACGCGCTGGCGGGACTGGGAGTGGTGCCGCCGGAGGCCGCCGACCTGCTGCGCCAGCACGCTTCGTTCGACGTCGCCAGAATCGACGAGATCGAAAAAGAGGTGAAGCACGATGTCATCGCCTTCACCACCGCCGTGGCCGAAACCATGGCCCAGGCCGGGCACCCCGAAGCGTCGCGCTGGCTGCACTACGGGCTGACCTCCAACGACGTGGTGGACTCGGCGCAGGCGCTATTGCTCGGCCAGGCGTCGGCGGTGCTGCTGGCCGGGTTGCAGGAGCTGCGCGCGGTGTTGAAACGGCGCGCCCTGGAATTCCGCCACACGGTGCAGATCGGCCGCACCCACGGCGTGCACGCCGAGCCTATCGTCTTCGGGTTGAAACTGGCCATCTGGTACGAGGAGGCGGGGCGCAATCTGAAGCGCCTGAGCGCGGCCGCCGAAGATCTGCGGATTGGCAAGATTTCCGGGGCGGTGGGCACCTTCGCCCACATCGGGCCGGAAGCCGAGGAACTCATCTGCGCGCGGCTCGATTTGAAACCGGCGCCGGTGGCCTCGCAGGTGATCCAGCGCGACCGGCACGCGGCTTTCGTTTCGTCCCTGGCGCTGGTGGCGGCGTTGTGCGAGAAGATCGCGCTGGAGGTGCGGCACCTGCAGCGGACCGAGGTGCGCGAGGCGGAAGAATACTTCGCGCGCGGCCAGAAGGGCAGCTCGGCCATGCCGCACAAGCGCAATCCGGTGACCTGCGAACAGATCTGCGGTCTGGCGCGGGTGGTGCGCGCCAACACCGTGGCGGCCTTCGAAGACATCGCCCTGTGGCACGAGCGGGATATCTCGCATTCCTCGGTGGAACGCGTGATTCTGCCGGATTCGACCATCCTGGCGGACTACCTGGTGGACAAGACCACGCGGTTGGTGGACCGGCTGCTGGTGTATCCGGAGCGCATGAAGCGCAACCTGGAGTTGACCCGCGGCCTGGTGTTTTCGGGCCAGTTGCTGCTGGATCTGGCGGCCGCCGGAATGCTGCGCGAGCACGCGTACCAAGTGGTTCAGACCCATGCCATGCGCGCCTGGGAGCAAGAGGGCGACTTCCGCGCGGCCATCGAGGCAGACCCGGAGATTCGCGCGGTGCTGCCGCCGGAAAAGATCGCCGAGGCGTTCTCCTTGGACCGGCAACTGCGCAACGTGGACCAGATTTTCGAGAGAGTGTTTGGGAAAGCGACTGAAGAGGAGTAATACGCGATATGGCTACCAAGAAGCTGCTCATGCTGGTTGGCGATTATGTCGAAGATTACGAAGCGATGGTGCCTTTCCAGGCGCTGCTGATGGTTGGGCATGTGGTCCATGCCGTCTGTCCGAATAAGCGGGCTGGCGATTCGGTGCGCACGGCGATCCACGACTTCGAGGGCGACCAGACCTACAGCGAAAAGCGGGGTCACAACTTCACTTTGAATGCGACCTTCGACGAAGTTCGCCCCGACGATTACGACGCGCTCGTGATTCCAGGAGGCCGCGCGCCGGAATATCTCCGGCTGAACCCGCGAGTTCTGGAGATCGTCCGTCATTTCGCGGACGCCGGCAAGCCGATTGCCGCCATCTGTCACGGCCCGCAAGTGTTGGCGGCGGCCGGTGTGCTGCCGGGCAAATCGTGCAGTTGCTACCCGGCGGTCGGACCGGAAGTCGCGGCTGCCGGCGGGAAGTATGAAGCCATCGCGGTGGATCAGGCACATACCAGCGGGAACCTGGTCACCGCACCGGCCTGGCCGGCGCATCCCGCCTGGCTCGCTCAATTTCTGAAGGTTCTGGGGACGCGCATCGAGCCGTAGCCGCCGTTGCCCCGTGGTCGCGATCTGCCTCGAAGGGTAATGTCCTATTCCGACGTTTGCCCTTCCGGCAGCAGCTTCAGCTCCAACCCGTCGATTTCCTGGAGCGTCTTCCCGGCGATTCCCTGTAAGTCGCCGTACATGCCCGCGGTCGCCAAACCCACGCCGCGGATCTGTTCTTCGCGCTTGGCCCAGAGACGCGTCATGGTCTTCCGTTCTTTGTCCAGGTCCTCCTGCATGTCCCTAACCTTCTCAACAATCGCCTCCACGCGCTGCCGGAACCGCGGACCGGTGAGGTACTGGTAGACCATGCTCATCTTGGTCTGCTGGCCCTCGCCCGCCTGCCTCGCGGCGGCCAATTCGACCAGTGCCTGCCGCACGAGGATGGCCACGGGGATGGCGCACCGGTAGTCCGTGACCCATATGCCATCGAGATAGTCGAACGTCTCAACCCCCTTGGGCAGCGCCTGCGACACCAGCAACGCCGCATCCGCCTTGGCCGCCCTTTGATCGCCTCGCAGTTTGGCCAGCCAGGCATCGCTCCAATTCTTGGTGCGCTTGGATTCCCAAAGGATGGTCCCGCACGGCTGGCCCAGCGGACCGAGCACCAGTTGCACCACGTCCCCTCCGAATTCGCCCTTGGGGACGGGCTCGATGGTGTCGCGCGGGAACTTCGCGCGTAACAGGGATTCCAGCTCGATCTCCTGCACCTCGCCCTGGAGCTGTTGCGAGCCCTGCTCGGCCCTCCGCTTCAACTCCTCAATCTGCTGTTGCATGGCGGCGATTTTCTGTTCCTTGTCGGCGACTTTCAGCTTGAACCCGTCTTCGGCCTCGGCCCGGGCTTTCTCGCGAACTGCCGCGAGGGACTCCTGAACCTGCTTCTCGATGGTCAGATCCATCTCGCGTCTGGCGTCATCCAGCTCTCTTTGCTTGCGGATCAGCTCCGCCTGGGCCTTCTGCGCTTCCGCCAGTTTGGCCTCCCGTTCCTGCAACACTCCTTGAAGGTCGGCGACCTGTTTGTCTTTCTGGTCGATCTCGACCGACAGAGCGAGCCGGGCGTTCCTGGCCTCCTCGGCGGCGATCCGCGCGCGTTCGCCCTTGAGTTTCGCGGCCACTTGCTCGTCGATGGCTTCCTGCGCCCTGGCAAGCTCGTTTTGCTTTTCTTGAATCGCGGCTTCGCGCTTACCGATGGCCTCTTCCTTTTCGGCCAGTTTCGCCTGGTATTGGCGGCGCGTGGCCTCGATCAGCGGGGCGGCCAGCGACTCCGTGAGCTTGAACTCGGTCATACAGTGCGGGCAGGTGATCATGGTCTCGTTCATACGAAGCCTCCTGAAACGGGAAACCGCGGCGGCGCGGGCGGCATGTGCGGCGTAACTCTTGATCAGATCGCGATTCGCCGGCTCCCGTCAAGGGCGAGTCGCCGGCGCTTCGGCGAAATCGTTTGTGCTCTGAGGCGGCGGGAACAAGACCTCCGGGCGTGGGCAAGGGAGTCCTCCGAAAGGACCGTCGGCTCCAGCCAGCATGTTTCGCTTGAAGTTCGTGGCGCACCCACTCGTGCGCGATAGCGTCCACTTTGAAGTCGCACACCGCCGCTATCCCGCATATCGGACGGCGGCGTTTTTCTGGCGTAAAATACAAAAGGAGCCTCCCCATGGAAAACGGCCAGGAACCAGCCACGAAAGCAGACCTCGCGGAAGTGAAGCGAGAGCTGAAAGCGGACGTGGCGGAAGTGAAGCTAGACGTCGCGATGCTCCGCACGGAGGTGCATCACGTGCATGATACCCTGGTGGAGCGGATCGCGGACGCCGAAACGCACCTCCTGAAGGCATTCTACACGTTCGCGGAAAGCAACCAGACTCGTCTTGCCACCACGGAGACGGACGCGGAGTCGGTGAAGAGGCGCGTCGGCATCCTCGAAGAACGCGTTCTCCAACTGGAGCGCAAGGTAAACTTCCCGAACCATCCCCCGCAGTAGTTTCCAGACATGCCCCGCCCGCGTTTGGGGCCCGCTTACCACCGGTCGTCGCCCAAGCAATCATCCGCGCTCAGCGCCCCCGCCGAGGGTTGCGCGTCGATCAGGTGCATCTCCGGCCGGAACTCCGCGCGCCCGGCGTAGTATCGCGCCATCAAGCCTTCCCGGACCGCGGCAAGGTCGCCCGTGCGAGCGAACACTACCACGCAGCCGCCGAATCCGGCTCCGGTGAGACGCGCGCCCAGGGCGCCGGATTGCATAGCGCTCTCCACCAGCTTGTCCAGGGCGGCGCTGCTGACTTTGAGCCGGTCCCGCAGGCTCGCGTGCGATTCCAGCAGCAGCGCGCCGAATTCCGCCGCGTCGCCGCGTTCCATGGCGCTGACGGCGGCCCTCACCCGCCAGGCTTCGCCGGTGACATGCAGAAAGCTATCGCGCTCCTCGACGGTCCGCAGGCGGGCGCGCGCGATGGCGGCCAGTTCTTCCGCGGAATGGCCATCCATGGCGGCGCGATAGGAACCGGCTCCCAGACGGGCCAAGGCCACGCTCCCCGCCGTCCGGCGCGCGTTATATTGCTCGCGAGCCGCGCCCGATTTCTCCGCCACGGTCAGGCTGTGCGCCACCAGGAAGCTCCATCCCTGCGGCACGGGGACGGCGCGCACCGACAGCGGCTCGAATTCGATCAGCGATGCGCACCCCGCCAGCGATGCCAGCGAGGCCGCGTGGTCCATGCCGCCGCCGCGCGTTCCCACGAACCGCTCGCCTTCGGGCAGGATCTCCATCAACTCTTCGAACCGCGCCCGGCGTCCGTTGGCGCGCAGGAGAGCCAGCGAAAACGCCACGATCAGCGCCGACGAGGAGGAAAGCCCGGCCGCCGGCGGCAGGTCGGAAACCACGGCGGCGTCGATGCCCCGGCCCGCGCCCCATTTCCGCGCGATGGCCTGCGCCGCGGCGCGCAGATAGTTCTCCCAATCGCCGGTCGACACCGGCGCCAGCGCGGGCAGCCATTCGAATTCGCGCGCACCATAGCCCTCGCTGGCCGCGCGGATGCGCCCGTCCTCTCGGGCGCGGAACGCCACCCGGACCCTTCTCTGCAGGGCGATGGGCAGCACTGGCAGGCCGTGATAGTCGATATGCTCGCCGATCAAGGTGACCCGTCCCGGGGCCGAGACGAACTGGACCTCACCGCCGGGTCCGAAGATCCGTGTCAGCGCTGCTTTCGCCAAGGCTTGCACCCTCAGATCGTAGCCCGAAATCGCCAGGGTCGGCCAAGCGGTAACGGCAAAACCGCTACGCGCGTAGCGGTTGCCGGTTGCAAGTGATTGCTTCTAAAGCAACAGCTCAAGCCAGAACCGCCACGCCGTAGCGGTTTCGGTCCGCCGGGCGGCTCGCGCGAGCAGACTCAGCCGATGCGGCGCCATCCCGGTCACCGCTCGGGCGGCTCACTCACGGCGGCGGTTCCGTGAGGGGGACCAAGCCCCTCATCGGGTATTTCGTACCCCCGCGCCTGCGATACTGAATAGGTTCCGTATGAGCGACGCCGACCGAATCCAGCAGCTTCTCTCCCAATCGCCGGGGCTGAAGGCGCAGCAGATTGCCAACGAGCTGGGGATCGAGAAACCGCGCGTGGTCACTACCCTGCACGGCCTTCTCGGAACCGCGGCCGTTCAGGATAGCAGTTACCGCTGGTGGCCCAAAGTGCGCGAGCCGCGGTCCTCCAACGGAAACGCCGCGTCCGCCGGGAACCAGCCGCGCACCTTTCTGGCCAACCTCTGCCGGTATTACCTGGAGTGCCTGGCGCGCGAAAGCGGATCGGGTATCAGCCTTCCGGCCGCGGAGACCGCCGGCTATGTCGTCTTGGACCGGCTTCCGTTCGCCGCCCAGGCGGATGAGCCCTGGGGCTCCGAGCGCGCCATCCGGAAGATCGTTCAGAAAACGCGGCGGGAGCGCGGCCAGCTCACGCTCTACGCCGGCTATCCCGTTCGCCTCCGGACCCTGCAAATGCGCAATGCAGAGGAGCCGCGGATCGAACCGGTGCTTCTCTATCCGATTGAAGACGCCCCCGACGAGCGCGCCTTCCCGCTCCGTCCTTCCAGCGGCATTCCGCTCTTCAATCTCGATGTCCTGAAGACCCTGCCTTCCGTGGACAGCGGCAACGTGATCGACGAAGCCATCCACCTGTCCGAGGAGCTCGGCCTGGCCGATGCCGAGGACGATCTGCCGCAGTGGGACGAAATCATTCTGCGCCTGGAGCGTTGCCGTCCCGATTGGGGCTGGCGCGAGCCCCTGAATCCGTACGAGCTTTCCAGCGGCGCGCCGCTCGCCGAATTGGGCAAGCCGGGCATCTACAACCGCGCGGTGTTGTTCGCCGGAACCCGTTCGCCCTTCACCTACGGGCTCGAAATCGAGCTGCGCAAGCTGATGCAGCTCGACGAGGACGCCGTCCGCAACACCGCCCTGGGAGCGTGGCTGAGCGGCCAGAGCCTCGAAACCGCGCCGCCCGAGGACCGGCCCATCCTGGAGGTGGTGCCGCACAACACCGAGCAGCGGCAGGCGGTGGTTCAGGGGTTGAGCGCGCCGCTGACGGTGGTGACCGGTCCGCCGGGCACCGGCAAGTCGCAAGTGGTCGCCTCGCTGTTGGCCAACATGGCGTGGCAAGGCGGAAGCGTGCTGTTCTCCAGCAAGAACAACCACGCCGTCGACGTGGTGGAAACCCGCGTAAACGGGCTGGGACCGTACCCGTTATTGCTGCGCCTGGGCAAGGAAGAACACCACGTAAAGGTTGCGCAGAATCTGGCGGCGGGTCTGGCGGAGAATGTCAGCCCCGATGCCGCCGCCCGATACGCCTGGCTGAACCGCGCCCACGAAGAGGATCGCGCCCGCTTCGCTGCCGTGCAGCACGAAATCGCCGCCGCGGTGAGCCTGCGCAATACCGTGGACGAACTGGAGCGGGCGGCCGAGCCGGCGCGCAGTCTGTTCGGCGAGAGGCGCTTCGCCGAGATCCTCTCGGCGGACCTGCCGGCGATGCGGCGCCGAATGCTGGCGCTGGCCGCCGCGATTGCGGCCGCCCGCGAATCCGCCGCGCCGGCGATGGTCCGATTGTTGCGCGACCCCGGCAAAGGCCGCCGCTTCGATCGCATCGCCGAAGCCGCGGCGGAAGCGGCGGCGGACGCCGCGCGGCTGGGTCTCGCGCTCCCCGAGGGCGCGCCCGCGGAAGCCACGCTCGACCGCTGGGAAGACTTCCGCCTCGCGCTCGCCGGCCGCCTGGAGTGGGCCGAGCGCGTGCGGGCCTACGGGCAGGGGCTCGACCGGCTTCGCGCGTCGAAGCCGCTCGACCGCCTGGCCTGCGATCTGACGCGCATCGCCGAGGAGTCCGCGCACAATTCCCTGGACCTGTGGCAGTGCTGGCTGCGCCAGTGGCCCAGCCGCTGGAATCCGGAACGGCGCAAGCTGCTGAGCGAGTACGTGTCCCTGCTGCAGATGATCGCCAGCGGCGACCGCTACGACGAAGGCGCCGGGCGGCGCGTTTTCCGCCGCTATTACAGCCTGTTTCCCAAGGTGTCGAAGATTCTTCCGTGCTGGGCGGTCACCTCGCTTTCGGCGCGCGGGCGCCTGCCCTTCGAAGCGGGCTGCTTCGACCTGGTGGTGATCGACGAAGCCAGCCAGTGCGACATCGCCTCCGCGCTTCCGCTGCTCTATCGCGCGCGGCGCGCGGTGATTATCGGCGACCCGCTGCAGCTCAAGCACGTCAGCACGGTGGCTCCCCAGGAGGATCGCCTGCTTCTGGCCGCCCACGGGCTGGCGGAAGGCCACGCCGCCTGGGCTTATTCGGTGAACTCGCTGTTCGACCTCGCCCGCAGCCTGTGCCGCCACGAAGACATCGTCAACCTGCGCGATCATCACCGTTCGCACCGCGACATCATTTCCTTTTCCAACCTCCACTTCTATCGCGGGGCGCTGCGTATCGCCACGGACCATGAAAGCCTCCACCGCCCGCAAACCGAAGGACCCGCGGTGCGCTGGGTCGAAATGCGCGGCAAGGTGGTGCGGCCGTCCGCGGGCGGCGCGGTCAACGTGGCCGAAGCCGAGCGCGTGGTGGCGGAAGTGCGCAAGCTGGTGTTGGCGCGGGGTTACGATGGCGCCATCGGCGTGGTCACGCCCTTCCGCGCCCACGCCAACCGCATCCGCACGCTGGTGCATCAGGACCACGAGCTGTCCGAGCGCCTGGCTTCGATGCAATTCGTGGTCGACACGGTCCACGGTTTCCAGGGCGACGAACGCGACGTGATCTTCTTTTCTCCGGTGGTGTCCATGGGAGTAGGCGAGAGCACGCTGCGTTTTCTGAAGAGTCACGGAAATCTGTTCAACGTGGCGATCACGCGCGCCCGCTCGGAGCTGGTGGTGGTGGGCGACCGGCAAGCCGCGCTCGATTCGGGGGTCGATTACCTGGCGCGGTTCGCGGAGTACACGCGCTCGCTCGGCGCCCACGAAACCCGCGTGACGGCGGCTCGCGACGCGGGTCCGGAGTATCCTCCGGTGGCGCACCCCGAGCTGGTGTCCGACTGGGAGCGGGTCTTTTACCGGGCACTGCACGCCGCCGGATTGCGGCCCGTTCCGCAGTACGAAGAAGCGCCCTACACGCTCGATTTCGCGTTGTTCGACGGGGAGCGCAGGCTCGATATCGAGGTGGATGGCGAGAACTACCATCGCAACTGGGATGGCGAGCTGTGCCGGCGGGACCAGATCCGCTCCCGCCGGCTGAGCGACCTCGGTTGGGAGATCGAGCGCTTCTGGGTCTATGAAATCCGCGACGATCTGGAGGGCTCGGTGCGCCGCGTGCAGGCGTGGAGGAGCGGCCTCGGGCCGACCTCGCACTCGCTGGCGGAGCCGTAACGCCCCACCCCCCAATTGAAAAACTCCGTGAGAAGAAGAGAATAACGGACTCTCCAAGCGACTACATCCGCGTACGTCAGAGCGGAACGGGGATCGAAGCTCAGGGGCTCCGGAAGATACCGGAGCGGCGGCTCCGCATCCGGGAAGCCCCTGCGCAATCTGCGGATTGGGCGGGTCTGATGGCGGGATGGTGAGTCTTTTCCCGGTGAACACCGAGTGGAAAACGGGACTGCTGGGTTTGCAACGGTATTACAGGGAAATGCACGCCGCGGATGCCAGCCGTCCTATGCAGTTTCCGCGGGAAATGGCCGATCTCAAGCGCAGGAAGGCATTGATGAAAGATCAGGTAAGAAGTCGAGTGGTTACGTTCCGTCTGTCGGAAGAAGAGTACGACGCTCTAAAATTGGCATGCGGTGCGGAACAGGACACGCTTTCCGCCGTAGCCCGCCGGACCGTTCTGGGATGGGCGGAGGCGGTTTCGGAACAGCCCAAAGTGGAAAAGCGCCTGACCGATTTGGACGAAAAGCTGGACACGCTTCTCGGAATGCTCTATAGGGATCGGCAAGCCGACGCCAAGGTGTCCTGACCGCGGGTCGGCGCCCCGCCGCCGCGCGCTCCCGCCAAGTGTCAGAATTGGTAGAGGGAGGGGCTTGCGCGCACGATGACGCCCGAGAGCAGCGAAGCGTTCCAGTCCGTTTTTTCCGGCAAGCGCGTTCTAATCACCGGAGGGCTGGGCTTCATCGGGTCGACGCTGGCCTGCCGGCTGGCCGGGTTGGGCGCCGAAGTGCAACTTGTGGACAGCCTGGCCCCCGAATACGGCGGCAATCCTTTCAACATTCACGGGCTTGAAGACGTCCTTCGCGTCAACATTTCGGACGTGCGCGACGAGCCCAGCTTCCGCAATCTTCTGCAGGGCCAGGATTACCTCTTCAACCTGGCCGGACAGACCAGCCATCTCGATTCCATGCTGGACCCTTTCACCGACCTGGAAATCAATTGCCGGGCGCAACTCTCCATCTTGGAAGCCTGCCGCAAATACAATCCGTCGATCCGGATTGTCTTCGCCAGCACGCGCCAGATCTATGGCAAGCCGGACTACCTGCCGGTGGACGAGAACCATCTTCTTCGCCCGGTGGACGTAAACGGGGTGAACAAGATGGCGGGCGAGTGGTTTCACATCCTGTATCACAACGTTTACGGAATTGCCGCGTGCGCCTTGCGACTGGGAAATACTTACGGCCCGCGCATGCGGATCAAGGACGCGCGCCAGACCTTCCTGGGAATTTGGATTCGCCTGGCGCTGGAGCGGCAGCCGTTCGAGGTCTGGGACGGCCATCAACTGCGCGACTTCACGTTCGTCGACGATGCCGTCGAGGCCTTTCTGCTGGCCGCCGCCGCGGACTGTTCCAACGGGCGAATCTTCAACCTGGGCGGCGATGGACCGGTGAGCCTGAGACAATTGGCCGATCTCCTGGTGGAAGTGGGCGCACCCGCCGGATACACCCAGCGCGCATTCCCGGCGGACCGCCAGCGGATCGATATCGGAGACTACTACGCCAACGATGACGCCATCCGCCAGGCGCTCGGATGGCAACCGCGGACGAGTCTTCGCGAGGGTCTCGCGCGCACCATGGCGTACTTCAGGGAACATTTCAAGCGGTATGTGTAGGCGAAGCGGAGTGCCTGCTTGTGGGGCGGGGTGGCAAGCGGCCGGGCGCCTTTTAACGGCGCTGGGGGACCGCTGGTCCGACATGGCGACTTATCCGTTCCTGCGAGCTCCGGGCGCCGACCACTCACCAGGAACAGACGATCAGATGGCAGGTTGCCGATTCGTGACCGACTCCAACGGCGGAGCGCTGGGCGAGCGAAGAGTCCGAATATCCCGCATCGGTGGTTGGCCGAAGAACCGGCTGTATTCGCGGTTGAATTGGCTGGCGCTTTCGTATCCGACCTCAAAAGCCGCGCTTGCGGCGTCCAGACCATCCACGAGCATGCGTCCCCGCGCTGCCTGCAACCGAAGCTGTTTCTGGTACTGAACGGGACTCATGGCGGTCAGCACCCGGAAATGATGGTGCAGCGTGGACACGCCCATGCCCGCGATTCCCGCAAGATCTTCCACCCGCAGCGGCTCCGCATAGTTCGCCTTGATCCAGGCGATCGCTTTTGCCGTCCGGTGGCTCTGCTCTCCCAGCGTGGCGATCGCCCGAAGGCGCGCTCCCTCCGCGCTGCGAAGGATTCGGTAGATGATCTCGCGTTGAATCAGGCCGCCGAGAAAGGGGATGTCCTGCGGCGTGTCGAGCAGGTCCACGAGCCGGCAGCATGCGCTGAGGAACTCCACCGTGGTTTCACCAGTCGCCATGGCGGGACTGTCGGACGGCGCCTCAGCCACCTGAATCTCCTCCCGGCCGAGCAGCTCCCGGACCATCGGCATTTCGAGCTTGAGCGACAGCGCCAGGCAGGGCGCCTCTTCGCTGGCCTCGATCACCCGGCTGACGACCGGCAAATCGACCGAAGTCAGCAGGAATCGCGACGCATCGTAAATGAAAGTAGTTCGGCCGAGGTCCACCCGCTTTCGCCCTTGGGCGACCACGGTCACGCTGGCGTCGTAAGTCATGGAGCACGGAGCAGTACGGGCGGTCCGCCGCACCAGCGTGAGGCCCGGAATGTCCGTTACCCGTTTCTCTGCCGTGCCCATGAACAAGGCAATCTTGCGAGCCAGCTCCGCCCGCAATTCTTGTGCTTGATCTCGTAACAGAGACGCCTCTCCACCGTGGCTCTTCATGGTAACGATTTCGCTCTCCTGTACCTAAGGATAACCGTTGGCACTGTACGTGGGTCAACAGTACAAGAGGAATAGGCAATAAAAAGGAAGGATCAGGATACCGCCTCCGGAGCGTCCGCCTCTAACCTGGAGAGGAGGGAAACAGTTCCAAAGGAGAGACAATGCAGAAGCGAAAACTTGGAAAGAGCGGCCTGGAAGTCTCGGCTCTCGGGCTCGGCTGCATGGGAATGAGCT
>Ga0326728_10007827_pt1 | contig 27020 bp, 24 predicted proteins | sample MB3enrmetagenome_FD_207602 | JGI IMG/M metagenome (GOLD analysis project Ga0326728, IMG submission 207602) | Lab enriched peat soil microbial communities from McLean, Ithaca, NY, United States - MB31MN | ecosystem: Environmental > Terrestrial > Soil > Wetlands > Peat | place: USA: New York...
CCGGAACCAGCAAGTGGAACAAGATCGAGCACCGGTTGTTTTCCTTTATCAGCCAGAACTGGCGGGGCAAGCCGCTCATCAGTCATGAGGTGATCGTCAACCTGATAGCCGGCACGACGACCGCCACCGGTCTCACAGTCCACTCGGAGTTAGACACCGGCACCTACCCTCCCGGCGTCAAAGTGTCTGATCGCGAAGTGGCCGAGATTGATCTCCACCGCGACAAGTTCCACGGAGATTGGAACTACACGCTACGCCCTAGGCCACGCTGAGATTCTGCACACCTTATTTCGTTACGATCCCTAAGTCAGTGCCGACGGGGCGCTAACCTGCCCCACAAAATCTTCGCACCGCCTGCGCCGGCGCCGCCGCCAGCATCTCCTTCACAGTCCTATGCGTCACCGGGTGCCGCAGGTCGGAATTCAGATCGGCCAGCGGCACGAGCACGAAACGCCGGTCCGCCATGCGCGGATGCGGAATCTCCAGCTTAGGAGTGCGCACCACGCTCGATCCGTACAGCAAAATATCGATGTCGATAGTCCGCGGCCCGCTCGGCGTGCTGCGCACCCGCCCCAGCGCGCGCTCGATCCGTCCCACGCGCGCCAGCAACTGCATGGGGAACAGGCTGGTCTCGGCTTCCACTACCAGGTTCAGGAACCAGCGCTGCGCGGTCAATTCCAGGGGCTCGGTCTCATAGATCGGCGACACCCGCAGAATGCGCAGATCGTTCGACGCAAGCTGGCTGAGCGCCGCTTGCAGGTACGCCTCGCGGTCCCCGATGTTCGATCCCAGGCTTAAGTAAATGGTCTTCAAAATAGCCCCGGCTGGTCGAGCGGGCGCTCGCGCTTCACCTTGAAGTAGTCGTACGCCAGCTCGGTCGCGGTGCGGCCGCGCGGCGTACGGTTGAGGAAGCCGAGCTGGATCAGGTACGGTTCGTAGACTTCCTCGATGGTCTCCGGCTCCTCGGAAATCGAGGCGGCGATGGTGCCCACGCCCACCGGTCCGCCGCGATACTTCTCGAGAATCGTGATCATGATCTTCTGGTCGATCTCGTCCAATCCGTAGCGGTCCACGTCCAGCAGGTTGAGCGCGGTCTGCGCCACCGGCGGCGTGATGCGCCCCTCGGCGCGCACCTGGGCGTAGTCGCGAACCCTTCTCAGCAGCCGGTTGGCGATGCGCGGCGTGCCCCGGCAGCGGCGCGCGATCTCCTCGGCGGCGGCGTCCTCGATCTCCACCTGCAGCAGCCGCGCCGAGCGGAACACGATGGTCTTCAACTCGCTCACCTGGTAGGGATCGAGCCGCAGCACCAGCCCGAACCTTCCGCGCAACGGGGCGCTCACCTTGCCCTGCCGCGTGGTGGCCCCAATGGCCGTGAACCGCGGCATGGGCAGCGACACGGTGCGCGCGCCCGGACCGGTGCCCACCAGGATGTCCACCCGGAAATCCTCCAGCGCCGCGTACAGCATCTCCTCCACGTCCTTCAACAGGCCGTGGATTTCGTCGATGAAAAAGACCTGGCGCGCGCGGATGTTGCTGAGGATTCCGGTGAGGTCGAGCTTCTTTTGCAGCACCGGACCCGAGGTGGCGTTGAACTCCACGCCCAGTTCTTCGGCGATGATGGCGGCCAGCGTGGTCTTGCCCAGCCCGGGCGGGCCGTACAGCAGTACGTGGTCCATCGCCTCGCCGCGCAGGCGGGCGGCCTGTATGGCGATGTCGAGGTTCTCCTTGAGCTTGGCCTGTCCGGTAAAATCGGCCAGGCGGCGCGGCCGCAGACCGGCTTCGAACTGCGAATCTTCCGGCTGCCGGTCGCCGGAAATCAGTCCCCGGTCGGGCATGTGATTACCAGCTTACCGTACCAGTTCGAGCGCGCGCCGGAAAAGCGGCTCGAACTCCGAAGAGCCGCCGGCCGCCTTGGCTCTGCGCACCGCGGCTTCGGCTTGCGGACGGCCACAGCCCAAATTGAGCAGCGCCGAGAGCACGTCCTGATCCACCAGCGAGAGCGTCCCGGGAGCCGCCGCCGGCGCCTCCTCGCCGGACACCGCAGGGAGCTTCTCGCGCAGCTCCAGCACCATGCGCTCGGCGGTCTTTTTGCCGATGCCCGGGATGCGCACCAGCTTTTCCACTTCCCCGCGCCGGATGGCGTGGATGAGGTCGGTTGCCGCCAGGCCCGACAGGATCTTGACGGCCAGCGTGGGACCGATGCCGCCCACGCCGATCAGTTTCTCGAACAGCGCCTTTTCGTCCTGTGTCAGGAACCCGTAGAGCGCCAGCGCGTCCTCCCGCACGTGGGTATGGATGCGCAGCCGGACTTCCGCGCCGGCGTCCGGCAGGCGGGTGAAGGTGGACACCGGAATGGCCACGTCGTAGCCCACGCCGCCGGTCTCCACGATGGCCTGGTTGGGATGCTTCTCGATCAGAATTCCCCGCAGCAAAGCGATCATCAGTCTGTATTGTAGGGCGTTTTTGCGGGGCGGGATGGCGCGCCGCGGCCAAGGCCCTACCGCTTCGCCAGGTAGATGAAGCGCACCAGGAACAGCGCCGTCAGCAGATACATCAGCCAGTTCACCTGGCGGAATTTGCCGCGCAATACCTTCATCAGCGTGAACGCGGTGAATCCGAAAGCCAGCCCGTTGGCGATGCTGAAGGTCAGAGGGATGGTCATCATGGTCAGAAACGCGGGCACGGCCACTTCCGCGTCCTTCCAGTCGATCTCCGCCACCACGCCCGCCATCAGGCAGCCCACCAGGATCAACGCCGGAGCCGTCGCCGCGGCGGGGATGGCTCCCGCCGCCGGCGCCAGGAAGAGCGCCGCGATGAACAACAGCCCGGTGACGATCGCCGTCACGCCCGTGCGGCCGCCCGCCGCCACTCCGGCCGCGCTTTCGATGTAGCTCACCACCGTCGACGTTCCGGTCAGCGATCCCACCACGGTGGCGGTGGCGTCCGACAGCAGAATCCGGTTGACCCGCGGAATCTGGTGCGCGCGGTCGAACAGGCCGGCCTTTTTTCCCACCGCGACCAGCGTTCCGATGTTGTCGAACAGGTCGATGAACAGGAACACGAACACGATTTCCAGGAAACCGATGCGCAGCGTGGCGCGCACGTCCAGTTTGCCGGCGGTGGCTGCCAGGTCGCTCAGGTGGTAGGCCTGCGGCGCCCATGTCGCCACTCCGGTCGCGAGGCCGAGCGCGGTGGTGGCCAGGATGCCGATGAGCATGGCCGCGCGCACGCGCCACGCCATCAGGGCGGCCATCAGCAGCAGTCCGAAGATGGCCAGCGCGGTGCTCTTATCGGTCAGGTTCCCCAGCGTCACCGTGGTGGCCGGGTTGGGCACGATGATCCCGGAATTGCGGAATCCGATGAACGCGATGAATAGCCCCACGCCCGCCGCTACGGCCGCATACAATTCCCAGGGAATCGCCGAGAGGATCAACTGGCGCACGCCAATCAGCGTGAGAACGAAGAACGCCACGCCGGAAAGAAACACCGCGCCCAGGGCGGCCTGCCAGGGCACGTGCATCCCCAGCACCACCGAGTAGGTGAAGTACGCATTCAACCCCATGCCCGGCGCCAGCGCTATAGGGTAGCGGGCGAAGCCTCCCATCAGCAGGCTGCCCGCAGCCGCCGAAAGACAGGTCGCCGCCGTGACCGCTGCCAGCGGCATGCCGGTTAGGTGCAGAATCGCCGGGTTGACGAAAATGATATACGCCATGGTCATGAAGGTCGTCAGGCCCGCCAGGATCTCGGTTTTCCAGTTGGCTTCCAGCTTGGCAAACTCGAAGTAACGCTCCAGAGTGTCGCGCATGGCTCTCCATTGTAGCCTTCGTCGGCCGGGCGGCCCACCGCCTACCCTCAACCCGCCCGCCCACCCACCAGCCCCGCGCAGTGTGTTTCAATTTAAGTTTCCCTATGTCTTTTATCCACGAAAATTTCCTGCTCTCCAACAAGACCGGGTGCCGCCTGTACCACGAGTATGCCCAGGACCAGCCGATTCTGGATTACCACTGCCACCTGCCGCCGGAAGACGTGGCCGCCAATCGCCGCTTTCAGAATCTCTTCGAGATCTGGCTGGAGGGCGACCACTACAAGTGGCGGGCCATGCGCGCCAACGGCCTCGACGAGAGCTACTGCACCGGCAACGTCCCTCCCGAGGAGAAGTTCCGCGCCTGGGCCCGCACGGTTCCCTACACCCTGCGCAATCCGCTCTATCACTGGACCCACCTGGAGCTGAAACGGTACTTCGGCATCGACGAGCTGCTGGACGAATCCAGCGCGCAACGCATCTGGGACCGCGCCGGCGAACTGCTCCAGACCGACGAGTTGTCCGCCCACGGCATCCTCGCCAAGTTCAAAGTGAAAGCCGTTTGCACCACCGACGATCCCACCGACGACCTGGCGCCGCACAAGGCCATCGCGGCTTCCGGGCTCCCCACTAAAGTCTTCCCGGCCTTCCGTCCCGATAGAGCCCTCAACGTCCATCTGCCCGAGGCCTTCAATGCCTGGGTGGCCCGCCTGGAAGCCGCCAGCAACACCAGCATAGGGAGCTTCACCGCGTTCGTGGACGCGCTCAAGAAACGCCACGACTACTTCCACCAAATGGGCAGCCGCCTTTCCGACCACGGTCTCAACCACGCCTACGCCGATTTCTGTCCCGATTCGGAAGCCGCCGCCATCTTCGACCGCGCGCTGGCCGGCCAAGCCGCCACGCCCCAGGAACAGGCCCGCTTCGCATCCAACATGATGCTGATCTTCGGACGCTGGGACGCCGAAAAGGGCTGGACCGAGCAGCTCCATCTCGGCGCGCGCCGCAATGCCAACACCCGCCGCCTGCGCCAGCTCGGCCTGGACACCGGCTTCGACTCCATCGGCGACTGGCCGCAGGCCGACGCTTTGGGCGCGTACCTCGATCGCCTGGACCAGGAGAACGCGCTGCCCAAGGTGGTGCTGTATAACCTGAATCCGGCCGACAACTACGTCATGGCGACCATGATCGGCAACTTCCAGGACGGCTCCGTAGCCGGCAAAATTCAATTTGGCAGCGGCTGGTGGTTCCTGGATCAGAAGGAGGCCATGACGTGGCAGTTGAATGCGCTCTCCAATTGCGGCCTGCTCTCGCGCTTCCTGGGCATGCTGACCGATTCGCGGTCCTTCATGTCCTACCCGCGGCACGAATACTTCCGGCGGGTGCTGTGCGATTTGATCGGACGCGACGTGGAAAGCGGCGAAATCCCCGATAGCGACGACCTGGTGGGGCCGATGATCCGCAATATCTGCTACGGCAACGCCAGAGAGTTCCTCGGCCTGGGCGTCTAATTCCCCGGCGTCCGCGAGGTGCTGGTGTTGGTGCCCGCGCCGTTGTGGGCGTTCCCGGCGGCCAGGGTGGAATTCACACTGCCCCAGATGCCGTCCATGCCGCCGGCCACGCGATAGAAAATGCCCAAGGCGATCAATGCCAGCAACGCCGTCAGAAGGCAGTACTCGGCCACGTCTTGCCCCAAGTCGTGGTTGTGAAGAAACCTGCGAACGGTCTGAAACACAATTTACGCCGATTCCAATTTTACGGACCCGGATATCCGATAACCATGGTGTCTTTCGATATGAACCGGCTAGCCCCATTCGTGCCGGGATTGGGGGGTTGGCGGGCTTGGACTAATCTTTTGAGGCAATCGAGCCGATAAGATCCATAGAGGAAAATGTCTGCACCAACGGCACGTCCCGGCGAAACGGTTTGGAGCCTGCCTCCCCTGATTCTGCACCCGTTCAACGAGCACGTTCCCCCCGCCGTCCTGCTGGAAAACTCCAAAGCCGCGCTCATGCTCTCCGGCTTCATTCCCACCGATGGCACCGAAGAGGAGGAACTCCACCGCCGGGTGATGGCCGGCCGCTACGCCGAGGTCCGCATGCTCTTCTTCCTCGGCAAAGACGTCCTCCGGTGGCTGGACCAATGCATCGACTCGCTTAGCCGCGATCCCGACCTTCTGGCTTCCGGCATCAAACGCCAGAGCTTTGCCGGCCTGTTGACCGCCTGCCCGCCCGAGCCCGTGAAGGACAAGCTGTCCAAGTGGGGAGTCGCGGATTACTCCTCGATCTTCTCCCGCGCCGCCGGCCTCAACGCGCTGTTTGCCGAAGCGCCCGCCCGTACCAGCCTGTCCGACGAGTTCCTGCGCAACTACCATCGCTATGCCGATGCCCTGTTTCGGTGCTACATGGAATCGGAGCCGCACCGCGCCCTCACCCCCGTCCAGTTTCCTTTCGACCTGTACGCTTCCGGGGAATACTCGCGGCTGCTCGAATCCGAGTGGGAAGAACCCGACTCCCAATAGCGGCTGCGCCTCGCATTCCGGCTCTTTTCCACAGCAATCGCGAGTAGAATGTACCTACGATGGAATCCCCGGAAACCAACCCCAGTTCCGTGGAATGGGAGCAGGTCAAGGACTTGGTTCTGGCCGCGCAGGACGAGGCCCCCGAGGACTTGGACGCCTGGTTGGCCGCCCACTGCCCCACGGCCTCCGCTCGCCAGGAAGTGGCCCGCTTGGTGCACGCCTCCGCCGCCGCCGGCGATTTCCTCGAAGGCTCCGCCAGCGAAAAACATCTCGGACTGCGGCCGCTCCATCCCGCTCGCATCGGCCGCTACCGCATCGTCGAGGAACTGGGTAGCGGCGGCCTGGGTATGGTCTATTCCGCTCACGACGACCTGCTGAACCGCCCGGTCGCACTGAAGGTCCTCCGCTCGCCCGGATCCATGTCCTCCGAGTTGCGCAAGCGGCTCCTTTGGGACGCCCGCGCGGCCTGCTCCTTGCAGCATCCCAATATTGTGGTGGTTTACGACATTGGCGAGGACCACGGCCTGGATTACATCGTCATGGAGCGAGTGAACGGCCAGACCTTGACGCAGTGCCTCACGCCCGGAGGCATGGAGCCATCCCGCGCCGTCGCCATCGCCCTCCAGGTTCTCAGCGGACTGGAGGCCGCCCACACCAGCGGCATAGTCCACCGCGATCTCAAACCCACCAATATCATGATTACCGCCGACGGCTCGGTGAAGATCCTCGACTTCGGATTGGCCAAGCCCGGCGATCAACTGCCCCAGGATTCCCAGACTCCGCTCACCATCGAAGGCCGCTTCGCCGGCACCGTCGCCTACGTCGCCCCCGAGCAGGCCGAAGGCAAAGCCGTGGACTCGCGCGCCGACATTTTTTCGTTTGGCTGCGTGTTTTTCGAACTGCTCACCGGGCGTCAAGCCTTCCAAGGCCAGTCCGCCATGTCCGTGGTCGCCAAGATCCTCCAGCAGGAAGCGCCCGCGGTCGAGAGCCTGACCTCGGGGCTCGACCCCCGTCTGGGAGACATTGTCGCCCGCTGTCTGCGCAAGAATCCCGACGATCGCTTTCAGACGGCATCGGAATTGAAGCAGCGATTGAGCGAATGCGTGGTCCCGGTCCGTTTCCCCATTCCGCGCATCTCCTGGCGCCGTGCCGGATGGGCCGGTTGGGCCGTCGCGGCCGGCGTCCTCGCTCTGGCGTGCGGGCTGACCTGGATGGCCGTCGGGCATTTCCGGATTCCGCCGCAGGAAGCCCCCTATGTTCTCACCCGCCTGACAGCCGACGGTGGTCTCGCGGAGTATCCGGCCATCTCGGCCGACGCCAAGTTTTTCGCGTTTGCCTCCGACCGCGCGGGCCACGGAAACCTGGACCTCTGGGTTCAGCCCGCCGCCGGCAGCGATCCCGTGCAGCTCACCTTCGGACCGGCCAACGCCAGCGAGCCAGTCTTCTCCCCGGACGGCACCCAGTTGGTCTTCCGCTACGACGGGCCCGGCGCGGGACTGTACACCGTCTCCACCCTGGGAGGACAGCCTCGCTTGCTGGCTTCCGGCGGACGCGAGCCGCACTTTTCTCCGGATGGCCGATGGCTGGCATTCTGGGTCGGCGACCCGGGAATCTCCCTGCTTTCCGGTTCCGTGCAGGCCCTGGTCATTCCGGCCTCCGGCGGCGTCGCACGGCCTATCGCTTCCAACCTGGAGGCGTCCAGCAGTCCCGTTTGGGATCCCAGTGGCCAACGCCTGCTGTGCGTGGGCCGCGGAAAGGGTTTGAACAAGGTCGGGTGGTGGCTCGCCGATTTCAAACAGCAGTTCGCGCGGCCGACTACGCTTCTGGGGTCGCTCATCGAGTTTCGGTTGAACGAGCCCCAGGGAAGCGACTGGCGCAGCCCGTTAGCCTGGCTGGCAGACTACACCGTCCTGATCTCGGCGGAGAAGGGCGATTCCACCAATATTTGGGGAATGCGCGTCTCGGGCGACGGGGTCCTTCTGGAAGCGCCCCGCCGTTGGACCGGAGGAACGGCCCTGGAGCGGCACGCCAGCGCCGCGATCGCTTCGAACGGCACCGTCCGTTTGGTTTACGACGCGCTCAACGTGACCAGCTCCATTCGCAAGGTCGCTCTCACGCCCGAAGGCGCCGCGGCCAGCCAGCCTCAGTTGCTGCTGAAGGGCTATGGCAACATCGGCTCGCCGTCGCTCAGCGCCGATGGAAGCAAGCTGGCCTTCGCCACGCGCCAGCCGCACCGCCAGTTCCTACGCGTGCTGAACGTGGCGTCCGGGCAAGTCGCCACTGTGGCTACAACGGAGTCGGAGCGCGTCGCGCCGGTCGTATTGAGTGGCGACGGCGGCACGCTCGCCTATTGGATCGGCAATACCGGATACGTGATGTCGTCCAAAGGAGGCGTCGCCGAGGCCGTCTGCAACCACTGCGGCCCGCCCAGCGATGCCGGTTTCGATGGCTCGGCGGCTCTGTTTGAATCCGGCGCCACTACCAACCAATTGTTTCTCTGCAAGCGGCAGGCGCAACCGCGGCCCATCGCCAGGATCGTGGACTACCCCTCGTTGTACATTTCCGCGGGCCGATGGTCGCCCGATCACCGCTGGATCGTGTTCTGCGGTAGCGAGAACCGCAAGAGAACGGTCTATCTGGTCCCGGTGACGCCGGATGGAACCGCCACAGCCTCCCAGCTCGTCCCCGTCTCGGGCGGCGGGTACGACGCCTGGGAGCCTGCCTGGTCGCCGGATGGCAAGCACATCTATTTCGTCGCCAATGCGGACGGTTTTGGTTGTATTTGGGGCCGCGACATCGACCCCGTCACGGGCCACCCCTCCAGCTCCGTCTTTCCGGTCGCCCACTTTCACCAGGCGCGCGAACTGGTCCGTGGGTCTTCCACCAACCTGGGCGAAACCGGGCTCTCCGCCTCGCGCCAATTCCTCGTATTTAACGTGACGGAAACCACCGGCGAAGCCTGGCTTCAAACGACGCTTCCGCGCGACCGCCCGTGATCTCTCTTTTTTCACTTTCTAATGGAAAACTAAGTGGCAATGCGGTAGGATTTCTTTGACGCAGTTTACTATGCCCGATTCCCGTTACCTCGGGGCGCTTCCTCCAACACCCCGAACCAGCGTCGTGGTAATCACGCGCAATGAAGGATCGGAACTTGAGTCCACGGTGCGGAACCTCCTCGGGACCGCGCCGGCCGGCCAATTGGAGTTGATCGTCGTGGACGACTCCTCAACCGACAATTCCACGGCTTTTCTGGAGTCCCTGCCGGAGGTCACCGTGGTGCGGTCGCCCGGATTAGGCGTTGCGCGGGCGCGGAATTTCGGAGCGGCTCACGCCTCCGGCGACGTGGTCCTTTTCGCCGATGCGCACGTGCGCGCGCCTCACGGTTGGCACCTTCCGATCACCGATGCCCTGCGCGACGAACGGACCGGCGCCGTCGCGCCCGGCGTCTACAGCCTGGCCAACCCCGCCTGCCGCGGCTTCGGGCTGAGTCTGGCCGGCCCCGATCTGCGATCGCCCTGGCTGCACAAGACCGGAAGCTCTCCGTATCCCGTGCCGGTTCTGCCGGGATGCTTCCTGGCGCTGCGCCGCGACACCTATCTGCGAACCGGTGGATACGATCCCGGAATGCGCCAACTCGGAGGCAACGACGCCGAATTGAGTTGCCGTTTATGGCTGAGCGGGTATGAGCAGAAGGTGGTGCCCGAGATCGAAGTGGGCCATCTGTTCCGTTCCTCCGCTCCGTACCCCGCCCAGTGGAGGAGCGTGCTGCACAACCGCCTCCGCATGGCGCTGGTGCACTTTCATCCGGAACGCGTGGAACGCGTGGTACACGCCTTGCGCGCCTACCAGGCTTTCCCTGCCGCCGTGGCCATGACGGTGGACACCGACGTTCACGAGCGCCGCGCGCTGATGGCGCGAACCCGGCGCTTCAGTGACGACTGGTTTTTTGAACGATTCGCACTTACCTGTTGAAGGAGCATTACACAAAAGGAGAACTACACAGTATGACGAATCAGCCACTCCACCCCCTTCCGCCGGAAGTCTGGGGCGAACCACCAGTAGCGGGATTCGACCCGCGCTACGACTGTGCTCCCGGGTCCGACTCGCCCACCACTGAGATACCCACCTTACCCCCGACTGAATCGCCGCAGAAGTAGGGGTAGCCGGCGCGTCTAGCCGGACCGGGAACCGTCCGAATCCGGGCGGAAGGGTGTGGTGCGCGTCAACTCCGCGAATAGCCATGCGCGGGCCACACTCCATTCCCGCTTCACGGTTCGAACCGAGATATCCAGCACCTCGGCCACCTCTTCCTCCGTGAGGCCGCCGAAGTATCGCAGTTCCACGATCTGGCACTGCCGCCGATCAAGTTGCTCCAGCCGGCTGAGGGCTTGATCCAGGGCCAGCAGTTCCTCGGCGTTGCGCATCGGAAACGCGGTCGCCTCCGAGGCTTCCGCCCGCTCCCAGCCCGCGCCCCGCTTCTGCGACCGTTTCCGCCGGCTGTGGTCCACCAGTACGCGCCGCATGGCGCGCGAAGCCACCGCGAAGAAATGGAAGCGGTCGCACCACTGCACATCGTGGTTTTGAACCAGGTTCAAGTAGGCGTCGGTGGCCAGCGCCGTGGCCTGCACACTGCTGCCGGGCCGTTCCGAGGCCATGATATGGCCGGCGATGCGCCGCAGTTCCCCATACACCAGTTCCGCCAGCCGCTCTTTGTCCGCCGCCGAATTGGAGTCCCTGCCGTTGAGCAATTCGGTAATGTCGCCTGGGGCCGTCCCGGACGCAACCTCAATCCATGGCCATATCACACTGTTTCAACTCCCGGACGGCCCGCCTTCGCCGTTTCCCGCCAATCCGTCCACCGCCCGCTCCGCCCGGTAACGGGCCCAGTAACGCTTCATGCGGGCGGAGACCTCCTGCCGCTCCTCGGGAGGCATGGGTTTTCTGCCCTTCCTCTTGGGTTTCGGCAATTCCGGAACTTGCACCGCGTTCCGCTGCAAATCCTCGAGCGCCACAATCACCGTCTCGAGTTTAGCTTTATCCTCCAATAAGTCCTGAATGATCTTTGCCAGATCCATTGCTACGCCGCCCCGCCGGCATAGTCCGTGGCTTTTCTCCGCCGCCGGCTAGGGGCCCTCCGGTCTGTTCTTAGTTCAAGAATTGGACTTCAGCAGCAGTCTAGCACAAGCTCGTCAGGCGGATTTGGCCCGCTCCGGCCGGTCTCCCCCTGGCGACGCGCCCGGCGATTTCCGGCTTTCGCAAGAATTTGGCCCCTTTTGGCGCGGTTTTGCGCTGTTAGGGTGGGTAGTGGTTGGGACAAGCTCGTCCGGCGGACTTGGCCGGGTGCGACTGGTGTCCCGTTTGCGACGGGTCCGCGGCGATTTCCGGCGGCCGCAAGAATTTGGCCCCTTTTGGCGCCGTTCTGCGCTGTTGGATATGAACGGGAAATCTCGTATGAAAGTCAGCAAACCCACGTGCAGGCGGCATGATCGCCGTCCGGCATGGCCGGAGGCTGTGCAGATTCTCGCCCGGCGGAAACTGCTCGCCCGAAACTACCAGCGCTTGGTAGGAGAACTTCGCTCGCATCGGCGCGCCGCCGCCGTTTACACCCGGAATCCGTCTCCTTCGGCTCTCGATATGGTCAGTTTCCGCCGGCGGCGCCTGGATGCCGTCGTTGGGCGGTATCTGCGAACCCTGGCGGAACTCCGCAGTGCCGTCGAAGTCGTCTTCCCAGCCGGAACGCCGTGTCCGAGAAAGCGGAGGCCGCGCCCGCGCCCTTAGTGCGTCTCATGGGGGCACACTAAGGGCGCGGCGCCGCGTGGATTGCCGGTACTTTCCCGGCCTTCCCGCGTGTTCTCGTGTATCTCCCCGCCCCGCACTCCCTGGGTCTCGCAATGTGGGACCGGGGGAAAGTTATGCGCTCCACCGCGCACAGATCTCCCCGCCCCAAGTTAAAATAGGACCATCATGCAATTTCCGCGCCTAATGATCGTCCGCCAGAAGTTTCCCGACCGCCGCATCACCGACGTCGCCGCCGAGGTCCACAAGCAGCTCCATGCTTCCGGCTTCGCCTCCCGCCTTCAGCCCGGAGCGCGCGTCGCCATCGGCGTGGGCAGCCGCGGCATCCATAACATCGCCACCATCGTGCGCAGCGTGGTGGCTTTCTGGAAGGACCGCGGAATGCAGCCGTTCCTCTTTCCCGCCATGGGAAGTCACGGCGCCGCCTCCGCCGCCGGGCAGGCCGATGTTCTGGCGCATTACGGCATCACCGAAGCCGCCATGGGATGTCCCCTGATCAGCCAGCTCGAAGTGGTTTCCCTCGGCAAGACCGCCGACGGCATCGAAGCTTTCATGGATAAGCTGGCCTACGAATCCGATGGCGTCTTCCTGGTGGGCCGCGTGAAGTGGCACACCGACTTCGCCGGCGCCATCGAGAGCGGCCTCTTCAAAATGATGGCCATCGGCCTCGGCAAGTTCGCCGGCGCCCAGCGCTACCACACCTTTGCCTACCGCCTGGGACTGGAGCATGTCATCCGCAGTGTCGGCCGCCAGGTGCTCCAGTCCGGCAAGATCCTGGGCGGGCTGGCGATTCTCGAGGACGCCCAACACAACACCGCCAAACTCGACGCCGTGCCGGTGGAGGTGATGGAGCAGCGCGAGGAAGAGAACCTGGCGCTGGTCAAATCCTGGATGGCCAGGATTCCCGCCGACTGCGACATCCTCATCATGGACGAAATCGGCAAGAACATCAGCGGCGCCGGCATGGACACCAAGGTGATTAACCGCGGCATCAACGGCGACTACAACCCCTGGCCCAACACGCCCACAATCCAGCGCATCTTCGTCCGCAACCTGAGCGAGCTCACTTACAATAGCGGCGTCGGCATCGGTATGGCCGACGTGGTGACCGACCGCCTGGTCAACCGCATCGACTGGGCGCCGACGATGATCAATTCGCTCACCGCCAACACCCCTGCCGCCATCCGCACGCCCATTCATTTTCCGACCGACCGCGAGTGTCTGGAGCGGTTCGCTCCCACCGTAGGCAAGATCGATCTCTCCCAGGTGACCTTCGGCTGGATCCGCAACACCATGGAGCTGGGCCGCCTGGGCCTGAGCGAAAACCTGCGTTCCGCTATCGAGCGGAACCCCGCACTCGATATCGAAACCATCGTCGAATTCGAGTTCGACGCCCATGACAATCTGATCAGCCCGTTCATCCCAATCGCGGAATCCGCCGGCGTCCACTGAGCCCAGTTCGGCACCTGGCGGCGAAACGCCGCGCACAGGCCCGGGCGAAATCCGCCGCGCTGGCCGCGGATGGGCCCTGCCAACTACCAGGCGACCAAATACGTACAGGAGTCGCCCTGGCTTTTGCGGCAAGGCTTGACCATGTCGTGTTGCACCTTGACGATCGACCCCCGCGGTTTGAACCGCTGCGCCATGGCTTCGACAATTCCGCGATCGAAATCGCAGGGATACGGGTTCCGGCAGACCATCACTCCGCTCTTGTCGCCGGTCTTGGTGAACGTGTAGCGCCCGATTTCGCCGCCCCGGTGATTCATGTGGTAGGCGACATCGATGGCCGGCAACGCCTGATCGATGGTCTCGATCCCGGGAGGAAACTTGGCGTTCTTGGGGATGCTCTGTCCAATCCGATACAGCGTACTGACGCCGATACTCCGGAAGATCTCCTGGAAGGCATCCAACCACGCTTGCTGGGGATACCATGCGGTTGCCTTTGGATCGGGGATGCCGTGCCCGGCCAGAATTTTCAGAGCGCTATCCCTGAAAGTGCCCATTCCGTCCACGACCGATAGAACCGTCTGTCCGTTGACCGTCACACCTTGCGAAAAAGCCTGAAATTGCGCCATCTGCGTTACTCCATTGCAGCCGCCCGGCCATGCAAACCAGCCGAACCCGCCGTCAAGAGATCAATCGGACGCATGGGCGGAAATCTTTAGGGCGGCGCACTCCATCCATGTCATAAACTGAACCGTGCGCATGCCTCACCGCGCAGCGCGCGCGAAATCCGCCCCGTCTGCATGCAAAGCTGATAGCTGGCGGCCTCTCTACTTCCCGCCTTCCACCTTCGCGAACACCTTAACGAATTCCGACAGGGGCAGCGCGCCTTCCACCACTTCGCCATCCACGCCTTCGGGAGTGGTTTTTCCGACGACGAACGAGGGTGTCCCGCCGATGCCGAATTTCAGCGCCTCAAGCACGTTGGCCTGTACGGCTTCGCGGTACTTTCCGCTTTCCACGCAGGCGCGGAAGGCCTCCGTGTTCATGTGCAGCGACGCCGCGTCATCCATCAGGTCGGCCATTTCCAGTTTGCCGGGATTGGCGCCCATGATGTCGCGCAGCTTCCAGAACTGCCCCTGTTCGGCCGCGCAGCGCGCGCTCATGGCGGCTCGCATGGCGTTGGGATGGATGGAATCGAGCGGCAGGTCGCGGCTGAAAAACCGTATCTTGCCGGTGTCGATGTAGTCCTTCTTCATCTCGCCGAACACGTTGACGTGGAAGCGCTGGCAGTAGGGACACTGATAGTCCGTGAACTCCACCACGGTGATGGGCGCGCCCTTCGAGCCCAGCATTTCCGAGCCCTCCAGGTTGATTTTCGCGCGCGCGGGCGCGGCCGGTTCCTGGGGCTTCTGTTGGCGTTCCAGCAACTGGCGGATCTGGCGCAACTCCTCCAGGATTTGTTCGGCCTGCGCGTGGGTGATGCCCGGTTCCTTGCCGGAATCCGGCTTGGCGCCATTGGCGTCCTGCGCGGCGGCGGGCAGCCAAAGCGCCAGCGGCAGCGCCACGGTTCCGGCGAATCGCAAAAAGAAATTCATGGTTCCCCTAACTTTTTTCGAGGATCAGCATGTACTCGACGTCCTTGATCCGCTCGCGTTCCAGCACCAGGTGGAAGTGATTGGCCTCCAGCTCCTTGATCAGGTCCGGCATGTCCAGCCGGATATGCGTGAGGGCGGCGCCGTTGGGCATGGCCGATTCGCGCTTGTAATATTCCACGACGACCAGCTTGCCGTCCGGGGAGAGCGCTTTGTGTATCCCCGCCAGCATTTTCTCGGGATAGTCGAAGTGATGGTAGACGTCGAACGCCAGAACCATGTCGACCTTGCCTTCGGGCAGCTTGGGGTCGGTTTCGTCTCCCTTGACGAAGGTCACGTTGGTCAACTTCTCGTCCGCGGCCACCTGTTTGGCGTCCTTCAGGAAATCGTCGAAGATATCTTCGGCGATCACGTGTCCCTGCTCGCCCACCGCGCGGCTGAGAAACGGCAGCAGGTGTCCGACTCCGGTTCCCACGTCGGCCACGGTCATGCCCGGCTTGAGCCCCATCTGGTACATCAACTGCGCCGGCTTTTGCGCCTGGTCGCGGTGGGGATCGGCCAGGGCCTTGGCCATTTTCTGGCGGTCTTCGGGAGTCTGATATCCGGCGTTGGCCTTGGTAGCCACCTGCGCGGAGAGTCCGGCGGCAAGGGCGAGCGCGGCGCAAACCAGGGTCTTCTTCATAATGCGGTCTCCATGGGAAGCGCCAGCGGCGCATCCGTCAGGAAGTCGAGCTGCGACATCTCCGCGACGGCCTCGCGGATGGATTGTTCGGAGGTCGGCTCCACGGTAATGACAAACGGCAGGTCGTGCTTGCCGTCGTAGGGTTCCTGTAAAATGGCTTCCAAGCTGATGTTCTTGCTGGCCAGGATGCCCGCCAGCTTGGCGATGATCCCCGGCCGGTCGTCCACCCGGAAGCGCAGGTAGTAGGCGCATTTCTGCACCTCGATGGAGACCGGCTTGTTCTCGCCCAGCCGTTCGTGCGCGAACGGCGAAACCCGCTCCGGGCTGCCGCGGCGGATTTCGCGCGCCACCCTCATCAGGTCGCTGACCACGGCGACGCCGGTCGGCAGGGAGCCCGCGCCGCGGCCGTAGTAGAACGTGTCCTCGCCGAACTCTCCCTTCACCCACACGGCGTTGTACGACCCCTGCACGCTCGCCAGGATGGTCGAAACGGGAATCAGCGCCGGCCGCACGAAGAGGATCAGTCCGTCGGGGGTCGCGCGCGCGCCACAGACCAGGCGGATGGTGTGTTTCAACTGCAAGGCGTAGCGGTAGTCGATGGGGGTGATGCGGCGGATGCCTTCCATGAAAACGTCCGACGGGGTGATCTTCTCGCCGAAGGCCAGGGCCGCCAGCAGCACCAGTTTGCTGCGCGCGTCGAAGCCGTCGATATCGGCGCTCGGATCGGCCTCGGCGTAGCCCAGTTTCTGGGCCTCGGCCAGCACCTCCTCGAAGGGCGCGTTGCGCTTCTCCATCTCGGTGAGGATGTAGTTGCAGGTGCCGTTCAGGATGCCGTACAGCGCCATCACCCGGTCGCCCGAAATGCCTTCGCGCAGCACGGTGTGAATGGGGATGCCGCCGCACACGCTGGCTTCCATCGCCATGTTGACGCCCGCGCCGATGGCGTGGTCCCAGATCTCCTTGCCGGAGATCGCCATCAGCGCCTTGTTGGCCGTCACCACCGACTTGCGATGCCCAATCGCGCCCTCGATGATCTCCGCGGCCACGCCGGTGCCGCCCACCAGTTCAACCACGATCTGCACATCGGGATGCGCCACCAGCTCGCGCCAATCGGCGGTCTTGAATACGGGGCCAAGCGCAGCGGGGAGCTGCTTGGATGCCACCAGGAGGTCGGCCACCGCGGCCACCTTGAGCCGGAACCCGAGCTTTTCCGCGATGTTTTCCCGGTTTTCGGCCAAGATGGCCAGCGTGCCCGAGCCCACGGTGCCGAGGCCCACGATGCCAATGCGAACTTCGTCCATATGTTCGTTATAATAGCGTCAATGGCGACCGGGCTTCAGGCGGGGCCGCAAAAACAAAACCGGGACCCGCGCGCAGCGGATCCCGGCCGTAGATCGCGAATTGGGCTGGTTAGACGTGCGAATCGATCATCTTCTGCACTTCCGACTTGCCGATAGCGCCTACCCGCTGCTCCACCACGCTGCCGCCCTTGAACAGCAACAGTGTGGGGATGCCGCGAACGTTGTAGCGCATGGCGGTGGCGCCGTTGGAGTCCACATCCAGCTTGCCCACCTTCAGTTTGCCGGCGTACTCAGTGGCTACTAAATCAACCGTGGGAGCCATTTGCCGGCAGGGGCCGCACCATTCGGCCCAAAAGTCGACCAGTACCGGCACCTCGCTCCGCAGGACCTCCTGGTCGAAACCGGCGTCGGTAAAGGTTAACGTGTTGTCGCCTGCCATTTCATCTCCTCAGATATTAGAATCGCGGCCGGGGGAAAAGATTCAGATCCCCGGAAGCCGTTGGTACAGCGCCGAATAGACGGCAGCCGAACTCTTCCACGAGAAGTCCTCCTGCATGCCGCGGCGCATCCGGGCCTGCCAGGCGTCCCGGTCGGAAAAAGCCTCGGCCGCGGACAATACCGCGCCCGCCAGAGCCCGTCCGGAATATTCTGCAAATTTGAACCCGGTATCCTCATTGATGGTATCATCCAGCCCGCCGGTCGCGCGGACGACCGGCACCGTGCCGTAGCGCAGACTATAGATCTGGTTGAGCCCGCACGGTTCGTAGCGGCTGGGCATGAGGAACAGGTCGGCTCCGGCTTCGATGCGATGGGCCAGCCCGTTGTCGAACCCGATGCGCACGGCGATCCGGCCGGGATAGGCGGTGGCCATGCGGCTGAAAAACTCTTCGAATTCCGGCTCACCGGTTCCCAGCCCCACCAGGTACAGGTCCTGGGCCATCAATTCGTCGGCGGCGTCCGCCAGGATGTCCATCCCTTTTTGGCGGGTGAAGCGCGAGATGACGCCCAGCAGGGGCCGTTCCAGAGCCGCGGGAGGAAGGCCGAATTCCTCCAGGAGCGCGGCTTTGCAGGCGCGCTTTCCCGACAGATCGGCGGCCGAATATTGGGCCGGGATGAGGGGGTCTTGTTCGGGACTCCATTCGGTATAGTCCGCGCCGTTCAGAATGCCGCTCAACACGTTGGCGCGGGCGCGCAACGCGCCGTCCAGCCCAAAACCGAATTCGGGCGTCTGGATCTCGCGGGCGTAGGTCGGGCTCACGGTGTTGAGCGCGTCGGAGAAGGCGATTCCGCCCTTGATGAAGCTGATCCGTCCGAAAAACTCCATGCCGTCGGGCCGGTAGGCGTCGTTGTCGAGTCCGATTTCGGCCAGGGCCGCTGGCGGAAAGAGCCCCTGATATCCGAGATTGTGGATGGTGAACAGGGTCTTCACGCCGAAAAAAGTCGGGTCGGTGGCGAAGAGCGTGCGCAAATAGGCGGGAACCAGGCCGGCCTGCCAATCGTGGCAATGGAAGACGTCGGGGCGAAACAGATAGCGCCCCACGCCCAAGGCGGCGCGCGCCAGCACGGCGAAGCGAATGTGGTTATCGGGATAGTCGACGCCGGATTCGCCGTACAGGCCCTTGCGGTCGAAGAGCGGAGGACAATCCACGAGGTACACGGGGAAGGACGCATCGGCCTGGTAAACCGACGTATCGTAACGGTCGGAGCCAAGGTGGATGGGCAGGCTATCGTAGACGCGGCGTGCGCCTTTAATATCGATAGAGCCGTAACGGGGGATCACCAGCGCCACGTCGTCGCCCAGAGAGCGCAGAGCTTCGGGCAGTGCGCCGACCACATCGGCAAGGCCGCCGGTCTTGGCGAATGGAGCCGCCTCGGAAGAGACCATCAGGACGCGTGCCACATTGGAATTGTAGCAGGGGAAGAGCCATCAGCCATCAGCCGTCAGCCATCAGCTTCTTCGTGCGCCACGGAGGTCGTCCTATACGCTTCGCCGCGAAGCCCTGGCTCGGCCGCCAAACGCACCGGTTGAGCTGAAGGCTGATGGCTGATGGCTGAAGGCTCTTCCCTGTTGCTATCATTCCCCTGTGGAGCGCGACGAGATCCTCGCCAAGCTTCGTGAAAGGATTGTGGCCTTCGCGGCATCTCATCTAGCAAGGGAGGCCGCCGAAGACCTGGCCCAGGAGGTGCTCATGCTGTTGCATGAAAAGTACGCGCACCTGGATCGCCCGGAAGACTTGTTGCCGTTGTCGTTGCAAATCGTCCGGTTCAAGATCATGAGCTACCGCCGCAAGGCGGCGCGGCGGGGCGAATACAGCCAGGTCTCGGTGACGGATATCGCGCTGCCCGACCTGAATTCCAATCCCGCGGACTACGTGGAGCGCAAAGAGATGCTCGACCGCCTCACCCGGGCCGTGGCGCAACTGGGCGACCGTTGCCGGCAACTGATCGGTCTCAAATTGCAGGGCAAGACTTTTCCGGAAATCCAGAAGATCATGGGGGTGAGCGCGCTCAACACGGTGTACACGTGGGACCATCGGTGCCGCAAGAACCTGCTGGTGCTGATGGGCGGCGATTGGGAGCGTGGAAAGCGATGACCCGCGACGACATTCAAAAGCTGCTGGGCGGATACGCCACCGGCACGCTCACGCCCGAAGAACAACAGGCGCTGTTCGCGGCGGCGCTCGACGACCAGGAGCTTTTCAATGCCCTGGCGAAGGAGCAGGCGCTGCGCGATCTGCTGCGCGATCCCGCCGCGCGCGCCCAGGTCCTGGCCGCCATCGACGAGCGTCCGGAGCCGTGGTGGCGTCGCGCCACGGGCTGGGTGGCGCGGCCGGCGGCTGCCGGAGCCATGGCTGCATGCCTGGCCGCGGTTGCGGGATACGCGATCTGGCACGCGCGCCAGATGCACACGCCGCCAGCGCCGGTTCTGACGGCCGCAGTCGAGCGGGCGCAAGTTGCGCCGGCGCAGCCAGCGCTGTCCACGCATGCCGCTCAGCCGCCGCAAGCGCGGAAGCCAACGCCTGAGCGCAGCGCGGTTCGCGCAGCCGAACGGCGTCCCGCTGCAGCCAGTTCGACGCCCGTGGCGGCGCCTGCGCCACCACCGCCGGTGCAGGAGGCCCCCGACTATGCGGCTAATCTGAGCGTGCGCGGTTCCGTGAACCGGCCAATCCCCAATCAAACGCCGACGGATCAAGCCAGCCAGTCGGGCGCGCAAGCCGCAGCCGTACAACAGGAGGCGATCTCCGGCCGGCAACAGAGCGTTACGGTGACGGCGGCGGCGCCCGTGGTACAGGCGCCACCTCAGGCGCCCATACCCTTCGCGGCCGCGCCTCCGGTGCAGAGGGATGCGGCGGAGATAGGCGGCAAGTTCGGCGCCGCCCTCCTTGAGAGCCGGCCCGAGGTGAAGTGGAGCGCTCTGCGGCGCGAGCGGGATGGCCGCCTGTCGCCCGTGGAAGCAGACCAGATTCGCGCCGGCGACGTCATCGTTGTGCGCCTGGAGCCGTATGCCGACGGATACTTGTCGGTGGCGGAGAACCTGCCGGGCTCCGCGGCGCCGCGGATCGTGATGGCCAGGACCCGCGTGGAGCGGGCCAAAGCTGTGGATACCCCGGCGGTGACCTTGGACCATCCCGGGGTTCAGGAGCTTCTGGTCGCGTTCACGCCACCGCCGGCTGCTTCGGGATCCGCCGGCGCCGTGCAACCCATGCACGCGCGGCAGGCCGCGGCGGCCAAGAGCTCGCTCGGCTCGCTACAGCCGGCGCAGACGATCACGTTGCGCTATCGGTAGGTCCTTGTACTGCTACCTGCGAGTTTCTCGCCGCCCCACGTCGCTTACAGTGTCACGCGGCCAACTGGGTTTCTGCTGGTTGGGTTGCCGGGTGTAGCGCCGCGGACGGTTCCTTCGTTATCCGGCCCGGCTCGCCGTTCTCTCACTGCCCCGCGACCAGCGGAACTCCCGGGTGCGGCAGCAGCGTCTGCAAGCGGCTGGTGTCCACCCCCGCCGAATTCGCCACCGTCAGCGCGGGCCCTTGCTGCGTGTCGATGATGGTGTCGCGGAAAAAAATGTTCTTCGCGTTGGTCACCGTCATCCCCGTCTGCGCCTGCACGCGCACGTTCTGGAAGACAATGTCCTCCACCGGCATTTCCTTCAGCCCGGTCACCTGCCCGGCCGTCTTGGATCCGCGCGCGGTGATGTTGGTGAACAGGAAGTCGCGGAAGCGCGGCGTGCCGTCACCCACGGGAAACACGTCCCCGGGTTTGTCGCTGCCCTGGTAGAACGTGGTGATGGTGAATGCCGACAGCACGTCCTGCATCACCATGTTGGCCACCGCCAGCCCTTCCACCACGTTCCCGCGCCCGCGCTGCGACTTCACCCGGATCCCCACTTCGGTCCCCTGAAATACGCAATTGCTCACCACCACGTTGCGCACGCCGCCCGACATCTCGCTGCCGATGGTCACCCCGCCGTGCCCCTTGAGCATCACGCAGTTGGTGATGGTGATATTCTCGTCCGGCTTGCCCATCTTGCGGCCCACCTCGTTGCTCCCCGATTTCAAGGTGACGCAATCGTCGCCTACATCCACCCGGCAGTCCACAATTTGCACATTGCGGCACGACTCCGGATTGATGCCGTCGGTATTCGGCGAAGGCACCGGGTTCTCGATGGTCACGCCGTCCACCCGCACGAACTCGCAGAACAGCGGATGGATGGTCCACGAGGGCGAATTGACCAGGTGCACCTTCTCGATCACCACGTGCTTGCTACGGACAATCTGGATGAGTTGCGGCCGTCCGTTGGCCAGCTTGCGGATCTCTTCGAAATCCGCCGCTGTAGTTGGCGCCGGCATCCCCTTCTTGTGCGCGGCCAGCCATTGCCGTTTCCACCACGCCATGCCTTGGCCGTCGATGGTCCCGCGGCCGGTGATGGTGACGTCTTCGCTATCGGCGGCGTAGATCAGCGAGGAAATCGACTTCCGCGTCCCGCCCCAGGCGTTGCCGCGCAGCGGATAATCGGCCGGATCTTGGCTCCCCAGCAGCACCGCTCCGGGTCCCACTTCGAAGATGACATGGCTCCGCAGTTCGATAGCGCCCGTCAGATACCGCCCGCCCGGCGCCAGCACCGTGCCGCCGCCCGCCTTCGCGCAGGCGTCGATGGCCGCCTGGATCCCAGCCGTGTCTTTATGCTTGGCGTCGCCCAGCGCTCCGTAATCGCGGATATTGAACAGCGGCGCCGGCGTGTTGGCGGCCGCCGCGAATCCCGGCAGCAAGATGGCGCACAGAATGGTGACCCGGGTCGTTCTTGGCATGGAAACCTCCTTACGATAGCTTTCCAGCCTACGGTAACAAATGTGCAGCCGTTACCCCATGGGCATCCGAACCGGTCAAAATGTGGGTAGGGACGGGAGGACCATCGCCGACATGCCCGACTACTTGCACCCGCGCGACGAAATTCTACAGGCCATGGAGCGTATCTATCGCTACCGCATGACCACCACATCGGGGGGAAACCTGTCCATCCGCGAACCCAATGGCGACGTTTGGATCACCCCCGCGCGCCTGGACAAAGGCGCGCTGCGGCGCGAAGATATCGTCCGCGTGAGACCGGACGGGGGAGTCGACGGAAACGGCCGGCCGTCGTCGGAGCTTCCGCTGCACCAGGAAATTCGCCGCCGCCGTCCGGAACTGGCCGGGATCGTGCATGCCCACCCGGTCGCCCTGGTGGCCTTCAGCCTGGTGCACCGCGTGCCCGAGACGCGTCTGTTTCACCAGTCCCGGCACGTTTGCGGCGAGGGCGGATTCGCGCCCTACGAACTTCCCGGCAGCGCCGCGCTGGGCGATTCCGTGGCCGCGGTGTTCGAGCGGGGGTATAACTGCGTCATCCTGGAAAACCACGGCGTGGTCACGGCGGGCCTGACGTTTCAGGAAGCCTTCCGCCGTTTCGAGACCTTCGAATTCACGGCCAAGACCATCATCAAGGCCAGCATGCTGGGGGATGTCCGGTCGCTCACGGACGACCAGATCTCGCTGGAGCGGCGCCGGACGGCGTCCACGGACGAGTTCGAACATGATGCGCCCACTAGCGAGGAGGCCGAATTGCGGCGCACGCTCGCCCTTTTCGTCCACCGCGCCTATCGCCAGCGGCTGTTCATCAGCACGCAGGGGACCTACTCCGCGCGCCTGGACGAGCGGTCGTTTGTGATTACGCCGGCTGAAATGGACCGGGGCACGCTGGGCGCGGGCGACCTGGTGCTGGTGCGCGACGGCCGGCACGAGGCGGGCAAAGCGCCCAGCCGCGCGGCCGGGTTGCACCAAGCCATTTACCGGCAGCATCCTCAAGTGGGCGCTATCGTCAACGCCTATCCGGTCAACGCCACCGCCTTCAGCGTGACCGGCGCGGAGTTGGACACGCGCACCATTCCGGAGAGCTACGTGGTGGTCCGCGAAGTAGGCCGCGCGCCCTTTGGGCTGCAATTCGACAGGCGGGAGGAACTCGCGCGGCGCCTCTCGCCGCGGCAACCCGCGATGATCCTGGAAAACGACGGCGTTCTGGTCACCGGCTCCACGGTGCTGGAAGCGTTCGACCGCTTAGAGGTGTTGGAGTCGACCGCCGAAGCCATCATCAACTGCCGCACGGTCGGTTCGCTGAAACCGCTCTCCGCGGACGTGACCCGAGAACTGGACGAGGCGTTTTTCGGAAAGGGCTGAGCTTCCCATCTGTGGTCCATGGCTCCGCGGTGAACAGTGGGACAGACCGCGCCATCGGGCGGAACTTCGGCGCTCTGGCGGTGTTGAGAAAGGCGTGGAGCATTTATGAAACTCGTCGCCAGCACCCTGGGGTTGATGGCCGCCGGAACCATCGCCGCATTCGCGCAGATTCCCGCCTTTCAACACGTAATCGTGATCGTTCAGGAGAATCGGACACCCGACAATCTGTTTCAAGGCTTGTGCGTTCCGCCGTACGGATCGAGCAGTCTTTGCAGTACCAGCCCAACGGCCTCGCAGTACAATATTCAGACCAGTCATTGGCTCAACAAGAGCTCGTCCACGGGGTTGACGCAGCCCTCCACCGTCGCGCTGGCGAATCACTACGATTTGAGCCACGCCCACTCGGCTTTCACGGTCATGTGCGACGCCAATCCCGCGACGGGCGCCTGCAGGATGGACGGGGCCGGCGGAATCCCGTGCTCCGGGACGTGTCCGTCCCAGCCGCAATTCCGGTATGTCGACAACTCCACCGGGATTTTGAACCCGTATCTCGAAATGGCGACCCAATACGGTTGGGCCAACTACATGTTCCAGACCAACCAGGGGCCCAGCTTCCCGGCGCATCAATTCCTTTTCGGGGGGACTTCGGCTCCCAGCGCGGCCGACGATGCGGCCGGCGTCTTCGCTTCCGAGAATATGTCGGGCAAAGGCAAGACCGCGGGATGCACGGTGGAGGCTGGAACCACCGTTCAGTTGATCGATCCCACCGGCGAAAACCAGAAGATCTACCCGTGCTTCGAGCACCTGACCGTGGCGGACATACTGCCTCCGGCCATTACGTGGAGATACTACACGCCCAGCGCCGGCTCCATCTGGACGGCTCCAAACGCCATCCAGCATATCTGCCTCTCGAGCGGCCCCGGCGGCAAGTGCACGGGGCAGGATTGGACCGGCAATGTGGACCTGACGCCGGCCGATGTGCTCAAGGACATTGACGCTTGCAATCTCCGTTCGGTGAGCTGGGTGGTTCCCTCCGGAGTGAACTCGGACCACGCGAATTCCAACGACGGCGGCGGTCCCTCGTGGGTGGCGGCGATCGTCAACGCCGTCGGCGCCAGCGCGGCCTGCGACGACCACGGCGGTTACTGGCAAAATACCGCCATCTTCATCACGTGGGACGATTGGGGCGGTTGGTACGACCACGAGAAGCCCACTGTTCTGGCGCCGCCGGAAGGCGACTACCAATACGGTTTCCGGGTCCCGCTGGTGGTGGTATCGGCCTACACGCCGGCGGGCTACATCAATAACGACCGGCACGATTTCGGCAGCATTCTGCGGTTCATCGAGCACAACTTCGGCGTACCGGAAGGGGCGCTCAACTTCGCGGATGCCCGCGCCAAGAACGAACTCTCCGCTTTCTTTGACCTGACCCAGGCGCCACGCTCCTTCCGCACCATCAGCGCGCCCAAGAACGCGGCCTTTTTCCTCAATGACAAGAGGAAAGCCACCGATCCGGACGACGACGACGGCGACGACGACCAATAGCGCCGGACCGGCCGCCGCCCGCATCCCCACTCTCGGGGACGCTTGGCGCGCACCCGCGGCTTCCGGCGGCGCTTTGCCGAGCCAGTCCGTGACCGTGGTACCGTGGGATTCAATGGCCCACGAAGGCACAGTGGATCCGCATCGCTGGTCACCCGGTTCCTGGCGCAATTTCCCGGCGGCCCAGCAGGCGGAGTATCCCGACCCGGCCGCGCTCGACCGCGTGCTCGCCGAACTGAGCCAGCTTCCGCCGCTGGCCGTCAGTTGGGAGATCGTGCAGCTCCGCCGGCAGCTTGCGGAAGCGGCCACGGGATTGCGCTTCGTGCTGCAGGGCGGCGATTGCGCCGAACGGTTCGTGGACTGCACTTCGTCGCGCATCACCAACATGCTCAAGGTGTTGCTGCAGATGAGCCTGGTGTTGGTGGTGGGCGCGCAGCGGCCGGTGATCCGCATCGGGCGCTTCGCCGGGCAGTATGCCAAGCCGCGCTCCGCCAACCTGGAGACGCGCGGCGGCGTCACCTTGCCCTCGTACCGCGGCGATTTGATCAACCAGCCGGAATTCACGGCGGAAGCGCGCACGCCCAATCCGCAGCTCCTGCTGCGAGGATACGAGCGCGCGGCCCTCACGCTGAACTACATCCGCGCCCTGATCAAGGGCGGCTTCGCCGATCTGCACCATCCCGAGTATTTCGACCTGGAGTGGACCAGCCATTCGCCGTTTGCCGCCGAATACCACCGCACCATGGAGACCATCGGCGAGTCGCTGCAGTTCATGGAAAGCGTGCTGGGCATACGCGCGGGGGAAACCGACCGCATCGACTTTTACACCTGCCACGAGGCCCTGCACCTGGGTTACGAATCGGCGCAAACGCGGACCGTGCCGCGCCGCGAAGGTTTCTTCAACCTGGCCACGCATTTTCCGTGGGTGGGGCTGCGCACCAACCATCCGGACGGCGCGCACATCGAATACCTGCGCGGCATCGAGAACCCGGTGGGCGTGAAGGTAGGGGCCGATACCACGCGCGAGCAGATGGTCCGCTGGATGGATGTTCTGGATCCGCACCGCCAGCCCGGCCGGCTGACGTTGATCCACCGCCTGGGCGTGAAGCGGATTGGCGACGCGCTCCCTCGGCTGATCGAGGCCGCGCGCGCGGAAGGCGGATCGCCGCTGTGGATCTGCGACCCCATGCACGGCAACACCCGGACCACTCCCAGTGGCTTCAAGACGCGCCATTTCGAGGACATCTATTCCGAGGTGGAGCAAGCCTTCGACATTCACAACCGCTTGGGACAGCGGCTGGGCGGGCTGCACGTCGAGCTCACCGGCGAGAATGTGACGGAGTGCGTGGGCGGATCGAGAGGTCCGAGCGAGGAAGACCTGTCGCGGGCGTATGAATCGGAAGTGGATCCGCGGCTGAACGCCGAGCAGGCCCTGGAGCTGGCGTTCCTGGTGGCGCGCAAGATGAAGAGCGAGCGCGCGGGAAGCTGAGGGGCGGCGGTGAGTGGGGGTCCTGTATAATAACCGGATCATGACACTCAATGCTTCTGTGAAACGAACTTGCGTATGGGGAGCCGTTTTGTGCGGCTCGATTCTGCTGGCCGGAGCGGCGGCGGCTCAGACTGTCCCAGCCGG